>FSWS01000140.1_pt1 | contig 28326 bp, 25 predicted proteins | sample 1638091 | NCBI WGS metagenome assembly FSWS01 (sample SAMEA3914788, study PRJEB12502) | metagenome | biome: forest; material: soil | place: Canada | collected 2011-07-03 | depth 0.1 m
GAGGTCTGCGACTGGCTGAACTCGATCGGCATGACGTGCGTGCTGGTGAAGTACCGGGTGCCCGAGGAGGGACACTATCCGGAGAATGTGGAGGACCTGGAGGACGCGCAGCAGGCGATGCGGCTGACTCGCGCGCACGCCGCCGAGTGGCACATCGATCCGAAGCGGATTGGGGCGATCGGCTTCTCTGCGGGCGCACATCTGGCAGCTGTGCTGAGCACCCATCCGGACTTTCAGGGGGCGAATGTTCCTTCGTCCACCATCGATGCGCGGCCTGACTTCCAGATCATCCTCTATCCCGGATGGCTGGATGGCGCGGATGGCAAGGTGGCGCCGTCGCTGCAACCGACTCCCGAGATTCCACCGACGTTTCTGGTGCAGGCGGAGAACGACTACACCGCGCATGTGGAGAACTCGCTGGTCTACTTTCTGGCGCTGAAGAACGCAAAGGTTCCGGCGGAGATGCACCTATTCACGCTCGGCGGTCATGGCTTTGGGCTGCGGCCGACCGAGCTGCCGATCTCGCACTGGCCGGTACTGGCGGAGCAGTGGCTGGAGACGATTCATATCCTGGGAGCGCCGGGAGCGGTGGGCAGACCGTAGGAGCGGCGCTTCCCTTCCGAGGTGTGTCTGGCGGGCGGTGGCTCGTCGGTTAGTTGGCTTTGGGCGGATAGAATCCACGGCGTTTGCGGCTTCCAGTGGGCGGCGGGAAGGGATATGCTCGAAGCCAGGCATGGCTGATCTCGAGGTCGTATCTGCAACGCCAGTTCGGGAGCGGCGCTTCAGCATGGTGGAGCGGTCCGGCGTGCTGCGACCGCCGATTGCGGTGTTGTTGCTGCTGACGTCGGTGGCGGTGTTTGCGGCAGCGGGATGGCCGATGGTGCGAGCACATCTGCAGGCGATTGCGGTGCTGCGAATGGTTGCGGAACAGCCGGTTCCGTGGATCGTCGGCAAGGTCGTGGCCGATCCTATCGTGAAGCAGGACCTCTCGTTCGAGATCCCAGGAGCGACCGGAGGCAAAGCGCAGACGGTGCGGGCGCGGCTGTATCTGCCGAGGACGACAGGAGCTGAGGCGAAGGAGCCGGCGCTGATCGTGCTGCATGGCGTGCATTATCTCGGGATCGACGAGCCCAGGCTGGAAGCGTTCGCGACGGCGATGGCGAGCTGCGGGATTCGGGTGTTGACGCCGGAGCTGCCGGATATCAAGGACTATCACGTGGATGCGAGCTCGATCCGGGTGATCGGGGAGTCGGCGCGGTGGTTTGCACATCGGTCTGGAGCTCTGGTGGGTGTGATGGGTCTGAGCTTCTCGGGCGGTTTGGCGTTGGTGGCTGCGGCCGACCCGGCATATGCGGCGGCGTTCCGGTTCGTGATGGCGGTGGGCGCGCAGGACGATATGGCGCGGGTCGCCAACTACTATCGGACCGGCGAGGACGAGCGTCCGAATGGGACGGTGGAGCGGCTGGCAGCGCATCCGTATGGGCCGCTGGTGCTTGAGTATGAGTATTTCCAGGACTTTGTGCCGACGAAGGATGTTCCGGCGTTGCGTCGGGTGTTGCGAGAGGATCTGTACGAGGACAAGGGCGGCGAGCGGCTGGCGCTGGCGGCGCTGACCAAACCGGAGCGGACGGAGGCAGCGCGGCTGCTCGATGGCGCTTCGCCGACAACGCAGGCGCTGCTTGCGGCCTCGAATGCCAAGCACGCGGCGGAGTTGGCGGAGCTGTCTCCGCATGGGGATCTGCAGGGGCTGAAGACGCCGGTGTATCTGCTGCACGGCGAGGCGGACAACATCATTCCCGCAGCGGAGACGCTGTGGCTGGAGCGGGACCTGCCGCGCGGAACGCTGAAGGCGGCGCTGATCAGTCCGGTGATCTCGCATATCGACTTCGAGAGCAACCAACCGACGGCGATGGACGAGTGGCGATTAGCCCACTTCTTCGCACTGGTGATGCGGGCGGCAGAGCAGAGATAGAAGCGGACGTAATAGGCTAGAGCGATGAGTGACTTCATCACACGGGAAGAGATCGGCGCGGCGGCCAAACGGATCGCCGGAGTGACAACGCGGACTGGGCTGTATCGGATTGCAGCGGAGCAGCTGGAGCAGGCGGGCGTTCCGGCGCCTGGGTTCGAGCTGTATGTGAAGGCCGAGAGCGAGCAGCCGATTGGGAGCTTCAAGCTGCGCGGGGCGTACAACAAGATCGCCGGGATGGCCGAGCGCGATCCCGAGGTGGTGAAGCGCGGATTCATTACGTATTCGAGCGGCAATCATGCTCAGGGCGTCGCCTATGCGGCGCGCGCGGTGGGTGCGAAGGCGGTGATCGTGATGCCGGAGAACGCGCCGGTGATCAAGCGGGAGGCGACGGCTGCGCTGGGCGCGGAGATCGTCTACGTGGGCGCGGCAAGCGCCGACCGCAGGCTGAAGGCCGAGGAGTTGGAGGCGAAGTTCGGCTATGCGATGGTTCCGCCGTATGACGATCCGGCGATTATCGCGGGACAGGGAACGTGCGGGCTCGAGATCCTGGAGCAGCTTGGGGAGCAGACGAGCGAGGCTGCGGGTGAAGGGCTGCTGGTGCTGTCGCCGGTTTCGGGCGGTGGATTGTTGAGCGGGATCGCGACGGCGGTCAAGCTGTCGGCTCCCAAGGCGAAGGTGTGGGGCGCGGAGCCGGAGCTGGCGGCGGACTCGAAGGAGTCGTTCACGACGCGGACGCTGGTGGAATGGCCGGCGGCGAAGACGACGCGGACGATTGCCGACGGGCTGCGGACGCAGTCGCTGGGGAGGCTGAACTTCGAGCATGTGCTCAAGTTCGTGGACGGCATTGTGACGGTGACCGAAGAGGAGATACTGGCAGCGATGCGGATCTACCTGCAGGCGACGGACCTGGTTCCGGAGCCGAGCGGCGCGGTGACGCTGGCCGCGGCACTGTTCCATGCGAGCGAGCTGCCGATGGAGAACGTCACCAAAGTGGTTGCGGTGCTGAGCGGCGGGAACGTCGAGCCGGCGCTCGAGGAGAGGCTGCGGTTCGAGGTCGCTTCCCTGTCGCGCTAGGTGACTCGGTCGCGCGACTGATGAAGTTGCCTCTTCCGCTGGAGCCCGAAGCAGGGTTTAATGGTCGGCATTATGCGACCCCCCTGCTCTCGCGCTTGCTTCGGTGTGGTGTTGGTGCTGCTGTCGATGCCGCTTGCTCTGTCGGCGCAGCTGGCGATGTCTGGCCAGAAGGATGCGTCTTCTGGATACGATCGCGCGGCGCGGGCGACGGTGCTGCATCCTGCGGTGGTATATGTGACTGCGGATGGGGACGCGGAAAAGATCTCGCTGGTGACGCCTGGACATGAGGTCGTGGTGACCGAGCGGAACGGACCCTGGGTGAAGGTGTTCGCCAACACGGACCTGAAGGAGAAGACCAACGACAGCGAGGAGCCGCTGATCGCCGATGAGGACAATGTCACGCCGGCTTCGGGATGGATTCGCAACAAGGGCGTGGTGAATCCGCAGACGCCGAATGGGGATGAGATCCTGTTTGGCACGGCGGCGAACCTGGAGAATGACGCACAACAGCCGCATGCGCCAGCTGACGCGGCGAACGAGGCGCACCTGCTGTATGCGCGCGTGGTGGATTACTTTCCCGACTCGCCGCTGGCTGCGGAGGCGGCTTGGCGCGCGGCAGATATTCGCTGGCAGATCGAGAAGCGGGATAACAGCACACTGCCTTCGGCGAAGGAGCAGGAAGCCTATCTAAGACCCCAGATCTACGAAGGCAACATGAAGAAGGTCATGAAGCAGTATCCGGGAACGCGGTTCGCGGCGCTGGCGGCGTATGACCTGATCGACAACAAGCTGTGCGGCGATTGGCAGGGACTACCGAAGTGTCCGGAGATGGAAGCTGGGCTGTACGAGAAGTATGCGCGACAGTTTCCGGATGGACCGAAGTCGGCCGAGGCGCTATATAACGCAGTGTATCGACAGGGCGTTCTGGTGGAGATGTATCTGGTCGGCGATGAGAAAAAGCGGTCCGACGCGGCGATTGGGAACACCAAGGCGCTGGCGGATGAGCTGCATTCGCTGTATCCGAAGTCGGACTTTGCCGCGCGCGCGGCGAGCATCGCCTTCAAGGTGCAGCAAGGAATTCCTATTTTTGGCAATGACAGAGACTAAGCAAGGGAATGATCGCGACTAGGCAAGGACGGAGAAGGCTGTGGGGTTGCTTGCTGCTGCGGATTCCCTGTCGGCGCGCAGCGGAGCGAAACATTCATCGCATCCACATCAAGCCGCAATAAGATGGAGACTATGCCTATTGTTCAAGTAATTATCCTGGCCATCGTTCAGGGCCTTGCGGAACTGCTGCCTGTCTCGAGCTCGGCGCACGTTGTGGTCGCCGAAAAGCTGCTGGGACTGGATCCTGCGTCGCCGCAGATGACGCTGGTGCTGGTGATGCTGCATACAGGAACGATGTTCGCGGTGATCGCGTACTTCTGGAAGCAGTGGCGCAGAACCTACTTCGCGAGTGCGGACGCGTTCAAGCGGGCGCTGGTGCGGATCGTGTGGGCGACGCTACTGACGGGAATCATCGGCGAAGTGATCAACAAAGTGATTGAAAAGACAGTCTTCAAGGGCGTTGCGAGCAAGGACATCGAGCAACTGTTCGGGAGGCTGGACCTGGTGGCTCCGGCGCTGGCGGCGGCCGGGGTGCTGATCCTGATCGCCGGAGTGCTGGAGAAGCGGCGGATGGCGACGTTCGTCGACCACCATGGCGACTACCGCGACCTGACGACGGTGACGATGCGGCAGGCCGGATGGATCGGCGCGGTGCAGGGCCTGTGCCTGCCGTTCCGCGGGTTCTCGCGGTCGGGTGCCACCATTTCCACCGGCATGCTTACCGGCGCAACCAAGGAACGGGCGGAGCGGTTCAGCTTCGCGCTGGCCGTGGTTCTGACGCCTCCAGTGGTGCTGCGCGAGGTGCTGCGGCTGGTAAAGGCGACGCATGCCGCCGCCGCGGCGGGCAATCCCGTTGACCTGCACGGCACGGTGATGAGCGCGCTGCTGGGCGCGGTCTTCGCGTTCCTGGCCGGACTGGTGGCGCTGCGCTGGCTGAGCAGCTGGCTCGAGACTGGACGCTGGTACCTGTTCGGGATCTACTGCTTGGTGGCCTCGGGCGTGGTGTTCTATTTGCACACGATCGGCTACTAAGGGGTCTCTTGGACGCAAGTGAATTGGATTCATCCATTTACAGCCAACCCTACTCACTAAAACCTTCATTCCATTGGAATTAACGATCAACTACTCAAACGAAACGATTTAGCTTGCTAAAGAAAAAGCCCCCGGCGGATTGCCCGGGGTTTTTTCTTTGTTGATTTTGTTGATTTAGTTGCAGTGAGTCGACGAGACCCTTCACGCCCCCTTTTGAAAATCTAGATCGCCACGTCGTTGCTTGCGATTTCTCGTTTTCGGGGATTTTCAGGGCTTGACGTCGCTCAAGGCGGTGGGTGATGCCACGTCTTTCGGGCACTGGGATAAGAGCGCGACGAGGAAGCCTGAGTGGGCGCATACAATTGAGGCTATGCGTGGGTGGTCCTTTTCAATCGGCGGTGTTTTGGGTGTCAATGTGCGCATCCATATGTTTTTTGCGCTGCTGCTGCTAGTGTCGGTGAGCTATACGAGCGTGGCGGGCGTCAGCGTGGCGCGCGGGGTGGGGCTTTGGCTGCTGCTGTTTCTGGCGGTGGCGGTGCGGGAGATCGCGCGGGGAATCGCAGCGGCCTGGTTTGGGCTGGAGCTGCGGTCGATTCTGCTGCTGCCGACTGGGGCGCTGCCGACCTACGCAACGCGCGAGGATACCGAACGGGCGGGATCGGCGCGGGTGCAGCGGAAGCTGGCACTGGTGGGACCAATCGCGAACCTGCTGACGGGGCTGCTGTTGATCGGGTTTGTGCTGGGCATGTCGCCCGAGCTGGGGATATGGAGCTTGCTGGATCGGCCGTGGGTTACGCCCATCCACCTGCTGCGGTCGCTGATCTGGATGCAGCTTCTGCTGGGGATGATCAACCTGCTGCCGGCGTTTCCACTGGACGGCGGGCGGGTGCTGCGGGGGGAGTTTGCGCGGGCTGGCGGCGGCCTACGGCGGACGCGGCAGGCGGCGGGGCTGAGCCAGATGGTGGCGGTGGCGCTGATCGTGGCCGGGTTCCTGATGAATAACCTGCTGCTGCTGATCGCCGGCGTGTTTGTGCTGACGTTTGCGCATATGGAGGACCAGGGGGTGCTGCTAGAGTCGGCGGTGGCGGCCGTGCGGATGCGGGATGTGATGCTGACGGAGTTCAGTACGCTGTCGGCGTCGGCGACGCTGGAGGACGCGGTGGCGCATGCGGTGCACACGCTACAGGATGTGTTTCCGGTGGTGCGAGGGAGGAACCTGGTGGGCGCGGTGTCGCGGCAGGGAATCTTCGAGGCGCTGGAGACGAGCGGCAACGGCTATGTGCAGGGGGTGATGACGCGGAGCTTCCACACGGCGCAGCCGGAGGACTCGCTGGTGCAGACGCTGCAGCGGATTGCGACGGGAGTGGGAGCGCAGCTGGTGCCGGTGGTGGAGGACGGCCGGGTGGTGGGGATTATTACGCCGCAGAATCTTTCGCAGTCGATGGTGATCTTGAGCCAGGCGCGGAGGATCGTGGAACGGAATGCGCGGGCGGAACAATCGCGCGGGGATGAATAGCGGGATGGGGTTTGACGAGGGAATTGGGGAGACGGAGGAAGTCGACCTGCGACGGGTGAATCGGCCGCTGGCGCCGGGGCTGTACCTGGTGGCGACGCCGATTGGGAATCTCGAGGACATCACGCTACGGGCGCTGCGGGTACTGCGGTCGGTGGACCGGATCGCGTGCGAAGACACGCGGCAGACACAGAAGCTGCTGAATCACTTTGAGATCAAGACTCCGACCGTGAGCTATCACATGCATAACGAGGGCTCGCGGGCGGAGGAGCTCCTGGCGGAGTTGAAGCAGGGCGCGCGGATCGCCGTGGTGAGCGATGCGGGGACGCCGGGGATCGCGGATCCGGGTGGACAGATTGCGGCGGTGGCGATTGCGGCGGGCGTGGCGGTTTTCCCGGTTCCGGGAGCGAATGCAGCGATCAGCGCACTGATCGCCAGCGGACTGGGGACGGAACGGTTTACGTTTCATGGATTTCTGCCGGCCAAGGAAGGGGCGCGGAGGACGGCGCTGGAAGGGCTGGCGCGGGAGTATCCTGCGGGGACCACGCATGTGTTTTATGAGACGCCGCACCGGATCGTGGATGCGCTGGGAGATGTGGAGGCGGTGTTTGGGGCGACGCAGTCAGTGGTGGTGGCGCGCGAGCTGACCAAGCTGCATGAGGAGTTCCTGCGTGGGCCGGTGGGCGAGCTGCGCGGGGTGCTGGCGGGGCGGGCAACGGTTCGAGGGGAGATGGTGCTGCTGCTGGCACCGGCAGCCGCTGCGGGCGCTGCGGAGGGCCGGCCGGGGATAGCGGCGGAGGTCGCGGGGCTCGCGAAAACGCTGGGAATCAGTGAGATGGACGCGCTGAAGAGGGTGGCGAAGGAACGCGGGTTGGGGAAAAGCGAGGCTTACCGGGAGCTGCAGCGGGAGCAGCGGAGGAGATAGGGCTGCTGCTGGCTGGTGGAGGGTGGTGCGAGGAGGAACGCGAGATGCCTATGTCTCAGAGGCGAGACATGGGACACCCGGATTGGGTTGGGCGCGAGCAAGAGATGGTGCGGGCGGTTTCCCATCCCACTCAGCGCACAAAGCGATGAATGCGGACCCGAGGGTTTTGGCTGGGGGGACAGGCTATCTCGCTGCCTCGATGCCCACCTTGGGCGCGACATGACTGCGCCGAAGATGGGGCACCCGGATCGCCAGCCCCACCTGAAATCTCGGCTTATTCAGCTCGACACTCGGGTGGGGCTGACGAGGAGAGCTACTGGCGGCCTTTGACGCGGTCGTAGTGGTAGCTGTCGCTGGTGGTGCCGAGGGACTGGTTGTAGAGGCTGACGGCGCCGGTGGCCTGGTTGAGCTCCTCGGTGAAGGTGTGGAGGGCGCGGAGGTGGTCGGCGGTGGCCGGAATCTCGAGGTGAGGGGTGTGGAAGAACTTCTGGTAGCCCTTGTCGAGTAGGTGGGAGATCTCGCCGTTGAGTAGGAGGCCGGGACGGGTGACCATGAGGACCGGGCCCTGATCCGGTGACTTGCTGGGAGGGGCTTCGGCGATCTCGGCGGCGCAGCCGTACTTACTGACCCGAAAGGCGCGGCCGGGACGAACGGCCAAGGCTGGCGAAGCAACTGGCGAACCCTCGGGGGCGGCCGCAACATCAAATCGTTGACTGCCGAGAAGGGTGAGGACGTCGTTGAAGCTTTGCTGGGGTTTCTTGGCCATAAGTTTCAATAAGATTAGACTCGATAACTGTCGCACATATCCGAGTTGGCTTTCAAACGAGCGGACCTGGGTACGGTAGGAAGATGCAGCGAAAAGAACGAGATACGGGGGGCCCTCCACTCCGCGATGGACGGTAACCGTCCATCATTTCGGTCGGGATGACGAATCGGTGTGGAAGCAAAGGGCGATAGGACAGATTTTTCGATGAGCGTACTTACAAATTCGGTTGCGCTGGGCACGACGATTCTGGACCGGGTGGGGCACACGCCGCTGCTGCGGCTCGAGGGCCTGAGTGCACGGCTGGACGGCGTGCAGATTCTGGGTAAGGCGGAGTGGGCGAATCCGGGCGGGTCGGTGAAGGACCGGGCAGCGTCGGCGATTGTGGCCGACGCGCAGGCGCGCGGATTGCTGGGGAACGGCAAGGGTCTGCTGGACGCGACCAGCGGCAATACGGGCATCGCGTATGCGATGTTTGGCGCGGCGCTGGGCTTTCGGGTGACGCTGTGCGTCCCGTCGAATGTGTCGCCGGAGCGGAAGAATATTCTGGCTGCGTATGGGGCTGAGGTGATCTGGACGAACCCAGCGGATGGCTCGGATGGGGCGATTCGCAAGGCACGCGAGCTGATCGCGGCCGATCCGGAGAAGTATTTTTATGCCAACCAGTATGGCAATGAGAACAACTGGCGGGCGCACTACCGGACGACGGCGAATGAGATCTGGGAGCAGACGGAGGGACGGATTACGCACTTCGTCGCGGGCCTGGGGACCAGTGGGACGTTTGTGGGAACGACACGGCGGCTGCGGGAGCTGAATCCGAAGATCAAGTGCATCTCGATGCAGCCGGACTCACCGTTCAACGGGCTGGAGGGGCTGAAGCATATGGCAACGGCGATCGTGCCGCCGATCTACGACCCGACGCTGGCGGACGAGAATATCGACATGGCGACCGAGAAGGCCTACAAGATGGCGAAGTTTTTGGGCCGTCGGCAGGGGCTGCTGGTGGGCGTGTCAGCTGCGGCTGCGGTTGCGACGGCGGTCGAGGTGGGCGAGCGCGAGGCGGCGGCGGGACGCGAGGCAGTAATTGTGACGATTCTGCCGGACTCGGCGGACAAGTATTTGAGTGAGAGATTCTGGACGGAGGGCGAGCCGGCATGAGCGTGCTGCAGATCAGCAAGAGCGATTACGAGGCGCTCCGGGCGCATGGGGAGGAAACCTATCCCAATGAGTGCTGCGGCGTGCTGCTGGGCAAGAACGAGCCGGGCGAAGGCAACCGCGTGTCGCTGATCGTGCGGGCCGGGAACACACGGACCGACGCGGCCCACAACCGGTACCACATTGCGCCGCAGGAGCTGGTGCGGATTCAGCGCCAGGCCCGGGGGTTGGGATTCGATATTGTGGGTTTTTATCACTCGCACCCGGATCATCCGGCACAATGGTCTAAGACGGATTTTGCCGAGGCACACTGGATGGGATGTTCGTACATCATCACCAGCGTGGAAAAGGGCAAGGCCGTGACGACGAACTCGTTTTTGCTGACGGGCACGAGCGAGGAGAACAAGGCGTTCGCGGACGAGGTAGTCGAGGTGAAGGCGACAGAGGCAGTAGAGATTCGATAGGGTTGAGAGAGACAGCACCGAAAGAGGGTACTTATGAAGATTCACATCCCCACACCGTTGCGCACCTATACGGGCGGTAAGGAGACCGTAGAGGTCGCCGGATCGACTGTTGGGGGCGCGCTGGAACAATTGGCCCAGGATTTTCCTGAATTGCGGAACCACCTGTTTACCCCGGAGGCGAAGCTGCGTTCGTTTGTAAATGTGTACCTGAATGATGACGACATCCGCTACCTGCCGGCGAAGGAAGAGACCGTTGCGAGCGTGCAGGATGAACTCACCATTATTCCGTCGATTGCCGGCGGCTGTAGCTGTTGTTGTTGTCTGTAGTTCCCCCTCCTGATCGCTCCGCACTCCCCCCCGACATTTGTAACGAAGAAAGACACACTCAGGTACTCGCCGATGCGGCGAGCGAGAGGATGATGATCATGGCAACAGAAACATTGATTCCGGAAGCAGAGACCAAGGTGGAGCTTCCCAAGCTTACGAACGACGAGATTGCACGCTACTCGCGGCATTTGATTTTGCCCGAGGTAGGCTATGAGGGCCAGCAGAAGCTGAAGGCTGCGAAGGTACTGTGCGTGGGCACAGGCGGTCTGGGCGCGCCTATGGCGCTGTACTTGGCTGCAGCTGGCGTAGGTACGATCGGACTGATCGACTTCGACACGGTGGACGCGAGCAACCTGCAGCGGCAGATTATCCACTCGACCGCGACCGTCGGGATGTTGAAGGTGGATTCGGCGGAGATCATGCTGAAGGGGCTGAATCCGCACCTGAACGTGGTGAAGTACAACACCATGCTGACCAGCGCGAATGCGCTCGAGATCTTCAAAGACTTCGACGTGATTGCGGACGGAACGGATAACTTCCAGACGCGCTACCTGGTGAACGATGCCTGCGTGCTGACCGGCAAGCCGAATGCGTATGGCTCGATCTTCCGCTTCGAGGGGCAGGCGAGTGTATTTGCGACCGAGGAAGGGCCTTGCTATCGCTGCCTGTATCCTGAGCCGCCACCGCCGGGGCTGGTGCCTTCGTGCGCCGAGGGCGGCGTGCTGGGCATCCTGCCGGGACTGGTGGGCGTGATCCAAGCTACTGAGGTGATCAAGCTGATTCTGGGCATCGGAGAGCCGCTGATCGGGCGGCTGCTGCTGGTCGATGCGCTGGGGATGAACTTCCGCACCTTGAAGCTGCGGAAGAATCCTGAGTGCCCGGCGTGCGGCACGAACCCGACGGTGACGGAGCTGATCGACTACGACCAGTTCTGCGGCATTGCCAAGCCTACGGGCGTGGGACCGCTGGAGGTTGCGCACGATGCGGCTGTCGCGAATGCGGCGGTGGTTGACGGGATTCCGCAGATCTCGGTGAAGACGCTGAAGCAGAAGCTGGACGCGAAGGAGGAGGTGTTCGTGCTCGATGTACGCGAGCCGCATGAGTACCCGATCGCGAACCTGGGCGCGCCGCTGATTCCGGTGGGCAGCCTGGCGGGCCGGCTGAGCGAGATCGCGGCGCAGAAGGATCGTGAGGTCGTGGTGCACTGCCGGTCGGGCGCGCGCAGCCAGAAGGCGGCGCTGGTGCTGAAGGAAGCGGGCTTCACGAAGGTCTCGAACCTGACCGGAGGCATTCTGGCGTGGGCGGACGAGATCGACCCGAGCATGCCGAAGTACTAAGGCCTGCGGAGCTTGGCTTGAGTACGTTGTTCGAAGCTCCGGAAATAAGCAACAGTGCACAACACAATAGGACGGGTCGCCGGTATGGGGCTCGTCCTATTTCGTTGTTGGCAGGACGTTTGTCTTGGGCACGGAGCGAAGGGCCATCTCGACGACACGGGTCATCTCGGCTTTGGTGGCGCCGTTAGCGGCCTGGACGCCTAGGCCGTTCAGTACAGTTGCGATGTAGCGTGCTAGATCACGGGGATTGGCATCGGCGGGCAGGTCGCCTTCGGCACGGGCGCGCTTGAGGCGCTTTACGATCTCGGCTTCCCCCTTTTTGCGCCAGGAGATAAGGGCCTGCCTGATGGGCTCGGCTTCGGTGCCACAGGCGATGCCGCCTTGCACGGAGAGGCAGCCCCGGGGGTTGCGGGGGTCGGCGAGGAGCTTGACCGCACCGCGCAGCAGGGCGTCGATGACGGCGTGGGCGGAAGGCTGGTCAAGGGCCGCGCGCAGGTAGTGGGCGGGCCCGTTGGCGTACTGCTCCATGGCGCGGAGGAAGAGCGCTTGTTTGTCGCCGAAGGTGGCGTATAAGCTCGGCCGGTTGATGCCCATGGCTTCGGTGAGGTCGGTGAGGGAGGCCCCCTCGTAGCCCTTCTCCCAGAAGACGCGCATGGCGGCGTCGAGGGCCGTCTGCTCGCAGAAGGAGCGGGGACGGCCGAGCTTTGCCGGCGCGCTGGTGGTCTCTGTCATGCTCATAGTTCATTGGATGTCATTTTTATACCGAATAGTTCAAAACTTGTGAGCCCTTGGCGGAACGGCGCACATCTTTACTGTACGGTACAAAATTAGAACGACCCCGGAGTATTCACCATGTCGAAGAAGCTGGAAGGAAAGATCGCACTCGTAACCGGTGGCAGCACCGGAATTGGGCTGGCCACGGCGCAACGGTTCGTTGCCGAGGGAGCGTATGTGTACATCACCGGGCGGCGGCAGGCGGAGTTGGACGCGGCGGTGAAGACGATTGGATCGAATGTAACGGCGGTGCAGGCGGATGCGTCGAAGCTCGACGATCTCGACCGGCTGTACACGCAGATCCAGCGGGAGAAAGGGCGGGTGGATGTGGTGTTTGCGAACGCCGGTGGCGGCGAGTTGGTGCCGCTGGGACAGATCACTGAGGAGCACTACGACAAGACCTTCAATACGAATGTGAAGGGGCTGCTGTTCACGGTGCAGAAGGCCCTGCCGCTGATGCCGGATGGCGGGTCGATCATTTTGAATGCGTCGATCGTGTCGATCAAGGGGATGCCGGCGTTCAGCGTGTACTCGGCGACGAAGGCGGCGGTGCGGTCGTTTGCGCGGTCGTGGACGATGGACTTGAAGGAGCGCAAGATTCGGGTGAATGTGATCTCGCCGGGGCCGATCGAGACGCCGGGCATGGCCAAGGCGATTCCGACGGAGGGACGCGCTGGGCTGGCGGCGGGGGTTCCGCTGGGACGGCTGGGACAGCCGGATGAGATTGCCAAGGTCGCGGTGTTCTTGGCGTCGGATGATGCGAGCTACATCACAGGCGTGGAGCTGTTTGTGGATGGTGGCTATGCGCAGGTGTGAGCGGCTTCGAAGAAAGATGGGCGCGGGCTAGCCCGCGCCCATCTTTCTTTTTGGTGGCTGTGGCACGACTGAAGTCGTGCCCTTCCGTTGTCGATCTGGAGCATGGCTGAGGCCGTACCGGGCCATTCAGCGACTTTGGGAACGGTGGCAGTCGTTAGGGCTTCGCCAGTGCAGGCTTGAGGACCTGCAGCTTGCCGTCGACGGGCGGGGCGTTCAGGTCGAGGAGATGGGCGATGAAGGGGTAGACATTGATGTTTTCGAAGGGAGCGAGCTTGACGCCGGGCTTGATGTCGGGGCCGTCGGCAAAGAAGATGGCCTTCATCTCGGGCATGGCGCTGGGATCGAAGCCGTGGCTGCCCACCATGCGATGGCCGCTGCCAGGATTGGTGGTGAAGGTGTAGGGGCCGTTGGGGACAATGACAGGATCGCCTTCGCGCGGGTTGGCGTTGAAGTGAAGGTGGGCGGGGAGGTCGGCGCGGCGGTAGACGGTGAAGCGCGGGTCGGGATGGGCCTTGAACTCGGCATAGAGGCGGGCGGCTTCGGCCTCCGTTGTCGGATAAAGCTGGCTCCCTTCGGTGTGGATGCCGGTGAGGTTGGCAAACTCGGCGAGGTTGATGGGATCGCCTTTGAGGGTGACCATGCCGTGGTCGGCGATGACGATGAGGTCGACGGGGAGGCGGAGGGTTGCAAGCTTCGCTTGCAACTCGCCAATCATGTCGTCAACATGGTGGACGGCGGCGCGAACCTCGTCGGAGTCGGGGCCGTAGTTGTGCCCCATGTGGTCGACGTTGGGGTAGTAGAGAGTGATGAAGTGGGGGCGCTCGGCGGGCGGAAGATTGAGCCAGGCGATGACCTGGTCGACGCGCTTCTCGTCGTCGAGGTGGTCGTCGTAGTGGAGGTAGTAGGAGGGGCGCTTGCCCTGAATCTCCGCCTCGGAGCCGGGCCAGAAGAAGCAGGCGGAGCGCATGCCCTGCTGCTCGGCAAGGACCCAGAGCGGGGTGCCGGAGTACCAGCTGCCATCGGAGTTGGTGACGGGCTTGGTGTAGACGTAGGTGGCGTCGCGCGAAGGGTCATAGAAGCTATTGGCGACGATGCCGTGATGCTCGGGGTAGAGGCCGGTGACGAGCGAGAGATGGTTGGGGAAGGTGAGCGAGGGATAGGACGGCAGCATGCCGTCGGGGGCGCTGGCGCCGTCCTTGGCCATTGATTCGAGATGGGGCGCGCCGTAGCGGGTGGTGTAGTCGTAGCGGAAGCCGTCGAGGGAGACCAGGATGACGTAGTGCTTGGCCTGCTCCGCGGGGGTGTTCGGGGGATTGTCGACGTGGACGACCGGGGTGGGGTCGGTCTGGCCTGAGGATTGGGCCTGTACTTGGGTCTGGGCGCAGAGGATGGTTCCGGTAAGGAGGAGGAGAGCGAGAGAACGCTTGATCATGATGAACTTTCTTTCTTACGCTCGTGGACCTGCTGGTTGCGGCGCCCCACAAGTTGGTACTTGGGTTGAAAGGTGTATACGGTCTTGGTGGTGCGGATGGTACCGGGGTCCTTCGCTGCGTTCAGGATGACGGCAAAAACTTACAACGGCAAGAACAAACAGCACAAGAACAAACAACAGCAGGAACAAGCAACCGCAAAACAAACAACGGCAAACAAGAACGACCTATAGCAAGAATAAACAACGGCGAACGCAAAAGCAGCCCCCTCCGCTCCGCTGCGGGATGACCAAGAGAGGATTGCGAGGACGAACTCTGTGCTAGTTACCGTCCTCGAGGGCGAGCATCTGTAGGCAGAGAGGGTGCTCGAGCATGCAGTCCATCTTGCCGATGGAGGCGAGGGCGCAAGCGATGGTGGAGGTGAGGCAGGGTTCGGTGGTGACGACAAAGGGAAGGCGGTACTTGGGGTAGCCGGGCTTCTGCAGAATGGAGTCGATGTTGGCGTTGACCTTGGCCAGGGCGCCTGAGATGGCGGAGACGATGCCGGGCTTGTCATCAACGACGAAGCGGAGGTAGTGGGGGGCCATGAACTCGCCGGTCACCGTGCGCTTGCGGACCGGCAGGTGCACGGCGCGGGAGCGCTGGGCGACGGCGAGAAGGTCGGAGACGACGGCTACGGCCGTGGGCTCGCCGCCCGCGCCGTGGCCGGAGAAGACGACGTCGCCGCCGAAGCGGCCGCTGGCGACCAGCATGTTCTGCGTACCGTGCGACCAGGCCATCGGCGAGGTGCGGGGCACGAGCATGGGCGCAACACGGGCGTGGACGAGCGAGCCTTCGCGCTGGGCTGTGGAGACTTGGCGGATAGTGGAGTTGAGCTCGCGGGCGTAGGCGAAGTCGATGGCCTCGACGGTGGAGATGGTCTGGGTGGCGACGGCGTCGGGGTTGAGCTCGGAGTGAAGGGCGATGCGGGAGAGGATACAGAGCTTGGCGCGGGCGTCGAAGCCGTCGACGTCGGCGGAGGGGTCGGCTTCGGCGTAGCCGAGCTGCTGGGCGTCGGCGAGGACGGTCGCATAGTCAGCGCCCTCCTCCATGCGGCTGAGGATGTAGTTGCAGGTGCCGTTGAGGATGCCGCTGATGCGCTGGACCTGATCTCCGCTGACGCCTTGGGCGAGGCCGGGGATGACGGGGACGCCGCCGGCGACGGCGGCTCCGTAGACGAGCTGGACGTTATGTTGCTCGGCGAGCTTAGCCAGGGAGGCGCCGCGGTAGGCGATGAGCTGCTTGTTGGCAGTCACGACCGATTTGCCGGCGATGATGGCCTTGCGCAGCCAGGACTCGGCGGGGTTGAGGCCGCCCATGAGCTCGATGACGACGTCGACCTTGGAGTTGAGGATGTCGTGGATATCCTCGGTCCAGCGCGTGGTGGAGGGGACGAAGCGGGCGGCCTCGGAGCCGCGCTTGCGAGCCACGTTGCGGTTGAAGATGTGGGTGAGCTCGATGTTGGGGAACTTCGATTGAGCGAGGACCTTGGCGACCGAGCCGCCGACGGTGCCGAAGCCGAGGAGGGCGACCTTGAGGGTGGAGGGGCTGGTGGATGCTGCTGTCTTCTTCGCGGAAGCGCGCTTCCCTGCTGTCGGTTTCTTCTGGGTAATGGCCATTCTAGTAGTCGATTCTTTCTGTTTGGTCGCGCCAGGCATGGAAACTGGCGATGGCTTGGTCGGATAGAAGTTGACGAGTGGGAATGGAGCGGTCGGCGATGGGCATTTTCACTTCGGCGTAGAGGAAGGAGTCGTCGAAGCCGATCTGGGCTGCATCGGCGGCGGTGTTTCCGTAGAAGATGGCAGAGCAGCGCGCCCAGTAAATGGCGGCGAGGCACATGGGGCACGGCTCGCAGCTGGTGTAGACGACGCAGCCGGTGAGTTGGAAGGACTTCAGGGCTCGGCAGGCCGCGCGGATCGCCATAACCTCGGCGTGGGCCGTGGGATCGTTGTCGAGGGTGACCCGATTGACGCCGGTGGCGATGACCTCGCCGCCGCGAACAACGACTGCGCCGAAGGGCCCGCCGGCTCCACGGATGACGTTTTCCGTTGCGAGGGCGATCGCCTGCTGCATGAAGATGGGATTGCCCTGTGGCTGTTGATTCGTCATGCTGAGTTTTTCCTTGTCGCCTTCCCGCCGCAGTCTTGTGGCAGTCTCGTCGCGCTGGGAGCGCCGGGGTTACAGTCGGTTACCGAATCCGTTGTATATAGGTACAGGGTACAGAAATTATGGCACAAGCGTTCGTATCGAATCGCATGGTCACGCCAACTGGAACCCGGCCTGGGGCGTTGCTGGTGGAGGGTGGACGGATCCTGGCGGTGTGTTCGCGAGCGGAGATTCCGGCAGGGCCCGCGGTCGAGGAACTGGGGGATCTTGCGATCCTGCCCGGGTTGGTGGATACGCACGTGCACATCAATGAGCCGGGACGGACGGAGTGGGAGGGCTTTCGCACGGCGACACGCGCGGCCGCAGCGGGAGGGTATACGACGCTGGTGGACATGCCGCTGAACTGCCTGCCGGAGACGACGACGGTGGAGGCTCTCGAGGCCAAGCGCGCCGCGGCGACGGGGCAGTGCCTGGTGGATTGGATGAGCTGGGGTGGAGCGGTCGCGGACAATCAGGCGCACATACTGCCGCTGGCGCGGGCGGGCGTGCCGGGGTTCAAGTGCTTCCTGATCTATCCCGGGTGCGATGGCTTTACGATGATCGATCAACAGCAGCTGGAGGCAGCGCTGCCGACGATTGCGGAGAGCGGACTGCCGCTGCTGGTGCATGCGGAGCTGGCGGGACCGATCGACCAGGCGACGGCTGGGCTGCGCGATGCGGATTGGCGGCGGTATGCGACGTATCTGGCATCGCGGCCGGATGCGGCGGAGCTGGAGGCGATCCGGCTGATGCTACGGCTGTGCCGGGAGTATGGGTTTCGGCTGCATATCGTACATCTGGCAACGGCGCAGGCGCTGGAGGAGTTGCGAGCGGCGCGCGCGGAGGGACTGCCGGTTTCGGTGGAGACGTGTCCGCACTACCTGCACGCTGCCGCGGAGGAGATTGCCGACGGCGCGACGCTGTGGAAGTGCGCGCCACCGATTCGTGCGCGAGCGAATCGTGAGCGTCTGTGGGAGGGGCTGCGCGAGGGGGTGATCGATATGGTGGTCACCGACCACTCGCCGTGTCCGCCGGCAATGAAGCGCGTAGAGGAAGGGCGTTTCGATCGGGCGTGGGGCGGGATTGCGAGCCTGTCAGTCGCGCTACCGGTGGTGTGGACGGATGCTGCGCGGCGAGGGTTTACGCTCGATGCGATTGCGCAGTGGATGAGCGCGGCGCCGGCTGCACTGGCGGGGATATCGAAGCAGGCAGGGAGGCTCGAAGCGGGGCGGGAGGCGAACTTCGTGATCTTCGATCCGGATACGGAGTTTACGCTTGCGGCCGAGGCGCTGCACTATCGGCATGCGGTCTCACCGTATCTGGGGAAGCGGCTGCGCGGAGCGGTGCGGGCGACATACCTGCGCGGCGAGGCGGCGTTTTCGGCAAATGGCTTTATGGCGTTGCCACAGGGCCGCGAACTCAGCGTATTCTAGTGCTCTCATGAATCCAGTCCTCGCACGCTGGAGTTTGCTCGATCCGATCGCCGCCGCGCGGGAGATCCTTCCCTGCTGCGGATCGCAGGCGTGGGCGGCGGAGATGGCGGCGCGACGGCCGTTTGCTGACGCTGAGGCAGTGTTTCTGGTTGCCGACGCGGTGTGGATAGGATTGCCGGAGAGCGCATGGCAAGAGGCCTTTGCAAGCCATCCGCGGATTGGGCAACAGAAGGCGCAGGGCGACTCCACGCCGGAGGCACTGGCATGGTCGCGGGCTGAGCAGAGCGCGGCCGTCTCGAAGGATGAGGCGGTGCAGCGGGCGCTGGCGGAGGGCAATCGCCGATACGAGGAGAGGTTTGGAAGGATCTTTATCGCGTGCGCGAATGGGCAAACGGCGGCGGAGATACTGGCACTGCTTGAGCGGCGTCTAGGCCACGAACCGGTAGTGGAGTTGCAGGAAGCGGCGGAACAGCAACACCTGATTATGCAACTCCGTCTGCACAGATGGCTCGAAGCGAGATAGGATCGGGGGACGATGAGCATCTCGACACATATTCTGGATACCGCAACGGGAACGCCGGCTGTGGATGTGCCGCTCTCACTGGCGAGGTGGCAGGACGCAGACTGGGAACTTCTGCAGGCGACGGCGACCGACGCGGATGGCCGCTGCAAGCAGCTTCTGCCGGACGACGAACGATTTGAGCCAGGCATGTATCGGGTGCGTTTCGACACCGCCACGTACTATGAGGCGAAGGATCTGGCGGGGCTGTATCCGTATGTGGATGTGGTCTTCGAGGTGAAGCCGGGGCAGGCGCACTATCATATTCCGCTGCTGCTGACCGCGAATGGTTACACCACATATCGCGGGAGCTGAGCCGAATCCATCCCGTTGGAGGGAGGAAGTCGACACGATGCGTTCGCGCTTTCAACTTGCGGAGAACCGGTACGGGAAGTCGCGCGTCCGGCTGATGAAGGTGTCACGGCATCCGGAGGGCAACGACCTGCTGGAGTGGACGGTGCAGGTGCTACTGCAAGGGGACTTCGATGCGGCCCACTACGCGGGGGATAACAGCAAGATTCTGCCTACCGATACGATGAAGAACACGGTGTACTCGGTGGCGCGTAGTTCGACGGCGACCTCGATGGAGGCGTATGCGATGGAGCTGATCGACTTCCTGCTGGGGCGTAATCCGCAGGTGGCGAGCGCCGAGGTGAAGATCGAGAGCGCGCTCTGGAAGCGGATCAAGATCGGCGGAGGACTGCATCGTGACTCGTTCCTCAAAGGCAGCGGCGAGTTGCAGACGACGCGGGTGGAACGGAAGCGGGACGGGCGGTTCGCGATCGAGTCCGGGCTGGAGAATCTGGTGATTTTGAAGACTGCGAAGTCCGGCTTCGAAGGATTTATCCGGGACTCGCTGACGACGTTGCAGGAGACCTCGGACCGACTGTTTGGGACTGCTCTAACGGCGGTTTGGAGGTATGACGATGGCATTTCGGGAAGCTTCGATTTCACTGCGGCGCGCGATGCACAGCGCGATGCGATGCTGAAGACGTTTGCAGACCATGACAGCAGATCGGTGCAGCAAACACTGTATGCGATGGCCGAGAGCGCGCTCGAGGCGGCGCCGGAGGTTCGCGAGATCCAGTTGACCATGCCCAATAAACACTGCTTGCTGGTGGATCTTTCGCGCTTTGGGCAGGATAATCCGAATGAGATCTTTATGCCCACCGATGAGCCTTCGGGCTACATTGAGGCGCAGGTGCGCAGGGCGGTTTAGTTATGTTCACATCGCGGCTACAAAGGGACTATGTCTAACGAATTGCCAAGCCGCTCCGATCGTTTGATTGCGCGTTGTCGCGCGCTTGCTGCGTGCACTGAGGTGCCGGGAGAAACGACACGCACCTTTCTGTCGGAGCCGATGCACGCGGTGCACGACATGGTGCGCGCATGGATGGAGGGTGCGGGAATGTGCGTGGATGTCGATGCAATGGGCAATCTGCGCGGTGTTTATGCTGCGGCGGGGGAGGCCATGCCGCGCTTGCTGATCGCGTCTCATCTGGATACGGTGCCGAATGCGGGCGCCTTCGACGGCATTCTCGGCGTGCTGTTTGGCGTGGCACTGGTGGAGGAATTGCAGGGAGAGCGGCTGCCGTTTGCGATTGAGGTGATCGGATTTTCGGAAGAGGAAGGGGTTCGTTTCGGCAAGCCGTTTTTGGGGAGCCTGGCGCTGATTGGGGCGCTCGACGACGCTTGGCTGGCGGTGCGCGATACGCATGGGGTGAGCGTGGACGAGGCGATCCGGAACTTCGGGCTAGATCCCGCGCGCATGCCGGAGGCCGTGCTTGGTGAGGATGCGTTTGCGTATGTTGAGCTGCACATCGAGCAGGGGCCGGTGCTCGAAAGCGAGATGCTTTCGCTGGGGGTGGTGAGTGCGATCGCGGGACAGTCGAAGCTCGAACTTCGCTTTCTTGGGCAGGCGAATCATGCGGGGACGACACCGATGCTGCGCCGGCACGATGCGATGGCCTCAGCGGCGGCGTGGATCGTCGCCGTGGAGCAGTATGCGCGCACGCGGAGTGGGTTGGTGGCGACGGTGGGTCGGGTCGAGACGAGACCAGGAGCGGGGAACGTGATCGCCGGCGAGGTGTTAGCAACGCTCGACGTGCGACATGCCGAGGATGGGGAGCGCGAGCAGGCGGCAGTGGAGTTGTTGCAAGCGGCGCAGCGTGAGGCGGAGGCGCGAGGAGTTCGCGTGGAAAGCCGCGCGATTGCGATGCAGGCAGCCGTTCCAATGGATACTGCGTTGACGGCGCAGTTGTGCGACGCGGCGAAGCGAGCAGGATATCCCGCGCCTGCGTTGATCAGCGGCGCGGGACACGACGCGATGATCGTTGGGCGGCGGGTGCCGGCCGCGATGTTGTTCGTGCGCAACCCGGATGGGTTGAGCCACCATCCACATGAAGTTGTCTTGGCCGAGGATGTAGAGGCCGGGCTGGCGACTGGGATGGAGCTTCTCCGCGGCATGAGCGTGGCGCGTGGCGATGCGGCTTGCGGAAAACAAGGGCTGCATCGCGCAGAGGTAGAGGATGTCCATGCATAACCTCGGGGAGACTCGCAGCAGCAAGCAGCTCGATCACCTACTGCAGACACCGGATACGTTTGTGCGCACGGTGTTGCCGGGGATGCGGAATGGAGTGGCTGTGGTGCATGTGGCGCCAGCGGCGGGCGCGGCGTTCACGCAATATACGGCCGAGTTGGAGACCGGAGGCACACTGGGGGCCACGTCGGTGCAGCGTTTTGTATATGTGCTCGGAGGGGTTGCAGATGTTTCGACTGCGACCAGCTTTCACACGCTGGCGGCTGGATCGTATGCGTTCTTTCCGGAGGGTATCGAGCATACTGTGAAGGCGAGCGAGAGAGTGCGGCTGGCGGTGATCGAGAAGCCCCATGAAGCGATTGCAGGGACGGCTGCGCCCGGGATGCTTGTCGGTCGGGAAAGCGATATTGCCTCGGTTGCGCTGATGGGCGATGAGGAGGTGCAGGTGCGGGGGCTGCTGCCGGAGGATGTCCGCTTCGATTTCGCGGTGAATACGATGACCTATCAGCCGGGTGCGGCGTTGAGTATGGTTGAGGTTCATGTGATGGAGCATGGGCTCTTGCTGCTCGAAGGCGGCGGCATCTATCGGTTGGGAGAGCGTTGGTATCCTGTGACGGCCGGGGATTTTATTTGGATGGCGCCGTTCTGCCCACAGTGGTTTGGAGCTTTGGGAAAGAAAGCGGCGAAGTATCTGATCTACAAGGATTGGAACCGTCATCCGATCGGATGACGCGTGATTAACCAGTGGAACGGAGTTTTCTGTGACGATACCGGAACAGTTACAAATCGACGCAGTCCGACTGGAAGAGGAGTTGAAGGAGCTATCGCTGTTTACCAGCGCCGACCCGGCGGCAGAGGGAACGGCCGTGACGCGAATCGTCTTTAGCAAGGATGACCTGCTGGCGCGGGCTTGGCTGAAGACACTGGCCGCGAGGGAGCGCTTCCAGGTGTGCGAGGACGCTGTGGGCAATACGTTTCTGCGCTGGGAGGGATTGGAGCCGGAGCTTCCGGCGGTTGCGACGGGGTCGCATATGGATGCAATTCCACACGCGGGAATGTACGACGGCACAGTGGGGGTATTGGGCGGTCTCGAGGCGATGCGGGCGCTGAAGCGCAGCGGCAAGCGATTTCGGCGTGGCATCGAGCTACTGTTGTTTACGTCGGAGGAGCCGACGCGTTTTGGCATCGGCTGCCTGGGAAGCCGGTTGCTTGCGGGGACGCTCGACACGGAGAGCGCGGACGCACTGCGGGACATACTTGAGGACGAATCTACGGGGACGCTGGCGAGCGTGCGGGTGGCAGCGGGCTTCACGGGGGAGCTTGAAACGGTACGACTGCAGCACGGGCACTATCATGCCTGGATCGAGCTGCATATCGAGCAAGGGCCGCTGCTGGAGCGTGAAGGAGCGCGGATCGGTATTGTTACAAATATCGCTGCGCCAGCGGGGTACCGCATCCTGATTGAAGGACTTGGAGGGCATGCGGGAGCGCTGCTGATGCCGGACCGGCGCGATGCGCTGTGCGCCGCAGCGGAGGTGATTCTGTCGATCGAGCGCTACGCGCTGGCGGCAAATACGGCCAGTGGATCGACCGATACGGTGGCGACGGTGGGAACCTGCGGGGTGTTTCCGGGCGCGGTGAACAGCGTCCCCAGCCGAGTGCAGCTGCAGGTCGATATTCGCGATACCAATCCTGCCCGACGCGAGATGGTGATGCAGGCCGTGCGGCATGACTGCACGGAGATCGCGACGCGGCGCGGCGTCACAATCACGGAGGAGTTGGTGAACGCGGATGAGCCGGCACCGTCGTCGGCACATATTGTGCAGGTGCTGGAGGAGATCTGCGCGGAGTTGGGGATTGCTCCCAAGAAGATGGTGAGCCGCGCGTATCATGACTCGCTTTTTATGGCACGCGTGGCACCGATTGCGATGGTGTTTGTCCCGTGCCGGAATGGGGTGAGCCACCGGCCGGATGAGTATGCGGCGATCGACGATATTGCGCTGGGAGCGCGTGTGCTGGCGTTGGCGATGGCGCGGCTGGCCTCGGAATAGGACTGGAAATAAACGATGGCGATCGAATCGATCAATCCGGCGAACGGCAAGCTGCTGCGGAGCTTCACGCCCCTTGATGAGGAAGCGATACGACAGCGGATTGCGCTGGCGGTGGAGGCGCTTCGTGAGTATGCTGCGGTGTCGCTGGAGCATCGCGCTCTGTGCATGCGGAAGCTTGCACAGCTGTTGGAACAGGATGCGGCCGAGTTGGCGGAGACGATCACGTTGGAGATGGGGAAGCCGTTGAAAGCGGCGCACGCGGAGCTGGCGAAGTGCGCCACGGCGTGCCGTTACTACGCGGAAAATGCAGGGCGCATGCTGGCGCCGGAGGTGATTCCGACCGAGTCCAGTAGCAGCTATGTGCGCTGGGATCCTCTGGGTGTGGTGCTGGCGGTGATGCCGTGGAACTTCCCTTTCTGGCAGGTCTTCCGGTTCCTGGCGCCGGCGTTGATGGCGGGCAATGTGGCGCTGTTGAAGCATGCCTCGAACGTGCCGCAGTGCGCGCTGGCGATTGAGGCGCTGGTGCGGCGCGCTGGCTTTCCGCGCGGCACGATGCAGACGCTGCTGATCGAGCCCCAGCAGGTGGAGATGGTGCTGGGCGATGGACGGATCGCGGCGGTGACGCTGACGGGCTCGGAGCCGGCGGGACGCGCGGTGGGGGCGCAGGCGGGATGGCTGGTCAAGCGATCGGTGCTGGAGTTGGGAGGCAGCGATCCATTCATCGTGATGGGCTCAGCGGATTTGGAGCGGGCGGTGGGGGTCGCGGTGCACGCGCGGTGCGTCAATAGTGGGCAATCCTGCATTGCGGCAAAACGCTTCATCGTCGCACAGGAGATCTACGAAGCCTTTGAGCAGCGGTTTGTCGCGGGCATGGAGGCGATGCGGGTGGGGGATCCGATGAGCGATGCAACCGATATCGGACCGCTGGCCACGGCGGGGGCTGTCGACGTGCTGGAGCGACAGGTGAACGCGGCGATCATGGCGGGCGCGACGGTGCTGACCGGAGGCGAGCGCATGATGGGCGAGGGCAATTACTTCGAGCCCACGGTACTGGCCGATGTGCCGCGCAATGCGCCTGTGTATCGGGATGAGCTGTTCGGGCCGGTGGCGATGCTGTTTCGCGCGCGGGATCTGGATGAGGCAATCGAGATTGCGAACGATACGCCATTTGGGCTGGCGGCTTCGGCATGGACGCGGGACCCGGGCGAGCAGCAGCGACTGGTGAGCGAGCTACAGGCAGGGTCCGTGTTCCTGAACAAGATGGTGGCGAGCGATCCGCGGCTGCCGTTTGGCGGGATCAAACACTCGGGCTATGGGCGGGAGCTGTCGGCGGCGGGGATGCGGGAGTTCATGAATGCGAAGACGGTGGTGATCGCGTGAGTCGTCTCTGATCTTGCGGCACATACAAAAGGCCACGAACGCTGAGCGCGTCCGTGGCCTTTTTTGCTTGTGTCGCGGTTAGAAGCTGAAGGAGCTCTGCAGGGTAATTCGGCGGAGCGCTGAGTTAGTGGTGTAGAAGCCGCCCGCAAGCTGAGTGGATTGGCCAAACTGCGGCGAGCTGAGGTTGCCGGTGGGGGCCGCGAGGTCGACATCGTTGAATAGGTTGGCGACCTGCAGGCCGATGGAGAAGTTATAGCGCCTGCCGGAGTTGGGGCCGCTGCCGAACGGGCCATCGTGTCCACCACCGCGATGCGAACCGGGAGCTCCGCCGGGGCCTCCGTGATTTCCCCCCTGATCGTGGGCGATCTCTTCGCCGAAGCCGAAAACCTTGGCGATGCGGAGGTTAAAGGAGACCAGAGCAGGCCCCTTGCCGAGGTTGGCGGGAATGCGCGCCTCGCTGGTCGCCGGGTTCACGTCGAAGACGCCGTACTTGGTGACCTTCGTACTCGCCGCCGCCGTCGCCGCGGTCGCATAAGCGGGGCGGTCGTTGTTGAGCTGACCGTCGCCGTTGAGGTCGGTACCGGTGTAGATGTTGAAGGGCTGGCCGGAGCCTGCGACCAGGAAGGGTGAGAACGTGATGAGGTGCGGGAGGGTGAAGCTGCCGCCCGTGAAGACACGGTTGCGGACGTCGAAGCTGGCGCGACCGTAGTCGGCGCGCAGGTTGGCGGGCTGCGACGGGAAGCTGCCCGAGCCAGAGGTGTCGGAGTTGGCGAAGTTGAGGACGTAGTAGCCCCACAGCGAGAGGCTGCGGCCGTAGTTGATGCGAGGGCTGATGCTGAACTGGCTCTGATTGAACAGACCTTCGGACTGGAAGCGGTAGGCGTAGGCTACGGGAACTCCGTTGACGAGTTCGGGTGTGGGATTGACCAGGCTCTCGTCGACGCTGTTGTACTCGTGGACACCGTGGGCGTTCTGGTAGTTGAGAGAGACGGTACCGAGCTTGCCGAGCTGCTCATCGACGCCGAGGGCACTCTGCATGATGTAGGGGGTACGAAGGTTGGGATCGAGCGAGTAGGTCTGGAGACCACCGAGAGTCGAGCCCGTGCAGGAGGAGGCTGAGGTCGGGTTGCAGGGACTGCAGGCCGCGGGATCCGAGGGTGAGCACGTGCTGCTGGGGTCGCGCACGATAGTGGACAGGAAGTTGATGCCGTTCTGCTGGCGGGTGGTAACGACGTTGGTGAGCGTGAAGCGCTCGTAGAAGATGCCGAAGCCGCCGCGGATGACGGTCTGCGGCGAGCTCTTCTTGCCTACGCCCCAGGCAAAGGAGAGACGCGGAGCGAAGTCGTGGTGATCGCTCATGTAGTTCTCGGTCTCGTAGCGGAAGCCGTAGCTGATGGTGAGGTTCGTCAGGGGCTTCCAGTCATCTTCGGCGTAGACGCCGAGGTCGGCGAGCGTGGCCTGGGTGGAGCCATGGACGACGTCGGTGTAGCTATACTGCGCGGCCTGGCCGATGTTGTAGGCAGAGGTAACGCCGCTCGAGTCCGGCTGGCAGCTGGTGGCGAGCAGGCAGCTATAGGTGAAGGACTCGTTGGAGCCGGAGTCGGTGTACTGGGCATCGCTGGTGGAACGGAAGCGGCCTCCCATGCGAATGAAGTTCTTCTTCAATTGGATCGAGGTGTAGTTCTGGACCTCGAAGTGATCCTGGTGGTCGTTGATGCGCTGCGTGGTGGAACCGCCGCTGTCGAAGCTGCTCTGTACGTTGACGGTGGGCGCGGTACTCAGGGGGGTCTGCGCGCTCAGGTCGCGCTGATATTCGAAGCGAGTCTCGTTGATGACGCGCGGGCTGATGATCTGCGTGTCGGTCATCTGCAACGTGTTTTCGGTTTGCGTGAGATTGAACGCGGTCGAGGGGAGGTCGTAGGCGCCGGTACCGTCGTTGACCCAGGTGCTGGTCTCGAACTGATATCGGGTGGTAAGGGTGTTCTTCTCCGAAAGTTGGAGGTCGATGCGCGGCGTGAAGTCGGTGCGCGTCTGGGGATAGAAAACCGGGATTGCAGTGGTGTAGACGCCGCAGGTGGAGGGTACCTCCGGCGTTCCAGGAGGACACGGCGTCGTGGCGGAGGCGCTGGCAGCGAGTAGGGTGCCATCGAAGATAGTGTTCTGCTCGATGTCGCGATGCGATCCGCCGACACTGAAGGAGGCCTTCGGAGAGAGCGGGCCGGTAAAGTTTCCGAGCAGGAAGAGAGTGTGGTAGGGCAGCTGCGGGGTGTCTCCCAGGAACGGGTTGCTGGTGTTGAGGAAGTCCGCCTGGCCGTTCACCTGGAAGTTGCCGTGGAACTTGTCGGTGCCGGGCTTGGTGAAGACCTCCACACGGCCGTAACCGAGCTTGTCGTACTGGGCGGAGAAGGGGTTCTGATTGATGCGAATCTCGCGAATCGAGGACTTGGGCGGGAGCTGGCCACCGGTGAAGCCGTCGACGTAAATCTGACCGCCGTTGGGACCGGCGGCGGGGCCGGCGAGCGCGGTCAACTCGTCGGAGAGCTCATCGGGATCGTCGGACAGGGCGTCGAGATCCTTGCCACTGATGACAGTGGCGCTGGCGTTGCTGTCGGGATCGGTGCTGACGGTGGCGCCTTCGGCCGTGACGCTGACCTGCTGGCTCTGCTCTTGAATAGCGAGCTTGGCATCGGCGGTGACAGCCGCACCGGCGGCGATGCGGAGGTTCAACTTCACGAAGGAGGCGAAACCGGGCATGGTGACGGTTTCCGAGTAGAGTCCCGGGGCCAGGTTGGGCAGGTTGTAGGTGCCGTCGCTCTGCGTGGTGGCGACAATCGCCTTTCCGGTCGCCGGGGTAAAGGTAACGGTTGCGCCGGGAATGACGGCGCCGGTGGGGTCGGCGACTGTGCCGTGGACGGTCGCGCCGGGTTGCTGTGCGCTTGCGACCGACAGGGGCGCCAGGAACTGCGCACCAGAGAGGGGTACAGCGATGGTAACTGCCCATACGACAGACTTCAATCCTGCTCGGAAAGACATCCTTACTCCTCAGTTAGAGACACCGGTTGCGTATTGCCTTTGGACTCGGCAAAATGACGGCGTGTACCGCGGTTTCGAAAGATTATTTACTGGTTGCTACCTTCAGGAGCTTCGCCACCACCGACATTCCAGGGCGACAAGGTCATGGCGGGCGAGTTCCCCGGGGTTGCTGCGAGGATGGGTTCCACGCCGGAGAGTAAGGTGACTGCGGTCAGACCGTCTCCGGAGGGAGATGGCGATGCGACCAGCATGACGGACTCGCCGGAATGCAGATCGTGGAGCGAACCAGTCGGGAGACGGTTCAGCATTTGGGAGAGATCCATGCCTGCTCCGCCGGAGCCCTCGCCGTGAGCGTGTCCTGCACCCTGCGCGCCCTCGGAGGCGGGTTGAGCGCCCGCACCGGCCTGGCCGGCGGGTCCATTCTGACCGGCACGAGCACGGGCAGCGAAGCGTTGCGC
>FSWS01000131.1_pt1 | contig 26809 bp, 23 predicted proteins | sample 1638091 | NCBI WGS metagenome assembly FSWS01 (sample SAMEA3914788, study PRJEB12502) | metagenome | biome: forest; material: soil | place: Canada | collected 2011-07-03 | depth 0.1 m
ACGCGACGCGGAAGACCTATGTTGTTGTCGACTCGAAGCTGGTGGCGATGCCGGACGGGATGCGGCTGATGGTGCCGGCGGATCTCGGCGCGCTGGACCGGTCGGAGCTATTCAGTGGCGCGGCGAAGGCGGCGTATCGCGAGGAGAGTGCGCGGGCGGAGGAGCTACGGGCTGCGGCTCCCGAGACCGATGAGAGCGTGGCGGAGTTTGTGCGGCGACACTTCGGCGACGAGGTGCTGGAGAAGGTGGGCGCGCCGCTGCTGAGTGGGGTGTTCGGCGGCGATGTAAGGAGACTGAGCGTACGGGCGGTGATGGCTCCGTTTGTGGGGATGGAGCGGGAGTACGGGTCGCTAATCAAAGGGCTAAGTGCGGGACGGGACCGCGGGGGCAAGAAGGCGGGTTCGCTGTTTACTACGCTGCGGAGCGGGCTGGGAACGCTGATCGATGCCATGGTGGCGACGATTCCGGCGGAGTGGATCCGGCTGTTCCGGCCGGTGGCGGCGGTGCGGCGCTGCGCGGCGGGGTGGGAGGTGCAGAGCGGCACGGGCTGGGAAAGCTTCGACGCGCTGATGCTGGCGGTGCCGGTGGACGTGGCGGCGCGGCTGCTGCGCGAGACCGACGAGCGCGCGGCGGAGCTGATGGAGATCGAAGGAAGCTCAGCGGTAGTGGTGGGGTTCGGCTTCGAGAAGGGGTTTGCGCTGCCGCAGGGGTTCGGATTTTTGGTGCCGCCGAAGGTGGAAATGGGAGCGAGTAGTTCCCTGCTGGCCGGGACCTTCATGGACCAGAAGTTTGCGCATCGAGTGCCTGAGGGCGGACGGCTGCTGCGCGGGTTCTTTGGCGGGGCGACGGCGGATCGCCTGCTGAGCCGGGGCGATGCGGAGATTGCGGCGTTAGCGCGGAAGGAGCTGGAGGCGGTGCTGGGGATCGCGCTGCCGGAGGCGGTGGTGACGGTTGTCCGGCGCTGGCCGAGGGCGCTGCCGCAGTACGCGGTCGGGCATTTGGAGCGGATCGCGGAGCTGGACGGCCGGGTGCATGGATTGGGCGGCCTTTGGCTGCTGGGAAATGGGTATCGCGGGGTGGGGTTGCCGGACCTGGTGCGGGATGCGCGGGTGGCGGTGAACGCGGCCGTGCGGTAGGGTCTCTATGGGCAGCGCGGGGGATTTAGGAGATAATTCCCCGCATGATGAGACCTTGTTTTCTGGTGGTCGATCGCGAGTTTCCGGGGAGCATCTCGACGCGCAAGCTGGTGATCGAGACAGCGAAGTTCAACGTACTGACGGCGTATAGCGCGGACGAGGCGGTGGAGCTGCTGAAGCTGTTTCCGGCAGTCAGCGGCGTGGTGATCGACGATGGGATCGAGGGGATCTCGACGGAGCGGCTGGTCGCCGAGTTGAAGCTGCTCCATGCCGATCTGCCGGTGGTGGTGGTGGCCGCGCCGGGCGAGCGGCGGTGCGAGGGCGCAGACTTCCAGGTGCGCTCGTTCGAGCCGGCGAAGCTGCTGGAGACGCTGCGATCGATTACGCCGAGAGAGGCGGAGGAGATCGAGCGGACCAATGAGAGGCTGAGCAAGGAGCGGTAACGTACGAACGCTCCTTGCTGGCCGCCCGGGTGGAAAGCTGCGCGCGGTATGGGTGCAGAGGGTACCGGGGTCCTTCGCTGCTCAGGATGACGGCAAAAACAAACAACGCCAAAAGCGAACAACGACAAGAACAGACATCGTCAGGAATAGGCAACGGCAGGGAGAACAAGCCGTTGCGCAAAGGTGCGAGAAGTCACTCGGGGACCTGCCAGCCGGCCATGGTTTGGGCGAGGGTGCGGGTGGCGGTGCCGCCGTTCGCGACGGCCTGGGCCATTGCGGGGAAGGCGGCCTGGACGTCGGGGCTCTTGGCCCAGACGGGAACGTCCTTGAGGCTGTAGGTGAAGGTGACCTGGGTCTCGATGAAGCCGTTGGCCTTGGCGGGCGGGGTGGAGCTCACGATCTGGTTGACCTCGCGGTGGCCGTAGCAGAAACGCGGGGCGAAGCGGGCGCCGACGTCGGTGACGGTGTAGCGGCTGACGTGGATCGCGGGCTCGGTGGCGCGAGTGAGGAGCTGGGACTGGACGAGCGCGTCCATCTGCTTGGTCTTGGTGGGCTCGCTGGTCTCGAAGGGGAAACGGGGCGCGTCGGGCAGGAGGCAGTCGCTATGGCTGCCAAGGTAGACGTTCAGCGCCTGGGTGTAGTTCTCGGGGGTGGGGGAGGTCTTGGAGTTGCAGCCCACAGCAAGGACAACGGTCAGGGCGAGAGGGACGAGGGTGACGATTCGGACGGAATGGTGATTCGGCATGCGCTCTGGTCCTCGTGAGTGATTGTGGGAGTAAACAAAAACAGTCTCGCTTCGCTCGATGCTCACCTGAGCGACGGTGAGGCCGTCGCGAAGATGGGGCACCCGCGGACGACGGCTGGGCGGTTAAAGGCGACACCCCATCCTTTGACGCTTAAATCGGCCGAGGCAGCTGGCGGATAAGACTATCAAAAGATGGGGCGGCTGATTTCTTGGCAAAACCGGCGGGATTACTTCTGGTCGGCTTCGAGGTCGATGGTGAACTGGACGTCGTCGCCGAGGATGGGCGCGGCGAACTTGGAGCCGAAGTTGAAGTCGGAGCGGTGGATGACGCCGGTGGCGGAGAGACCGATGACCTGGCCGCCTTGCATGCCCTTCTGCGGCGCGGTGGGGCCTTCGACATCGAGGGTGACGGGCTTGGTGATGCCGGTGAGGGTGAGGTCGCCGGTGACCTGGAGCTTGCCGTGGACGCGCTGGATGGAAGTGGATTTGAAGGTGAGGGTGGGGAACTTCTGGACGTCGAAGAAGTCGGGGCTCTTCAGGTGCTTGTCGCGAGCCTCGTTGTTGGTGGTCAGGGTGTTGGCGTCAATGGTGGCGTTGACACTGGCGGTAGCGGGGTTGTTGCCGTCCCAGACGACGTCGCCGGTGATGCCGCTGATGGAGCCGCGCACGGTGCTGACAGCCATGTGGCGGATGGAGAAGGTGATCTCGGCGTGGTTCTTATCGATGGTCCAGGCGGAGGACTGGGCGTGGGCAGCGGTTCCGGCGGATCCGGTGAACAGCACGGCGGCGAAGAGAGAGGCGAAGAGGCGACGGTTCATGAGGGCTTCCTTTGGGGTGAGTGGATTGGAGTTGGCCGCGGAGAAAAGACCGGGGCCGCTTCAGCAAAATGTGGTGGGAGAGCCCTGGGCACGATCGAGGAGGAGTATCTCACTCTTCGATGGACCGAGAAGACGCGGACCTACGCGGCTTTTGCCGGGGCGGGGCGGGCGCGGGCTTGCGCGCGGGAGTCGCGCCGCGGGCGGCGAGGCCCATCTTCTTTAGCCCCTCGTAGAGGGCACGGCGGTCTGCGGCGGAGAGATCGGCGGCGATGGCCTCGAGGTCCTCGACGTGGTGCGCGTAGAGACGGGTGATGAAGACGCGGCCCTCGCGGGTGAGCTCGATGAGGCGAACGCGGCGGTCTTCGGCGTTGGCGGTACGGCGGACCAGCCCGCGCTGCTCGAGGCGGTCGATGGCCGAGGTCATGGAGGCGCTGGCGAGCAGAATTTTTTCGCCGATGGCGGAGATGGTGAGCGGCCCTTTGTGGAGGAGCGCTTCGAGGATCATGAAGTCGGTGAGGCAGAAGCCGCGCTCGCCGAAGGAGTGCTCGACGTAGGCGGCGATGGAGGTGTAGGCACGGGCGAGGACCAGCCAGAGGCGCGGGGCCTCGAGGGTGCCGGATTTTTTCGGGGCGGTCATTGTTCTCTTCTTTTGGGTTTCTACGACATGAGATATCTCGATGTCGAGGTAAGATGCAAAACATTTCAACTCCTACCTCCAGGGCGAAGTAAGAGAGGGCATGTAGGTTCCTGGTACGGGTAGGAATCGGGTAGTGGACGAGGCGATCTTTGCCGCTATGCTGAAGTTCATCCTGCTCCCCGAAGGCCTCCATGGAAACCCCGAACGCTCGACTGCACGGCCTGGACACGCTGCGCGCGCTGGCCATTTTGCTGGTAATGATCTTCCATCTTCAATGGTTGCTCCCAGAGAGGCTGCTTCCCGTTGCGAGCGTCGGTTGGATCGGGGTGGATCTCTTCTTTGTGCTGAGCGGATTGCTGATTGGCACGCAGTTGCTGAAGCCGTATCTCGAGGGCGGACGGCCGCGGCTGGGCGAGTTTTATCGGCGGCGGGCGTACCGGATTTTGCCGGCGTTTTTCGCAGTGCTGCTGCTGTACTTTGCCGTGCCGACGTGGCGGGAGAGGGAGGGTCTCTCGGCTTGGTGGCAGTTCTGCAGCTTTACCTGGAATCTGTATATTGATTATCCGGCGCACACAACGTTCTCGCACGTGTGGTCGCTGTGCGTGGAGGAGCACTTCTACCTGGTGCTGCCCGTGCTGGTGCTGTGGCGGATGCGGCGGCCTTCTCTGGCGAAAACCGTAGCGATGCTGGCAGGGCTGGTGGCGCTGGGGATGGTGGTGCGGTGGTATGAGTGGGCGCATGTGGTGCACCCGGTCGCGGACCCGGATCGTACGTACGTGCCGTTCATGACGAGGATCTACTACCCGACGTACAGCCGGCTGGATGGACTGCTGGTGGGCGTGACGCTGGCGCTGGTGCGGAGCTTTCGACCGCAGTGGTGGTTAGAGGCGGCGCGGCGCGGGCATGCTCTGCTGCTGCTGGGCCTGGCGACGACGGGGCTGGCGCTGTGGATGTTTGGGTGGGGTTACCCTTCGCCGGAGAACGAGGTGAGCACGGTGCTGGGATTCCCGCTGTTGTCGCTGGGGCTGGGGGTGCTGGTGGCGTCGAGCGTGAGCCAGAATGGGTTGCTGCGGGTGCGGGTGCCGGGAGCGAACCTGCTGGCGACGCTGGCGTTTTCGCTGTACCTGACGCATAAGGAGATTGCGCATCTGGATGGTCTTTATCTCCAGCACCGGCTTGGATATGGGGACCGAAGCTGGGCCGCGACCGCAGTGTATGGGGTGACGTGTTTGCTCGCGGCCGGGCTGCTGTACCGATCCGTGGAGCTGCCGTTTATGCGGCTGCGCGATCGTCGCGGCCGGGTGACCGCGGAGGCGGTTGCCGAGGAGATGCGAGCGGAGCCGGCGCTGTGATGGGGTCGCGATTTGCCATAGAAGAGCGACCCACGGGGCGAACGTATGGAGGGAAATGCTTCTGATGGCGGGCATGGCAGGGACAGCGGTGGTGCGGAGTGGAGGAGACAGCAGGCGGGCGGTGACTTAGAGACTCGTGCCCGTTCCTTCCTCCTGGTGGCGAACTTCAACGTTTCGTCGATGCGATTCTGCCATCCTGCGCCGGTTGCGCGGAAGTGATCGAGCACTTCTTTCGAGAGGCGGATCGAGACCAGCTGTTTCGTTGGAGACTTCTGCGGTCCGCGCTTTCCGGGGCCACGGGTGATGAGGCCAAGCCGCTTCCCTTCTCCCCAGAAGGCCTCGACGGCAGCATCGTCGTTCGGATCCTATGGCCCATCTTCGGGATCATGGAGGATAGGAGCATCCGCCTTCTGCATGCGGCGGGCATGTGCCCAATCAGTCTGGCTGACGAGCTTCTGCATAGAGCTGGCGCTCTTTTCTGGAGGCGTTTCGGAATGAGATGATGCGGATGTCTTCGCCACGTTCGACGTAGACGAGCGCGAGGCAGACATTACGTTCCTCCTAGTTGCGGAGTGACTTGCGCGTGAGCTTGTCGGGATGGTGATAGACGAGCGACGGGTCGGCGAAGTCGAGCCTATGCTTGGTGAGGTTCGACGGTCGCTTGCCCTCATCCCATGGGATCACCTGTTTATTGGTGCTACAGAAAGATGCCAGAACAAAGGGATATCTCCGGAATGGGAGGGCGGACATTCGTACGCTCCCAAATCTCTACATGGGCAGCACAGCTGTAGCGAGGAGCCTCACCACGTCAGGGGTGACCGTTGGATCTGGGCTGCGCTTTCAGATGGGCGACGTAGTCCTCGGTGAGCTTTTCGATCTGCGGGGTGAGGGCGTCGAACTGCTGCTTGGAGATTTGCAGGACCTGGCGGGTGGCCTCGGGGGTCTTCGAGAGGTAGGCTTGGCCGACCGGCGATGTGTAGAAGGCGAGGATTCCGTCGAGCTCGTCTTCGGTGTAGAGGTCAGCGTAGACCGTTTCGTACTCCGGTTCGAGCTTGGTCCAGTTATAGCTTTCGGCGACGAGCGCGTTGAGCTTGTCGTAGTAGACGGCGACGCCTTTGTTGTCCTGCTGCGCGGAGACCCCGGTAGAGGCGAACTGCTGCGCGGCGATGGAACGGGCCTGGGCGAGCGCGGAGACACGGATCTGATCGACGCGGTTCTGCATGGAGGTGAGCTGGAAGAGCTCCCTTACCTTGGCGTGCTTGCTGGCGTCATCGGCGTGGGCGGCGGCTGCACTGAGCAGGAGTGCAGCCGCGAGAAGGAAAGGAATTTTTCTCATCTCACTCCCCTCCCTGAGGATTGAGGGTTTCGAGAGTCTCGAGGGTATCGAGGGGTTTGCGGGCGAAGTGGTAGAGGCTGAAGGCCAGGAGGGCGAACATGAGGACGCTGACCCAGTCGTGGTGGAGCGGGTTGTGGTCCGAGAAGCGGGGGAAGGTGCGCTCGGTGGCGGCCTCGTAGAGCCTGATGCAGACGCCCAGCAGGCCGACGATGCCGCCCGCCGCGATCAAACCGGAGGCGTAGAGCGAGCCGGGAGAGATCTCGGATTCGATGGTGATGTCGCGGGCGGTGATCTTGTTGAAGAGGGGCAGGCCGGTGTCGTCGGTGTGGTTGGGGTCGGTGGGGTCGAAATCAGGGTGTTGGGCGAGCCAGGCATCCCGGTCGGCGTGCCAGAGAGCGAGGGAGGCCTGGTGCTCGGCGGCAGCCTGTTTGGCCTGGAGGTGGACCATGGCGCGATCGACCATCCAGCGCATGACGCCGCCAACGAAGATGGCCAGCGTGGTGGCGATGGAGAGATAGGCGCCGACCGCGAAGGTGAGCGAGCGGACGCCGAGGAGTTCGACCACGACAACCAGGGCGACGCCGAGCAGGACGAGGGTCCAGGGGAGTTTGCGGGAGAGGATGCCGTTGATGACGGTGGCCATGAGACGGCCCTGCGGAGCGGCGGCCTTTTCGCTGCCGATGCCCTGGATCCACTGGATCTCGATGGCGTGGGTGGCAGGGTTATAGAGGTATTTGCCGTCGGCGAGGGTGGCGGAGCCGATGGCGTTGAGCAGGAGGTACTGGCGGGTGTTGGAGAGCTCCTGCCGGGTGGGATTGTCCTGGTTCCGCGAGGTGAGGGAGAGGTGATCGCGGGTGAAGTTGCCCTCGTTCTGGACGCCGTCGGGAAGCTGGCTAAGCGAAAGGACGATGGGCCGCTGGAGGTGCTGGAAGCTCTCGAGACCGCGGTTCATGGCGTTGAGGGTGGCGCCGACCGAAAAGATGCTGACGATGACGCCGACCATGATGGCGACCTGCTGCTTCCAGGGCGTGGCTCCGATGAGGTAACCGGTCTTGAGGTCCTGGCTGGTGTCGCCGGCGTTCGAGGCGGCGATGCAGACGACGCCGCCGATGGTGATGGCGAGAGCTCCAAAAGCCGGAGCCGTCCAGCCCTTGACCAGGAAGATGGCGGCGGTGGCCATCAGGGTCGCGATGGTCATGCCGGAGACGGGCGAGGCCGAAGATCCGACGATGCCGACGATGCGAGCGCTGACGGTGACGAAGAGGAAGCCGAAGACGACGACCAGCAGCGCGGCGGCGAAGTTGGCGAGGGCTCCCACCTGCGCGCCGGGAACTGGTTTGAACTCGAGGAAGAGGAACATCAGCAGGATGAGAAGAGCGGAGCCGCCGAAGACGACGATGGGCGGGAGGTCATTCTCGGTGCGTGAGGGCGTGGCGGCGGCAAGCTTGGTGCCGGCCTTCCGAAAGCCCTGGGTGAGGGCGCTGAAGATGGTCGGGAGGGTGCGGAGGAGGGTGATGAGGCCGGCGGCGGCGACGGCTCCCGCGCCCATGGGGCGGACGTAGGTGCGCCAGAGGTCCGAGGGGGACATCTGGGTAATGAGCACCGTGCCGGGGTAGAGCGGGGAGGTGAGATGCGAACCGAAGAAGTAGATCGCAGGCATTAGGACGAGCCAGGAGAAGACGCCGCCGGCGAGCATGATGGCGGCAACGCGGAGGCCAATGATGTAGCCGACGCCGAGGTACTCGGGCGTGCAGTCGGCGCGTATGGCGGAGCCTTTGAGCAGGTGCTGGGCGCCGAGGTCGGGCTGATAGTCGGGCTCGCTGGGCCAGAGGGCGAAGAGGTTGTCGTTCTGGAAGAGGGTGTAGAGGGCGCCGAGGCCGAGGCCGAGGAAGACTCTCGAGGCGAAGCTGCCGCCGCGCTCGCCGGCCATCAGGACGTCGGCGCAGGCGGTGCCCTCGGGGTAGATGAGGGCGTGATGCTCCTCGACGATGAGCTGGCGGCGGAGCGGGATCATGAAGAGGACGCCAAGCCAGCCGCCGAAGAGGGCGAGGGCGAAGATGCGGAAGGCTTCGAGGTCAAATCCTAAGAAGATCAGGGCTGGGAGGGTGAAGATGACGCCGGAGGCGATGGACTGGCCGGCGTTGCCGGTGGACTGGACGATGTTGTTCTCGAGGATCGAGGACTTGCCGAAGGCGCGCAGGATGGAGATCGACAGCACCGAGATGGGAATGGACGCGGCGACGGTGAGGCCGGCGCGGAGGCCGACGTAGACCGTGACGGCGCCGAAGAGGATGCCAAAGAGGGCGCCGAGGATGAGGGCGCGCGCGGAGAGTTCGGGGCGCGTTTCGGTAGCAGGCACGAAGGGCTTGAATTTGGGCGGAACACTAGCAGTGGGGGTGGTGACGGGCATTTCTGTGAGGGTTCTCCAGCTAAGTTGCGCTGAGTGCGCGCTGGAAGGGAGTGTAACAGCGCGGGCGGATTGCAGTATTCTCCGCAGGATATCCAAAAACTGAATGAGGTGGGCGTGAAGAGGGACTGGTCGCGACGGACAGTTGTGGGCTTGGTGGCGGTGCTGCTGCTGGTGATGGGGTGCGAGGTGGTATCGACGATCCGGCAGCAGTCGATCTGAACGGCTTCGAGTTTGGGGCGAGTGCGCTGAATCCGTATGAGGGCTTTCGGAACGTGCGGCCGAGCGCGTTTATTCAGGATGGGATCTTCGTGTTCGATGGGAAGTTCCGGGTGCCGCAGGCCTCGGCGCTGAGCCATGTGCAGCGGTCGGCGGAGTTGCTACAGGAAAAGCAGGTCGATGGTGCGCTGGCTGAGGCGCAGACGGCGGAGACACTGACTCCAGGGGAGTTGCGGGCGGAGCTTGCGATGGAGGACGTGCTGGCGGCGGCCGGGCGCAAGGCGGAGGCGCGGGCGCACTGCGATCGGGCGCTGGCGGCGGCGAAGGCGCTTACGGGCGGCGCGAGCGGAACCTGGGTTCCAGCGGTGCAAAAGGCGGAGGCGAAGCTGTAGGGATCCTGCTAAGTCCTTTGATTGCTTGTGGAAGTTGACGTCCGGAGGTGTAAAAGGCATATACTGCGGGCAACGGTGCTGGAATTCTCCGCATCGAGGCAGTGAGGTGCGTCTTCAGCGAAAGCATGCAAGACAATGCGCTTGGGATTGCTTCTGGGAGTCCACCAGGAGCTCCGCCTGGAATTCCGTCAGGAGGGGGGTTGGAGTGGCGTGCGGTGGTGCGCGTTCTCCGAAGTCCACTCCTCGGTCTGAATGCTGCAGCTTTCGACGATCTAGTAACAACGGTTTATCCGGATGACTGCCGCGCCTGTGGCGGTCCCCTCTTGCGCGCTGGTTTTTCTCCTGTCTGCGACGTTTGCGTGTCGCGCATCCCCCTACAATCTGAGCGTTTGCCGATGGCGCCGTGCGGCCTTTGCGGCGAGGCTATGGGCATAGAGAGTGCTCGCTTCTCCGAACAGCTCGCTGTGCGGTTGCCGCAGGAGGGGCTGCTGTGCGCGGCTTGCCGGCTGGCGGATCCGGTGCTGGGGATCGAGGACATCTGCACGACCGGCGCGACGGGGCGCGCGTGGGCTGCGGTGCTGCGGCGAGCGGGCGCGCGAAGGGTCTGGATTGCAACGCTGGCGCGGGCACAGCAGGGGTCGGTCGAGCTGTGGGATGCGGATGGCTAGGCGACTGGCGGGATAGAGCGAGGGATCTGTAGCGTACGCAGGGTTTGCAGTTGGGGCGGTCAAACGGGCAGTTGGAGGAGTTGGATGCAACCATCGAAGGCGCGGAGTCAACGGCTGGGCGCGAAGTGCCACACGGGACGGCACCCGCGCACGACAACGGAGGTTGAGGTTCGGTCTGGGGTATTTCGTCAGCCAGCGATGCAGACTCCTGTCCTGGTACTGAATGCGAGCTATGAGCCGATCAACATCTGCGGCGCGCGACGGGCGCTGGTGCTGGTACTGAAGGGCGTGGCGCGGACCGAGGAGGAACAAGGCTCGATCCTGCATGCGGCGCGGATGCGGGTGGCGATGCCGAGCGTGATTCGGCTGCTGGAGTATCGCAGGATTCCGCACCAGACGCGGGCGCTGAGCCGGAAGAACATCCTGCTGCGCGACCGCAACTGCTGCCAGTATTGCAGCGTGGTGCTGACCGCGGCAGAGTTGACGCTGGACCATGTGATTCCGCGGTCGCGCGGAGGTCCGTCGACGTGGGAGAACCTGGTTGCGTGCTGCCATGACTGCAATCGACGCAAGGGCAACCAGTTGCTGCACGAGTTGACGGACATGAAGCTGCAGCGCGAGCCGCGACCGTTTAGCCTCCATACTTCGCGGCACATCATGCGGATGATCGGATCGGCGGATGCGGCGTGGCGGAAGTATCTGTACTTCGAGGCAGGCGACTCGAACGTGGCGTAACCGGTAAGATCCAAGTGTCTTCGCGCCCGCTTGCAGAAGACTGGCGAGCGCGAAGCGCTCTCTGGTGTTTGCTCTAAAATCTTATGTGTTCCGGAATGTGCTTCAGGAGATCGAGATGGCCAAGAATGAGAGTTTCCAGTGCGATGTGTGTAACAAGCTGAAGAGCGACAGCGAGATCTGGTGGTTGAGTTGGGTGGATTGCTTTCAGGGCGAGAATTCTGGGGAAGATCAGCCGCTGCTGAAGCTAACGCGGTGGCATCGCACGCAGGCGCATGCGGAGGGGGTAAAGCATCTGTGCGGCTCACGCTGCGCGGAAACCGTAATGGATCGATGGATCTCCGAGCAGCGCGTGAATCCAGAGGCGCATTGCGAGACGCTTTAGCTTCCTGGGCTGGGAGGCGCTTTTCTACTTTTTGGGTGGAGGCGGCTCAGCGATCGCACCGCTGCTGGAGACGATGGTGCTGGTGGCGTGGAACTGCTTGTAGTCGGTGTACTTGACGATGGAGCGCATGTGGACGTCCTGCGAGAGGGCTCCCTGCTGGGCGGCGAAGTGGAGGGTTCCTTCGGCCTTGGTGTAGGTCGGGAACCAGTACTTGCCGTCAACCTGCTCGTAGTAGGTGGTGAAGGGCGGGGATAGATCCTCGTGGCCGCGGCGGACGTCGTCGGGGACGTTCTTGCCGTTGACGAGGACGATCTGGAAGTCCTCGGTATCGACCCAGACCTTGCCCTGAAAGTAGCGGTGGTTCTTGACGATGGTCTTAGGGCCGGCGGAGAAGACGTAGGTGTCGAGGTCGTCGACGTGCTGACGGCCGAGGTAGGTGATGTCGTACTCGGGCAGGTCCTCGGTGGTAAGGATAAAGGGCAGGCGATGCTCGATGTCCTGCATGTCGGCGGGCGACATCATGACGCGCTGGAGGGTGTTCTGGGGAGCGAAGACGACGTGCTCCTCGCGGCGGCCGTCGGGCGAGAAGGTGATGTCGGTGACCTGCTGATACTCCCCGTCGACCTTGTTGTTGTCATCGTTGACGGTGTCGACCTTCACCATCTGGCGGAAGGTGTAGTTGTCGCGAGCGTGCTTGAACTCCGTCTCGCGGGCGGCGAACTTCTGAATGATCTGCTCGGCCATGAGGCCGGCCGGTGGGGTGGGATCGAGCGGGCCGAAGCCGGCGATCGCCTGGGCGACGGCGGGGAACACGGGGAGCGAGCAGGTGAACGCGAGCAGCAGAGTGCGAGAGAGCGGCTTCCAGCGGTTCATAAGGACTCCATAGTACGCGCAGCGGGCTCATTAGAATAGACGGTGACGCGAGAGAAATAGACGACTCAGAGGGGGCGGACATTCTTTCCACACCGGGTACCGGGGCTAAATTACTTATCTGTAGGCACTTCTACAGGCAGCCGATCGCCAAGCACGGCAAGGGCCGGCGCCGGTAACGAAGGAAGACACTGGAATTTGACTGACCGGATGGAGAAGGAATGATGGCGTTTGCGCGGCCGAAGAAACGGGAGCCGGTGAGTGAGGCGGAGTTGTTCGAGTATGCGGTGGCGACGCTGGCGCGGGGGATGCGGACGGTGCGGGATCTGCGCCGCCTGATGAAGACGCGCGCGCACGAGGGTGAGGCCGGCGAACAGGATATGGATCGCGTGGTGGAGCGGCTAATCGACCTGAAGTACCTGTCGGACACGCGATTTGCCGCCGATTACACGCGGCTGCGCAAGGAGAACCAGGGATTTGGGCGGCGACGGGTGCAGCAGGATCTCGCGCTGAAGGGCGTAGACAAGGATCTGGCGGCGACGACGCTCGAGAGCGCTTACGGCGAGAGCGACGAGGTGGAGCTGGCGCGGGCGTACTGCACACGGAAGCGGATCAAACAGCCCAGCGGACCCAACGTCCAGAAGGAGACGGTGCGGGTGATGAACCGGCTGATGCGGGCCGGGTATGGCGCGGGCGCGATCTTCAAGCTGCTGCGGAGCTGGAGCGTAGAGGTTCCGGGCGAGGGTGAGGGCGACTCGGACCAGTACGATCTGCCGGAGTTTTGAGAACCGATGTCTCCCAAGCGAGACAGGAGCTAGATGCTGCGGATAGCCCGGGCGGGGAGGTAGAAGAGCGCAGCGATGAGCTCGAAGACGCCCCCGACCACGATGCCGACCAGGCGGAAGGGCAGCAGGATAAGCCAGATCAGCGGATAGAGGACGAGCGCCGCCAGGGCCAGCGGCCAACAGACGAGCAGAAGGATGCAGAAGAGCAGAAGCTTGAGCACGGTGGTTCCTCCCGTTTAGAGATTACGCTGGGAGTGGAAAGAAGGTTCCCACAAGCGCCCCTCCATCGCGATCCGGCCGCGCTGGAGGGGCGCCCGTTTCCTAGAACTTATAGATCAGGTCCGCCCCCGCGAAGAACTGATTGCGGGCGGTACCGTTGTTGTAGCCGAGCTTGTCCCAGGAGTGATCGAAGCGAATCTCTGGCCGCAGCATGACCGTGCTGCCGAAGTATTTGGTCGCATAGAGTGTGTTCTCGGTGTACTTCGTGGCGATGCCGGTGCGCTGGCCCTTCTTGTCGTCGAGGAAGTCGGAGCGGAAGCCGACCATCAACTTCGAATTGACCTCGCGGTTGAGATAGTTCACGACGGCATACTCGGGCGCGGTGCAGCGCTGCACGCCACCGGAACAGAAGGCTCCGTCAGCGCCGAGTTCGGTGGGGACGGGATTGGCGACATTGCTGCTGACGTTCGGCACGTCACGCTCGTACATGTACCAGGCCTCGGTGGCCATATGCCACTTGGGGTTGAACTTGTGGTACCAGGTGCCGTCGTAGTCCTGGAGATTGTTGTAGGCATATTTGCCGCTGTTGATGCCGTTGGCGCAGGCGTAGAAGTTGTCGTGATTGCTCTTGGTGGAGTAGTCGAGGCAGGCAATGGCAGACGGGGTGCGATCGACGGTCCAAGGGGCTACGTCGTGGCCGGCCGACATGCCGAGTTGCACGATCCACTGCTTGGTGAGCTTCAGCGTGCCGTAGATGCCGGTGTCGGTGAAGGGGTCAATGGTGTAGAGCAGCGAGTGGGTCATGTTGTAGTTGTTGGGTGCGAGCTGGGCCTCGATGCCGGGAACGGAGAGAAAGCGGCCGATGCGGATGTTGAGGCCTTCCTTGACGGGGAAATAGAGGTCGAGGTATTCGAGGACCGGATCGAAGCCGTACCGGCGGTTCTTTTGCAGCAACTGCTGGCTGAAGTAGCCCTTGGCGGTGGTGAAGCGGTAGTCGTTTCCGAAGAAGCCGGTGAGGTGGAAACCGAAGTCGAAGTGCTTGGTCTGCACCGTGTTCGGAAGGCGTTCGATGTAGAGGACGGCCTGGTTGAGAATCACGCTGTTGGGATAGATATCGTAGGAGACGGGGAAATTATTATTCGCCGAGGTGCTGTAATTGAAGCTCGGCGCAACCCATCCATAGACCTTGGTGCGGCTGTCCTGACGCTTGAGGGCGGTCATCAGGGGGTAGACGTTGGCGTCGGGGACGCCGATGGCGGGCGACCCTCCATAACCCCAGTCGGAGCTGGGAAAGGGGGAGGAGTCCAGTGGGGCCTCGAGCGCCCGGCGTTCCGGCGTGGGGCCGGAGGGAAGGGTTCCATTCCAGTCATGCTTGTAGAAGCTGGCCAGTCTTTGAGCAAAGTCGCCGTCCTGAAGATTGGTGGAGGCGAGCGGAGTTACCGTTGTTTCTGTCGTTTGCGTGGAGAACGGAGACACGTCGAACGGGGACGGGGCAGCAGCGTCTATATAGGTCGAGGCCGACTCGCGCTGCGGAGGATCCGTGAGCGGGGCTGCGCTGGCGGCCTGGGACAGAGTGCCGACAAGAAGCGCGGTTGCAGAGATGCTGCGAAGTAGGAATCTCACTAAAGTGTGGGGCATGGGCTCTCTTTTCGCAGGTCTAAAGATAGACCAAGCGTAAGTTCAACGTTAAGGAGTTCGAGATAAAGACGGCATGCAGAATGCATAAAGAAGTTGTAAGCAGAGCGGGACAGATCGAACGGATTGTGGCGGTGGATTGGTCGGGCCGGGTGGATGCGGCTGGGCAACGGCGTCATATTTGGGCGGGAGTTTGGACGGCTGCGTCTTCAGAAAAAGACGCTGGGGCGGGGAGGGTAACGCTCGAGGCGGGAAGGACGCGGACGGAGCTGGTGGAATGGCTGATCGAGCTGGGGCGCGAGACACCGCGGATGGTGGTGGGCATCGATTGCTGCTTCAGCTATCCGGCATGGTTCCTGGAGGAGCATGGATGCCGGGATGTATTCGCGTTCTGGCTGCAGGTGGCCGCGGGAAAAGGCGAGGAGTGGCTGCATCGGGACTGTGAGGATGCCCGATTTTGGGGCAAGGCGGGCGCGGGGCGCCTGGGACAGCGCCCGGCGGAGTTTTGCGGCGACCAGATGCACCGCATGATGCGGCAGACAGATATGGACAACAAGATTCTGCCGCTGCGCGAGGGTGGCGACGCGGAGCGGGCCGCAAAGATGAAGGGGATCACGGCGAAGTCTCCGTTTCAGATTGGCGGAAGTGGGAGCGTGGGGACGGGATCGCTGCGGGCGATGCCGGCTCTGCTGCGGCTGCGGGAGGCTGGGTTTCGGGTATGGCCGTTTGAGGATGCGGGGCTCGCAGGGGAGACACCGCAGCCGCTTGTCGTCGAGATGTATACGCGGCTGCTGACTGGAGCGGTGGCGAAGAGCAATGCGACAGCGCGGAAGGCTTATCTGGCGCGGCGAAGGGCGGAGGAGGCGGTGTATGCGGGGCTTTCGCGCGGGGTGATGGCCAAGGCGCTGGCGAGCGAGGACGCGTTCGATGCCTTGGTGTCGGCTTTGGAGATGGTGCGCTGGCGGGATGAGTTTTCCGGGTTGCGACGCACCGGGGACGCGGCGTTGCGGCTGGAGGGGATTACCTGGCGGCCGGGGGCATGAATCCCGGCGTTCGTCACTGGTAAACTTAAACGCTATGCGCTACTTGTCTGGAAGCCAGATTCGGGAAGATTTTCTGCGGTTTTTTGAAGGTAAAGGGCACCGTCGGGTGCACTCGTCGTCGCTGGTGCCGGCGAACGATCCCACATTGCTGTTTACCAATGCGGGAATGAACCAGTTCAAGGATGTCTTCCTGGGCGCGGAGAAGCGCGAGTACGTGCGGGCAGCGAGCTCGCAGAAGTGCGTGCGCGCGGGCGGTAAGCATAACGACCTCGAAAACGTCGGGTTCACGCGGCGCCACCATACCTTCTTCGAGATGCTGGGAAACTTCTCCTTCGGCGACTACTTCAAGCGCGAAGCGATCGCCTATGCGTGGGAGCTGCTGACCTCGAACGAGTGGTTCGGGATCGATAAGGATAAGCTGTACGTCACCATCTTTGAAGGGGACAGTAAAGTCCCGCGCGATGACGAGGCGGAGCGGTTCTGGATCGAGGCGGGTGTGCCCAAGGAGCGCATCTTCGGGATGTCCGCGAAGGACAACTTCTGGCAGATGGGCGATACCGGGCCTTGCGGGCCGTGCAGCGAGATCTACTACGACCTTGGAATTGCTGCGGCCGATGAGGCGGACGTGGACAAGCCGTTCCCGCAGGATGAGCAGCGGTATGTGGAGATCTGGAACCTCGTCTTCATGCAATTTGATCGCAGCGTCGATCCAAAGACGGGGTACGCAACGCTGACGCCGCTGCCCAAGCCGTCGATCGATACCGGCATGGGCTTGGAGCGAGTTGCGGCGGTGCTGCAGGGCGTGCTTTCGAACTTCGAGACGGATCTGTTTACGCCGCTGATCAAGCGCGCTGAAGAACTCACCGGGCACAAGGTCGAGCCGGATCACGAGGTCGATGATCGGTCCCGGGCCTCGCTGCGAATCATTGCCGACCATGCGCGGGCGGCCACCTTCCTCATCTCGGACGGCGTGCTGCCGGCGAACGAGGGACGGGGCTATGTGCTGCGCAAGATTCTTCGGCGCGGGATTCGGCATGGACGTTTGCTGGGGCAGGAAAAGCCGTTCATGCATGAAATGGTGCTCGCGGTGCGCGGTGAGATGCAGGCGGCGTATCCGGAGTTGAAGGAGACGGCGGAGCGCGTGGCCAAGGTGGTGCTCGCGGAAGAAGAGCAGTTTGCGCGGACGCTGGAGCTGGGTCTGAAGCAGATGACAGAGGAGACGCTGCGCTCGGGCGCACTGGCGTTCCGGCTGTATGAGACCTTCGGCATGCCACTCGACTTTATGACAGATGCGGCGCGCGATGCGGGGATTACGTTCGATATGGCTGGGTTTGAGGCGGCCAAGGAAGAGGAGCAGGCGCGCGCACGGGCCTCGTGGAAGGGTGGATCGCAGAAGACGGCGGCGCCGGTGTATCGCGAGTTGGCGAAGACGGAGTTTGCCGGCTACTCGGGGCTACGGGTGGACGGCGCGCGGGTGCTGGCGCTGGTCAAAGACGGCGTGGGCGTGCCGGAGTTGAAGGGCGGTGAGATGGGCGAGGTGGTGCTCGACACAACCAGCTTCTATGCGGACTCGGGCGGTCAGGTGGGCGATACGGGCTGGCTGTACTCGGGCGACCACAATTTGATCGTGGCCGAAGTGCGCGGCTGCACGAAGCCGGTGCAGGGCGTGTTTGCGCATAAGGTGACGGCGAATCGCACGATTGCTGTCGGCGACACGATCGACACAGTAGTAGACGCGGCGAACCGCACGGCGACCGAGCGCAACCATACCGGAACGCATCTGCTGCATGCGGCGCTGCGCGAGGTGCTGGGCAAGCATGTGAAGCAGGCGGGTAGCTTGGTGGATGCGACCCGGCTGCGCTTCGACTTCTCGCACTTTACCGGCGTTGCCGAGGAGGAGCTGCGCGAGATCGAGGACATTGTGAACAGCCAGGTGCTGCGCGATACCAAGGTCGATACCATGGTCGATGTGCCAATCGATGTGGCGGTGAATGAGCTGGGCGCGATGGCGCTGTTCGGCGAGAAGTACGGCGAGCGGGTGCGGGTGGTGAAGATCGGCGACTTCTCGACCGAGCTTTGCGGCGGCACGCACACGGGCGCGACGGGCGAGATCGGATTGATCAAGCTGGTGGGCGAGGGGTCGGTGTCCTCGGGCGTGCGGCGCGTGGAGGCGGTCTCGGGAACGGGAGCACTGGCGGAGTTCCGGCGCGGCTTCGAGGTGGCGCGGTTGGTGGGGCAGCTGGTGGGTTCGGCGGAGGCTGCGCCTGCAGACGCGCTGCGGACCCGTCTGGCAGCACAGGACGAGGAGATGAAGAAGCTGCGGCGGGAGCTGGACTCCGTGCGGCTGAAGGCGGCTTCGGCCTCGACGGCGGATGCTGCGGGCGCGGCGGTGGACGTAAAGGGCGTGAAGGTGCTGGCGCAACGCGTGGATAGCCTGGACAAGGGCCAGATGCGGACGCTCGTGGACTCGCTGCGTGGCAAGCTGGGCTCGGGTGTGGTGGTGTTGGGCGCGGCGGCCGAGGGTAAAGTCTCCCTGATTGTGGGCGTGACGAAGGACCTGACGGCGAAGCTGCAGGCCGGGAAGATCGTGGGCCTGCTGGCGGCGAAGGTCGGCGGCAAGGGCGGTGGACGGCCGGATCTCGCAGAGGCGGGTGGAAGTGATGTCGGGGCGCTGGATGCAGCGCTGGCGAGCGTGGCTGGCGTCGTCGGGGAGCTGCTCGGGTAGACCACTTCCCCTGCCCTTGGGACGCAACGAGTTGCGGTGGGTGTCGACGGCGGGTCTCGCTTCGCTCGATGCCCACGCATGCGATAAAGCCGCATGAATGGGGCACTCGGCCCCTTAGATGAGGGAGAGATTTCGTATTGAACGAGGCGGGCGGAGACGTCTCTCGGACTGGGTGCGCGGGCGAAATGTGAATTTTCGCTCTGGGGCGTGAGGTGCCGTTGGAAGTACCCCACGTGAATCGGCCGGGACTTGTGCGGCTTGGACGCTTAAACTGGAAGTGGCGGGTGCGCGGGCAAGTGTATCTCTTTTCTCCAATTCGATGGTCGCGGTGGGCGAGTGTGCCAGCGGCGGTGCTGCTGCTTGCAGGCGGATTGCCGACGGTAAGCGGCGCGGCGGGAAGCTCGCGGACGCGGAATGTCGCTCGGGTGAGCCGGATGACTCCGTGGGAGGCGGCGGAGCGCGGCCGCGAGGAGTTGGAGGCGATGCCGGAGGGTGGCCGGACAAGTGCCGATTACAGCCGGACGATGGATCGGTTTCGCGCGTTATATCACTCGACGCCGCGGGATATGCATGCAGCCGCAAGCGTGTATGCGGTAGCAGAGCTGCTGGCCGAGCAGGGGCGCACCCTGCATGATCCGAAGAGCCTGAAGGCGGCGCTGGGTGAGTATGAGTTTCTGCGGAAGCAGTATCCCGGCAGCTCGCTGCGGGTGCCGGCACTGCTGGCCGAGGGGCAGATCGACGAGAACGACCTGAACGATCATGCGGGCGCCAAGGAGCGCTATCAACTGCTGCTGAAGCAGTATCCGCATAGCGAGTATGCGGAGGAGGCGCGGGCCGGAATCGCGGGGATCGGGCAGGCAGGACAGGGATCAGGGATCAGAGATCAGGGATCAGCGGGCAAAGACGAAGGCGCGGCGGTAAGCGATCAGGCGTTTGCGTCTGGGTTGGCGCGAGCGGCTTCGTCGCCGGCCTCGTTGCCTCCTGCGGCACCAACTCCAGTTCCGCTGGGTGCAGGTGGTGCGGCTGAGATTTCCTCGGTGCAGAAGGAGGATGCTTCGATTCCGAGTCCGCTTGATGGAAGCCCGCTGCCGGCGGAGGCGCGGCAGGGCGGAGGTGCGGATGTCCCGAGGCGGCACGGGAAGCTGGCGCAGGTGACGGGGATCCGGCACTGGTCGACCACGACGTATACGCGGGTGGCGATCGACCTGGGCGACGATGTGACGTTTGAGGCCGCGCGGGTGCCAAATCCGGATCGGATCTACTTCGACTTGCATGGCACACGGCTGGCGCAGGATCTGGTGGGCAAGAGCTTTACCGTCACCGACAATGGATTTCTGAAGAAGATCCGGGCAGCCCAGTTCTCGAACGACATGACGCGCGTGGTGCTGGATGTGAACGACGTCTCGGAGTACTCGGCGTTCCTGCTGCCCAATCCGTATCGGCTGATTATCGATATTCATGGCGGAAAAGCGCAGGGACCAGGGACCAGGGATCAGGGATCCGTGGGCACGAGCGCTGGAACTGCCGTGGCGACGGGCCCGGCGCCGGTAAATCCGGCGGATGTTCCGGCGCCTCGGGCGGCGTCGGCAGGCAAGGAGACGGCGAGCCACCCGGTGCCGAACACGGTGACGACGCGAACCAGCAGCACGACGGAGATCGCCTCGCTGAGCCAGCAGCCGGATCGGGTGCAGGCGACCAGTAAGCCGACGTCGCAGCCGATCTCGGCAGTAGTGAACGGCGCTGCGCAGCCGACAGGGACGAGCAATCAGGGATCAGGGAACGGGAATCAAGGGACTTCGTTTGTCGCCTTGGCAAATTCCAACCCAGCCAATGCAGCGCCTGCGGGTGTTACCCAGACGGCGAACATGCCGTCGACCGCGCCGGTTCCCACCGGGACCAAGAAGCACAAGGGCAAGGCGGGAGCGACGGATGGGGACGCGGTTCCGGCGCGGGCGGCGCTGCCGACGGCCGACGGTGAGACGTCGCTGGTGCGGGCGCTGGGCTTGAAGATTGGACGCATCGTGATCGATCCGGGGCATGGCGGACATGACTCGGGAACGATCGGCGTGGACGGCCTCGAGGAGAAGGACGTCGTACTGGACGTGGCGCTGCGGCTGGGCAAGCTGTTGCATGAGCGGCTGGGCGCGGAGATTATCTACACCCGGTCGGACGATACGTTTATTCCGCTGGAGACGCGAACGGCGATTGCGAACAAGGCGCAGGCCGACCTCTTCCTGTCGATCCATGCCAATTCGTCGAGCGATGAGACGGCACGGGGCGTCGAGACGTACTACCTGAACTTCACGTCGACGCCGGATGCGCTGGAGACGGCGGCCCGCGAGAACGCGGTTTCGACGCAGTCGATCCATGAGCTGAGCGATCTGGTGAAGAAGATCGCGCTGAAGGACAAGATCGACGAGTCGCGGGAGTTTGCGAGCGACGTGCAGCAGGGGCTCTACTCGGGATTGGCCAAGGGCAATGCCGGGCTGAAGAATCGCGGCGTGAAGAAGGCACCGTTCGTGGTGCTGATCGGGGCCAATATGCCATCGGTACTGGCGGAGATCTCGTTTGTGACCAATCCACGGGACGCGAACGAGCTGCGGCAGCCGGAATATCGCGAGCGCGTCGCAGAGAGCCTGTATAAGGGCGTGGCGCGGTATGAGGCAGGGCTGAATGGGCTGAAGTCGCCGACCCTGCGGGCGAGCACGGCGGGCGCGAATTAGGCGTTGAGGAAGCGCTGATAGGTCCGCGCACGGGCTTATCAGGGGCGCTTGATGGTAGTCTGACCCTGAGTATGGGGCTGGATATGGGTGTTTTGTATCGATTTCGGATGAGTACGCGGGGCTCGATGGCGGTAGGCTGCGTCTCGGCGTCTCTTTTGCTTGGAACGACCTTCTACGGACAGGCTGGGCCCGGCGCCGCGGCGGCAGACGCGGGAAAGCCGGCGGTTACGCTCGTCGAGCCAGCGCCTCCGCTGCTGCCCAAGCAGTTTGGCGCATGGCAGCAGGCGACACAGGCTCCTGGAGTTGCCGGCACGGCGGCCGGAACCGATAGCGCGACGCAGACTGCGTTCCGGGAGGATGGCATCGCCCGCGTGGATGCGGAGACGTACACCCGCGCGGGATCCAGTGCCACGGTGCAGCTCACGGCCTATCAGTTTGGCGACGCGACCGGCGCGTTTGCGGCCTACACCTATCTGCGCAAGCCGGCCGACCGGCCGCTGACCGGTCTGCATCTGGGGAAAGAGGCGGTCGGAGACGGCGACCAAGTGTTGCTGTGGGATGGTCGCACGGTCGTCGCTGCCGCGTTCCATGGCGAGCGGCGGACCGCCGACCTGCAGGACCTGATCCCCATGCTGCCGAAGATCGGTGGGCCGAAGGGGCTGGCTCCGATGCTGCCGACTCTGCTGCCGCCGAAGGGGCTGGAGCCGGAGACGCTGAAGTACGCGCTGGGGCCGGCGAGCTACCAGGCGATGGGCGGCGTGTTGCCGCCGGAGATCGTCGGCTTCGACAAGAGCGCCGAGGTGGCGACGGCCAGGTACGCGGGCAAGGGCACGCTGACGCTGCTGCTGTATCCGACACCGCAGATCTCGGGCGAACATGGGCGCGAGATCGTTGCCGAGATGAATCGGGAGGGGACGACGGCCGGCACGGTGAAGCTGCGCCGCGAGGGTCCGCTGCTGGCGATGACGACGGGCGCGTGGACACCGGGCGAGGCTCAGAAGATCGTGGAGGGGGTCCATCTGCACGATGAGCTGACCTGGAACAAACCGTTTCCCGTTGATTTTCACAGCGAGGTGCGGAAGACGGCGAGCCTGCTGAGCAACATCCTGATCCTGACCGGCGTGCTGTTTCTGGCCGCGGTGATCCTGGCGCTGTTTTTTGGCGGCGGACGGGCGCTGATCCGGGTGCTGCAGGGCAAGCCGGCCGCGACCGAGCCGGAGTTCCTCCACATCGACCTGCGGGAGGGCCCGGGCGAAAGCGGGAGATTCAAGCCGCTGCACTAGGGGCGGCGGCGATCACCGGGGGTTGCACAGATTGCAGTGCACGGAGGAGTCTAATCCGCTCATTTAAAGTGTCTTTGAAGAAGTCCGGCGGAGGCACGAGCGAAGAAACGGCGAATCGAATGGTTCGCGCTGACGAAAGTAACTATCTGAATAATAACGGCTTACTGCGCGAATCTTTTCACCTTGACACCGGATTTAGCCAAACTTAGTATGCAGCCAGAAAGTTCTGATGGCTTTGCCTCCGTTGGAACTGTTCTCCCTAAGGAAGAGGCCGTCCTGTTGCCGGGCGGCCTCTTCGTCATTTTGTGGGCGCTCTGGTAGGGCTGCGAAGGCATGGCAACAACGGCTGAAGCTGCTCACACTGGCGCTCGGGGTGAGTTGCGGTCGAGGTTTTCCACCGGGATCGACGAGCGACTTTGCGGATCGGCGCAATGTCGGTAGAATAGACCCATAGGCCGATGTAGCTCAGTTGGTAGAGCAACTGATTCGTAATCAGTAGGTCAGCGGTTCAACTCCGCTCATCGGCTCCATTTTCCCTTGTCCATCTTGGGATCCCCTTTCATTCAGGCATCCACATCTCGCCGCTGGCGGGTGAACGCGCGTACGTGCTCTGTCTGCGCAATCGCTCGCGAGAGAGCCGGCGGCGATCTGCCTCGCAAGATTCACCGAGGAATGCATGCGCAGCGCTCCTTTGACCGGCGATGCCGGGCGGCGTGAACGTACGAGACCATGATTGCGGGCAGATACTCTTGCGAACCTAAGATCTTGACGGCAACCGAGTGAGTAAGTCGGTAACTTGATGTCGAAGATTATGGCACTCGTTGTTACACGCTGCATCGCAATTTATCTACCCAGAAGCAAAGCAAGATAACTCGCGGCGGTTTCGTTATGGCCTGCGGTTGTTGAGCATGGCGCAAGTCTCTCATCATGTCTAACCGCTGGGATGCGCGGGTTCGGCGCAGTGCTTAGTTCACGGACTGTTCGCTGAACTGAAGTCGCAGATCCAGGATTGTGCTGGGTTATCCCGGAAGGGGACAGTTTCGAGCGGCGCCCTGCATTTGGTACCCGATATCCACGGATTTTTACAGAGAAGCGCAATAACCTACTTGATTCGTGGGGGTTCGAGCCGCATACTCAACCTGAGTTCGGAAGTTTGATGCGAGGCCAAGCGAGATCACCACGTGAGTCAATATAGCCGACAGGATGTATTGAGAATTCTCCATTTGCACACACGCCAGCTGACGGCGTGGGAGCGAGCCGGGCTCATCTCTTACAGCGAAACATACAGCTTCGAAGACCTAGGTCAGTTGCGCACCTTACGCGAGATGCGAGCGACGCGGATCTCCGCGCGCAGCATTCGCACGTCGGTGGCTGCGATGCAGCGTGTGGCCGGCATGCGGAATCCTCTGATTGAGGCAAGCGCTGTGCGCCACGGATCGCGACTCGCATTTCGGCACGGCGGCGCTCTGGTGGACCCGGTGACACAGCAGCTCGCCTTTGATTTCGAGATGAGCGGATCGCCCCAACTGCGGGTGGTGGGCAAGAATCATGAAGATCCCGCGCGGCAGTTGGCGGAGATTCACGAGTTGTTTCAACAGGCGGTTCAGTTCGAGGAAGAAGAGCTGACCATCCCGCGGGCGATCGAGCGCTATGAAGAGATCCTGCGTCTGCGGCCAATGCACGCTTCGGCATCCATCAATCTTGGGACGATCTATTACAACCGACAAGACTTCGCGAAGGCGGAGGAGCTCTACCGGCAGGCGACGATCTCCGATCCCGAGTATGCGCTGGCCTTCTTCGACCTGGGCAATGTGCTGGATGAGATGAAGCGTCTGAACGAGGCCGTCGATGCCTATCAGCGGGCGGTCGCGCTGGTGCCGAACTATGCGGACGCGCACTACAATCTGGCGCTGGCTTACGAGCGCCAGGGGGAACGGCGGCGCGCCCTGCAACACTGGCTGCGGTATGTCCGGCTGGATCCGATCGGCCCATGGGCGAGCCATGCGAAGGGCCAGGCGCGGAAGATCCTGAGCACCGAGCGGCTTTCGATCGTAAGCCGACGCGGGCAACGGGTTCCGATCGCCGGCTAGGTCCGGCTCCTTACAAATTCCCCCATCGCTGCTGCATCGCAAGCGTGGATCCACTGCTGTTCAGTCGGTGTCTGCGGATGCTAGACTCGCCTCTCTCTGAGGTGAACGATGACGAAGTACGCGGGGCCATTGCCTCTGACCACGTTGAGCGAGGACGAGCGCTTGTTTCGCAGCACCGTGCGGCAGTTTGCGAACGAGCAGATTGTGCCGCTGGCGCGCGAGATGGATGAAGCCCAGGCGATGGATAAGGGCCTGATCCGCAAGCTCTTCGAGATGGGACTGATGGGGATCGAGATTCCCGAAGAGTTCGGCGGCGCGGCGGGCAGCTTCTTCGATGCGATCCTCGCGGTGGAAGAGATCTCCGCGGTCGATCCGGCGGTCGGCGTGCTGGTCGATGTCCAGAACACACTCTGCATCAACGCGTTGCTCCGCTGGGGATCGCAGGAACAGAAGCAGCGGTTTCTGCCGCGGCTGGCGACGGGGACGATCGGGGCTTACGCGCTGAGCGAGGCCGGATCGGGCTCGGATGCGTTTGCGCTCGAGACGCGGGCGGTGAAGCAGGGCGACACCTATGTCTTGAATGGCCAGAAGCTGTGGATCACGAATGCGATGGAGGCAGGACTCTTCATCGTCTTTGCAACGATTGATTCCACTGCGGGATACAAGGGCATTACGGCATTCTTAGTGGAAAAAGGTGCGTCGGGATTTTCTTTGGGCAAGAAAGAAGACAAGCTCGGGATACGGGCCTCCAGCACCTGCGAGCTGGTCTTTCGGGATTGCGCTGTGCCGGCGGCGCAGTTGCTGGGCGAACCGGGAAAGGGTTACAAGATCGCCATCGAGACGCTGAACGAAGGCCGGATCGGCATCGCCGCGCAGATGCTCGGCCTCGCTGCGGGAGCATGGGGTCATGCAGCGAGATGGGCCAAGCAACGCAAACAGTTCGGCAAGCCGTTGGTGGAGTTCCAGGCGATGCAGTTTCAGCTCGCCGAGATGGCGACGGAGATCGAGGCGGCGCGGCTGCTGGTCTACAACGCCGCGCGGCTGAAGGATGCGGGCGCGGATTTTTTGAAGGAGGCGGCGATGGCGAAGTACTTCGCCTCGCAGGTCGCCGAGAAGGTCGCCAGCCTGGCGGTCGAGGTGTACGGCGGCTCCGGGTTCGTGAAGGACTTCCCGGTCGAGAAGCTGTATCGCGACGCCAAGATCGGCAAGATCTACGAGGGCACATCGTTCATGCAGCTCGCGACAATCGCCAAGCTGGTGCTGGGCTAGGCCATTCTCGCTGTGGTGTGGAGGACATACACTAGAAGCATTCACCGTATGTCTCCACTCGAATCTAAAGCCGCAGTACAGTCTCGAATCGAACCCAAGGAACCGGTCTCCGCCGGAATCCCGCATCCCAGACCGCACGCTCCGCTGCCCTTCCTTGGGCTGGCCTGCGCCGTCGGCGTTTCGACCATTTACTACAATCAGCCGCTGCTGCTGGAGATGGCCCGCAGCTACGGAACAACCATCGAACACACGGGATTTGTAGCCGTCGCGACCCAGGTGGGTTACGCGTTCGGGCTGCTGCTGTTCGTGCCGCTCGGCGATCTGCTGGAACGCCGAGCGCTGATGATGCGAATGTTCGCCGCGGTCGCGCTGGCGCTGCTGCTGGTGGCGCTGGCGCCGAATTTTACGCTGCTGCTTGCTGGCAGCGCGCTCATAGGATTGCTCGCGTCCGTGACGCATATCGTGCTGCCGATCGCGCCCGATCTGGTGGATGATACGAGCCGCGGCAGAGCGATCGGCATTGTGATGACCGGGCTTCTACTCGGCATCTTGCTGGCTCGCACCTTTGCCGGCTGGGTCGCCAACATCCATGGCTGGCGCTACGTGTTCGTAACCGCCGCGGTGATCAATGCGGCCTTCGTGCCGCTGCTTTGGAAGATGATGCCGAAGCTGCCGCCCAAGCAGAATCTTCGCTATGGCACGGCGATGCGCTCGCTTTGGACGCTCTTCCGCACGCAGCCGCTGCTGCGCGAGTCCTGCGTGCTGGGCGCACTGGTCTTCGCGTCGTTCAGCTGCTTCTGGACCACGCTGGCGGCCTTGCTCGATACCCACTATGGACTTGGCGCCGGCGTCGCTGGGACGTTTGGGATCGTGGGGGCGGCGGGCGCGATGATCGCT
>FSWS01000150.1_pt1 | contig 25486 bp, 18 predicted proteins | sample 1638091 | NCBI WGS metagenome assembly FSWS01 (sample SAMEA3914788, study PRJEB12502) | metagenome | biome: forest; material: soil | place: Canada | collected 2011-07-03 | depth 0.1 m
ACCTCACTTCGCTTGCTCAACGCAGTCAACTCGGAAGCTTCGGGGCCCCATCTTGGCGACAGCCTTATCGCCGCGAAGGTGGGCATGGTGCGAAGCACCGCCGTCTTCGATCGCGCTTCCAATCCCTCCCAAGCGCCGCGAGAGGGATTAGCGTGAGGTTTCAGCTGAGCGCCCTCGTCGGGTCTGTCCCACCCCGGGGTGACCCAGCCCCTCAAAAAGAGGGCACCGACCCACGGCGCACGCTACCATAAGACAGAATGCCCCCCACCCCTCTTAGCCACTGGATCGGCTTCCACCTCTTCACCTTCGCGCTCCTCACGCTCGAATACCTCTACGCCCGCGCCCGCCCCGGCAAGATCCTCTCCACCGCCGCCGCCTCGACCGCTCTCTGGGTCACCGCCGCCCTCGCCTTCGCCGGCTTCCTCGTCCACGCCCTCGGCAGCGCCGCCGCCACCCAGTACCTCGCCGGCTACGCCCTCGAAGAGTCCCTCTCGGTCGACAATCTCTTCGTCTTCCTCCTCCTCTTCCGTCTGTTCCAGATCGCCCCTGCCAAGCAGCCCAAAGTGCTCTTCTGGGGCGTCCTCGGCGCCATCCTCATGCGCGGAGCCTTCATCGCCGCCGGTCTCGGCCTGCTCGCCCGCTTCCACTGGGTCAGCTACCTCTTCGCCACCATTCTGCTCATCGCCGCCATCCGCCTCCTCGTTCCCCAGAAAGACAAGGACAAACTGGCCACGCCGATCTGGATCGTCTGGATCACCAAGCTCCACCCCGTCAGCCTCCGCCAGGACCGCTTCTGGGTCCGAGAAAACGGCCGCGGCATGATGACCATGCTCTTCCTCTCCCTCCTCGCCATCGAGGTCACCGACCTCGTCTTCGCCCTCGACTCGATCCCCGCCGTCCTCTCCATCACCCGCCACCCCTTCATCGCCTACACCTCGAACATCATGGCCGTTATGGGCCTCCGCTCGCTCTTCTTCTTGCTCGCCCGCATGCTCGAGAAGCTCCGTTTCCTCCACCTCGGCCTCGCCGCAGTCCTCGCCTTCGCCGCTTTCAAGATGCTCGCCGCTCGCTGGTTCGAGATCGGCCCCCTATTCTCCCTCGCCATCATCCTGATTCTTCTCGGCATCACCATCGCCCTCTCGCTCGCCCTGCCCCACCGCCGCCCGGCAGAGGTCCCTCCGACAGCCTGAACTCGGACGCCCCCTTATAGCCCAACCGCCCCGTCCGCACCCTCTTCGGGACGCACCAGCCTCTCAGGCCCGCCGAAATTGTCGAAAACGTCGAGGAGTATTGAAAATGTCCGAAAATGTCGGGCCAATGTCGTGGCTCCCTCATCCAAATCCCCCTACGCTGAGTCCATAGGAGTAGCCGCTATGACACTCGAGCTCGCCACCATCCCCGCCGACCTTCTCGAACCCACCCCCGACCGTGATCGTGACCTTGTCAGCGAACCGGCAAATGACCCCGCCGGCGAGCTGGAAACCGAGCCCACGCCACTCCCCACCGAGACCGCGCCGCTCCCGCACTCCCCGCAGGAGATCGCCGTTCTCTCCCAGCAGACTCTCGAGATCCAGGAGACCCAGGAGGTCCAGAAGACCGCCTTCGTCTATCCCAAAGACCACTTCATCCACGCCCTCTACGGCGGTTTCATGGGCATGCCTGACCTCCCTGGAGACCTCCTCCGCGCCAATCTCTGGGACAGCTTCCTCGACGCCTACACCAACCCAGACTTCAGCCACAACTTCGCCCACATCGTCTTCCCTGCCGCGTAGCTCCTCCGTCTCGCCCGGCTCCGTCCGCGGTGGAGCTTTCTTCACCCGGCCCACTCTTCCGGCATAAGATGTTTCTCGTGCCCACTCCCCCGATCACCCCAAGTCCAACCGACGCTCTCCTCGTCATCGACCTGCAGAACGACTTCTGTCCCGGCGGCCATCTCCCCGTCGAGCATGGCGACCAGATCGTCCCCCTCATCAACCGCCTCGGCCGCCGCTTCTCCCACGTCCTCCTCACCCAGGACTGGCACCCTGCCGGCCACATCTCCTTCGCCAGCGCGCACCCAGGCCGCGACCCACAGGACACCATAACCACCCCCTACGGCCCGCAAACCCTCTGGCCCGACCACTGCTTGCAAGACTCCGACGGCGCCGCCCTCCATCCCGGCCTCGATCTCCCCCACGCCGAGCTCATCCTCCGCAAGGGCTTCCGCCCCAACATCGACTCCTACTCTGCCTTCCGCGAAAACGACCACCAGACCCCCACCGGCCTCGCCGGATACCTTCGCGAGCGCAGCCTTCAGCGTCTCTTCCTCGCCGGCCTCGCCTACGACTTCTGTGTCCGCTTCTCCGCCCTCGACGGCGCCGCCCTCGGCTTCGAGTGCCTGGTCCTCGAGGACGCCTGCCGCCCCGTCGCAGTCAAAAACAGCGTCGAAGCCACCAAGCAATCCTTCGCCGATCACAATATCCCCCGCCTCCAAACCACCGCCCTGCTCTAATTCCCGCTCCCTGCTACCGTAGAAACCGAGATGCCCCACACCCATACCATCGGCCAGACGCGTTACACCTTCCCCACGCTCGCCCGTCTGCTCGCCAAGGCCACACCCGCCCGCTCCGGAGACGAGCTCGCCGGCATCAGTGCCGCTACTGCGCAGGAGCGCGTTGCCGCCCAGCTCGCCCTCGCCGATCTCTCCCTCAAGCATTTCCTGAGCGAGCCCATCCTCGACGACGACGTCACCGACCTCATCTACACCCAACATGATTCCCAGGCCTTCGCACAAATCTCCCACCTCACCGTCGGCGAGCTCCGCGATCTCCTCCTCTCCGACGAAGCCACCCCCGAGCGCCTCTCCGCCCTGCACTTCGCCTTCACCCCGGAGATGGCCGCCGCCGTCAGCAAGCTCATGCGCCTGCAGGACCTGGTCACGGTGGCCCGCAAGATCCGCGTCGTCACGCGCTTCCGCACCACAGTCGGTTTACCAGGTCGCCTCTCCACGCGCCTTCAGCCTAACCACCCCACCGACGACCCGCGCGGCATCGCCGCCTCCATCCTCGACGGCCTTCTGCTCGGCTCCGGCGATGCCGTCATCGGCATCAATCCCGTCACCGACAACCCCCGGACCGTCACTCAGCTCCTCCACCTCATCGACCGCGCCCGCACTCGTTACGCCATCCCCACCCAGTCCTGCGTCCTCGCCCATCTCACCACGCAGATGGAGGCAATGCGTCAGGACGCCCCGCTCGACCTCCTCTTCCAATCCATCGGCGGCACCGAGGCCACCAACGCCAGCTTCGGCGTCTCCCTGTCCCTGCTCGAGGAGGCCCACCAACAAGCCCGCGCTCTCAACCGCGTCCCGCCGACCCCCGACCACCCCACCCCAAACATCATGTACTTCGAGACCGGCCAGGGCTCCTCCCTCTCCGCCAACGCCCACCTCGGCGCCGACGGCCAGGGCATCGACCAGCAGACCCTCGAAGCCCGCGCCTACGCCATCGCCCGCCACTTCTGCCCCATGCTGGTCAACACCGTCGTCGGCTTCATCGGCCCTGAGTATCTCTACGACGGCAAACAGATCCTCCGCGCCGGCCTCGAAGATCATTTCTGCGGCAAGCTCCTCGGCCTCCCCATGGGTGCCGACATCTGCTACACCAACCATGCCGAGGCCGACCAGGACGATATGGACGCCCTGCTCACCCTGCTCGGCGCCGCCGGCGTCAACTACATCATGGGTGTCCCCGGCGCCGACGACGTGATGCTCAACTACCAGTCCACCAGCTTCCACGACGCCCTCTATCTCCGCCGCACGCTCAACCTCCGCCCCGCTCCCGAGTTCGAAGCCTGGCTCGCCTCCCCCATCCCGCGCACCCTCCGCCTCGAGGCCCTCACCACCCCCTAAAAGCCTCTCCTGCCTCTGCCGTTGCCTGTTCTGGCCCGGTCGCTGTTTGTTTTGCCTCTGCCGTTGTTTGTTTCTGCCGTCAACATGAGCACAGCAGCGAAAGATCCCGCACCCAGACCGCGAGCACCACCCAGCCCTTGTCTTTGCCTGCTACTCCCCTGATCCCTGTTCCCTACTCCCTGCCTTTTCCTGTCGAGCCCCGCCACCTCAAAAAGGTGAAATCCCCAATAACGACACGGTGATTTAAATTTTCACAAGGTGGCGTAAAGGGGGCCTCCCATTCGCTACACTTAAATGAGGAGAAAAGAAGGCCGGGCAATCGTGGAGGGGAGGTACCCTTCCAAAGCACCAAGAGTGACCAACGCATGAATAGCACCCTCCAACCCGAGACTGCGAACTCGACGCCGGAGCTCGAGATCATCGCCGTCGCCATGTCCGGCGGCGTCGACTCCTCCGCCGTCGCCGCGCTCCTCCGCGCCCAGGGCCATCAAATCATCGGTCTCACCCTGCAGCTCTGGAACCAGCGCCGCCTCTCCGGCCACGAGGGCATGCCCGAGACGGTCCAGGGCCGCTGCTGCTCGATTGACGATGTCTACGACGCCCGCCGCGTCGCCGAGCAGCTCGACTTCCCCTACTACCTCGTCAACCAGCAAGCCCGCTTCGAAGCCGAAGTAGTAAAGCCCTTCGTCAGCGAGTACCTCGCCGGCCGCACGCCGATCCCCTGCACCCTCTGCAACAACCACCTCAAGTTCGACCAGCTCCTCACCACCGCCCGCCAGATCGGTGCCGACCGCATCGCCACGGGCCACTACGCCCGTAATCGCTTCGACGAGACCCGCAGCCGCTGGATCCTCTCCCGTCCCGAGGACAAGACCAAAGACCAAACGTACTTCCTCTTCGGCCTGACGCAGGAGCAGCTCTCCCGCACCCTCTTCCCGCTCGGTGAGATGCAGAAGCCCGCAGTCCGGGAACTGGCCAGCGAAGCTGGCCTCCGTGTCGCCGCCAAGCCCGACTCGCAGGAGATCTGCTTCATCCCCGGCGGCAGCTACAGCGCCTTCCTCAACGCCTACCTCGACGACCAGGGCGAAGCCATGCCTGACAGCTCCGGCGAGCTGATCACCCCTACCGGTGAGGTCGTCGGCCACCACACCGGCATCCAGAACTTTACGGTTGGCCAGCGCAAGGGTCTCGGCCTGACCTCAGCCAACCCACTGTACGTCCTCAAGATCCACCCCGACTCGCACCAGGTCACCGTCGGCCCCGAAGATCGCCTGCTCAGCCGCGAGCTCTACGCCGACCGCCTCAACTGGATCTCCCTCCCCGGCCTGGCCGAGGGCGAAACCATCCGCGTCCAGATCAAGATCCGCCACCGCCACGATCCCGCTTGGGCCACCCTCTCCGCCGCCCGCACCCCCACCGGCGAGCACGACGAGACCCGCGTCTTCGCCCACTTCGACGAGCCGCAACGCGCCATCACCCCCGGCCAATCGGCCGTCTTCTATCAGGACGACGACGTAGTCGGCGGCGGCTGGATCCTATAGCAAGTGGTATGTTCATGCCGTTGTTTGTTTTTGCGGTCATCCTGAGCGCAGCGAAGGATACCCTCGGCATCACCCATACCGATACACCGCTTTCATCTGCGGTAAGGGTCCTTCGTTCGCGCCAAAAATCGGACGCTTAGAACTCGCCACCACGCCTCGAGAACGACCCAAAGCTCTTCGACTTGCTCAGCAGCACGTTGAGCCCAGCCTTCACGCCGTTCATCAGCCCCGAGATCTCGAGCACCGGCTTGCGCACGCCCTGATGAATCATCTCCGCGAGCGCGCCCGTTGCCGTCAACGCGGTCTCAACCATCCCATCGACGCGGACAATTTGCGCCTTCGCGCGCCGATTCGCCTCCGTCAGCGTGACATCGAACTCCTGCGCCTTCGCCCGCACGATATGGCTGGTCTCAAGCAGGTTCTCGGTGATCGTCTTCACCTTCGGAACCGTCTCTTTGATCAGGTCTTCCGCGGTGTCGAGGATCGGAATCGCCCGCGCCCGCAGCTCCTCGGCGATCACCAGAACCCGCGCCTGCGTCCGCTTCGCACCCAGCGCCATAAAGGCAAAGATGATCGCCTGCGACAACATCGCTAAAGCCACAATACCGACAAAGATCATCAGCAGCCGTGTATTGCCCGCCGAGATCGAGTCTGTCTCCAGACCCTGCCATAACGCCATCATCGCCATTCACAACTCCATTGGTCAGACGTCTTCGCGTCATCGACACCGCGATCTCCGCGTCGCGTGGAACAGCCGCAACGGGAAACCATACAACTCTACCAAAGCTGTCGCACAGAGGCTGCCGAAGCTTCGGCAGCCTCTGTGTGCTGCGTCCTCCCGATCAACCCTGGATCTCAGTGATCAGCCCGGAAACCTGGCGATCAACCCTGGGTTGTCGTATGGACGTAAGCGTCCTTACCTGCGTCGATCGCGGCGGTAACCTTCTCCTGCTGCTCGTTGACCAGGTTCTTGCCCTTCTCGACATACTCGGTCCACTGCGTGCGACCCTTCTCGTAGTACTCGCGGCCCTTGTCCGCATACTCGCCCGCGACCTGCTTGCCCTGCTCGACATACTGGCCAACTGCTTGTTTGCCCTGCGCTACATACTGACTCGCCGTCTCCGCGCCGCGCTGTGCCAGAATCGCCGCCTTCTCCTTGGCCTCGAGCGCTCCGGAAACGAGGTCTTCGCGGGTCTCCTTCCCCGACTTCGGGGCATACAACACGCCAATCAGGGCGCCGATGCCCAGCCCAGCCAGAAACCATCCAAATCCGCCTGCGCTGCTCTCGTTTTCTGCCATCATGATCTCCTCTATCTGTTGAATGTCCTGCGATACCTGTTGAACGTCTTTCAACTCTGTGTACTCTGATGAGGATAGATGAGACCTTCGTCGCCCCATCCTCCTGGAAATCCTGTTTGCAGCCCGTATCGGAAGACTATACTCGAATCCTCGCACGGTGCTTCAAATGCCCCATGAAATCTGGCATCGTCCCCTTGGAAGATGCCCCGCTCAACTATAAGGTTGCGCCATCGCCGCCCGCGCAACTCCCCGCTCAACGACACCATTCATCAGCACGCATCTCGCATCTGGTACAACATTCCATCAGCAGCTTATGTTGCATCTGAGTTAGTGAAGCGAACTCACGTGGAAAGCGAGACTGTTTTGTCCCAGCATCTGACTCTGGCTCCTGCGCATCGGAAGCATCGCCCGGCAGGTCTTCTGACCTTCACGCTGCACGCCCATCTGCCCTTGGTCGTCAACCACGGCACTTGGCCCCACGGCATCGAATGGCTCCACGAAGCAGCCGCCGAGACGTATCTTCCCTTGCTGCGCGTGCTCGCCAACCTGGAGCGCGACGGCATCGCGCTACACCTCAATCTGGTCCTCTCGCCCATCCTCCTTGAGCAACTCGCCCATCCCATCTTCCGCGCCGACTTCCCCAACTACATCCGCCGCAAGATCGGCGCCGCCCGCGAGGACGAGGCCTTCTTCCTCCAGTGCGGCGAGCACCACCTCGCCGAAACTGCCCGCTTCTGGCAACGCTTCTTCACCCAGGCGCTCGAGGACTTCGAAGCTCTCGACAGGAACATCATCAAGGGCTTCCGCCGCTTCAGCGACGCCGGCCTGATCAGCCTTCTCACCTCTGCCGCCTCGCACGGCTACCTCCCGCTGCTCGGCACCGACGAGAGCGTCCGCGCCCAGGTTCGCACCGCCGTTGCCACGCACCAGCGCCATCTCGGCTCCGCTCCCGCCGGTATCTGGTCGCCCGAATGCGGCTATCGTCCCGCCGGGACCTGGAAGTATCCCGTCGTTGGAGCGTCCCAAACGCCGAAGACGCAGCCGATAACCCAGGAGTTCGACCGTATCGGTATCGAACAGGCCTTCTCCGAGTCAGGCCTGGACTTCTTCTTCGTCGATACACACATGGTCGAAGAGTCGGAGCGTATCTCCAATCCGCACAAGCCCCTCGCCATCTCGCTGCCCGCCGACGACCGCACCGAGCGCATGACCCACGAGCCACACCGCGCGCTCTATCAGGCGTACTTCGTCGACAGTCCCTCGGGCACTCCCCTCGAACACTCCACCACCGTCTTCCCCCGCGATCCCCGCTCCGCCATCCAGATCTGGTCCGGCGAGAGCGGCTATCCAGCCGACCCCAACTACCTCGACTTCCATAAGAAGCGCTTTCCCGGAGGTCATCGCTACTGGAAGGTCACCGGTCCGAACGTCGATATCGCCGACAAGCAGCCCTACACGCCCGCCGACGCCGCCGAGCGCGTCAGCTCGCACGCAAGCCACTTCGTCAGCCTCATCTACGAAACCCTCAAGCCCGGCTCCAACGATGCCGTCCCCCCCATCCTCTGCGCGCCCTTCGACGCTGAGCTCTTCGGCCACTGGTGGTTCGAAGGCCCCGAATGGCTCGAGGCCGTCGCGCGCGTGATCCACGAGCGCGCCCCCGACATCGGCATCGAGCTGACCAGTTGCGCCGCCTACCTCAAGGACTATCCCCGCGCTGGCTTCCTCGCGCTGCACGAAGGTTCCTGGGGAGCCGAGGGCGGCAACCAGGTCTGGATGAACCCCGAGACCTCCTGGACCTACACCCACATCTATCCCGCCGAACTCGCCACCCGCGCCATCGCCACTGCCGGCAAATGGCGTGGTTCGGAGAGCGGGACGCGCATCGTCAAGCAGCTCTGCCGCGAGCTGCTCCTGCTCGAATCCTCCGATTGGCAGTTCCTTATCACCACCGGAGCGGCACGCGACTATGCCGAACGCCGCTTCCTCACCCACCAGGACGAGTTCAACGAGCTCAAGACCATCTACGAGGCATGGGAGACAAACGGCTCCGTCAGCCCCGCCGAGGAGGAGCGTCTGTCCCAGATTGAACTCCGCGACAGCATCTTCGCCGACATCGATCCCAGCTTCTGGGTCGAAGGCGCGCACGCCACCCGCTCCGCGCCGGTGCGGGAAGCCGTCGCCTGAACGAATCCGGAAGGCCGAAGCACCACCAGGGAAGGTTGAGACAAGCTCGTGGCCACAACCGCACAACCCAGCCCCACGCAGTCGCAACCTCTCCATTCCCCAGCCGCCCGGAGCACACTCCGGGCGGTCAGCCTTTGGCATCTGCTCTCCCTGGACGCGCCCAGCGTAGCTGCACTCTGGACATGGTTCCTCGCCGACAGCAACCACATCCATCTCCCCGCGACAGCCGTCTTCGCCATGGCGATCGCCGTCTGGATGCTCTACGCAGCCGACCGCCTGCTCGATGCCCGCCTCATCGAGAGCCGCGCCCACAGCATTCTCTTCCACTCCGACCGACACGAGGAGCTCGAACCGCGGCATCTCTTCCACTATCGACATCGCCGTGCCTTCCGCAGCGTCATCCTCCTGTGCTCCTTCGCCCTCGCACTGCTGCTGCCGCAACTCATGCCTGCCGCTGTCCGGCTCTATCTCATCCTTGGCGGCCTGCTCGTCGGCTACTTCATCCTGATCCACGCACCCGCCACCGATCGCTCGTCACGAGCTTCCCACTCCATGGCACCGCAAGTTCCCCATCGCATTCCCAAGGAGTTCGCCGTCGGCGTCTTCTTCTCCGCCGCCACCTTCATCCCCACCATCGCCCGCGAACCCGCTCTGCGCCCCGTCCTGCTCCCCGCAGCGCTGCTCTTCGCGCTTCTCTGCAGCCTGAACTGCCTCTTCATCTATTCCTGGGAGCATCCCCGCTCCACTCCCTACACTCACCCTGCGACCCGCCTCGCCCTGCGCTCTCTCCGCGGCCTGTCGCTTGCTGCGATCGTCCTCAGCCTGATCCTCTCTATATTCACCCAACTCTCGCCGACGCATCTCCCGCCTTGGCCGATCCTCACGGCCATGGCGCTCTCCGTCCTCCTCCTCCTCCTGCTCGATCGCCTCCATCGCAGCCATCGTCTGCGGGCAACGCCACTTCGCGCCTCCGCGGACCTCTGCCTGCTCACCCCGTTGCTCCTGCTCCCCTTCCTGCACGCATGACCCCCTCGCACACGCAGCCCCAACCCACCCTCGAACTCCATTCCGACGCCGCGAACTTCGACCGCGTCGCCAGACTCTACCGTCCGCTCGAGTACCTCACCCTCGGTCGCGCCCTCGAGCGCTGCCGACTCCACTTCCTTCCCGACCTTTCATCCCGCACGCATGCCCTCGTTCTCGGGGACGGCGATGGCCGCTTCCTCGCCCAACTCCTTCGCCAGAACCCGCTCCTCTACGCCGACGCAGTCGACACCAGCGCCGCTATGCTCCAGATCCTCCGGACCCGCTACCGCCCAGCCCAAGGGCGCCTGCGAACCCACCAGCTCGACGCCCTCACCTTCGCAGCAACCCAGCCCGCAATCCCCTACGATCTCGTCGTTACCCACTTCTTCCTCGACTGTCTCGCCCAGCCCCAGGTGGACGCCCTCACCTCCCGGATTGCCCCCAACCTCGCCCCCGACGCGCTCTGGATCGTCTCCGACTTCCGCATTCCCACTGGCCCTTTGGCACTACCCGCACGCCTACTCGTGCGCAGCCTCTACCTCGCCTTCCGCATCCTCACCGGCCTGCGCGTCACCGCCCTCCCCGACCACGAGGCAGCCCTCGCCCGCGCCGGCCTCGTCCGCATCGCCCAAGATCGCTCCTTCGCCGGCATCCTCACTACCGAGCTTTGGGGCAAGACGCACCGCTCCCCAACCCGGCCCGCCCACCCGCCTGCAACCACCTGCTCGTCCGCAGCCTCTTAGAGCTCATGGGAGAAGTTCCGCCAATCCCGAGAACCCCCGCCCCGGCTCCCGCGAAGCAGGACTCCGACTCCGAACCGTCTCCGCAACACGCCTTGGAGGACCCCCTACCCGACCCCGAGCCGGCCCCTCCCTCGCTCCCGCAACCCGATCCTGCGGTCTACCGTTCACATTCCTGAATTGACCGTGAATCATTCAAAACAAATCAGTTCGCAGCGCACTGTAACCGCACAGCCATGATCTGATCTACAATTGTTAACAGACTATGAATTTATTTATCCTCCGTCATGCCAGTGCCGGAACCCGTCGCGCCAATCCCCTCATCGATGTCAAACGACCGCTCGACAAGGAGGGCAAGCATCACTGCCTGCAACTCGCACACGTCCTCAATGCGTTGAACGTCCAGTTCGACTTCGTCATCTCCAGCCCGCTCAAGCGCAGCCTGCAGACCGCCGCTCTCGTCGGCACCGAGACCGGCTACGAGGCGCCCATCCTGCAATCGAATGCGCTCGCTCCCTCCGCGACCTTCAAGGACTTCCAAAACCTGCTTCATGACCACGCAGACCGGGAAAACATCCTGGTCGTCGGCCACAACCCCAACATCAGCACCTTTCTCGGCGCTCTCCTGATGCCGAACGGAACGGCGACCACGCCCAGCATTCGTCTCCGCAAGGGTTCGATCGCTCGAGTCACGCTCGGCCGCGGACCAGCCGTTCTTCAGGGCCTGCTCGATCCACGCGTCGTCCGCGCTCTCTACGCCACCTCGACGAAGAGCTCGCGCCGGAAGACCTCTCGGAAGTAAGCCGCTTCCTTCTTCAGCGACCACGCCTCCAGCGCCGCTCCCCCGCGCCCCGGCACCAGCTCCAGCACCACCCGCTTCGGATACACCGCCGTCTTCAGCCGCACCACGGCGCTGGCGCGGTCCTGGTTCAAGGCCAGGGCCAGGCGCAGCAGCACGACCGCCTGCCGCACATGCACCTGCTCCGGTGTAGGAATCAGCCGCATCAACCGGTCCATCGGGTCCGGTCGCGTCTTTCCCATATATCGCGCGATCGCGCTCACAATCAGCCGTTGCTCCGGCGAAAAGCCAAAGATCTCCGAGTTCGCCAGAATGTACTGCGTGTGCCGGTGATGCCCCTGATGATTCATGAACTTGCCCACATCCTGCATCATTGCCGCGGCTTCCAGCCACAGCTTATACTCCGGCGGCAGAGCGTGCACCTTGGCCAGCCCCACAAACAGCTCGACCACATGTTGGCGCACCGGCTCGGCCTTCTTCTGGTCGCTTCCATACCTCCGGCAGACCTCCAACACCCCGGCCCAGCGTTCGGTCTCGATCTTGCGGTGCACCAGCCCGCGCAGGTCCACCTCGGCCAGCATCTGCGCCAGCATCCCGTCCCGCAGCCCCAGTGCCGAGTAGCGGAAGCCCTTCAGCCCCATCCGCTCCAACAGGGTCGCATAGACCAGTGCTCCGCCGACAATGATCTCCGACCGCCGCGGCCCAATTCCCGGCACGGCTGCCCGCTGCGCGTTGTCCATCTTCGTCAGCTTGTCGGCCAACCTCCGAACCGCCCCTGTCTCCGCCTCCTGCGGCTTGTGCCGGACGAACTTCTTCGGCGCGGTCTTTCGCACTGGCAATTGGGCCGCCATCGCCACGCTCGCCTCCGCCAGCGCCGCAGCTGTGCCCGAGGTCGCAATCACCAAACCTACTCGCGGTGTACCCAGCCGTCGCTCTGCCCGCTTCAACTCCCGATCGATATACTGCCGCAATCGCGCCAGATCCTCCTTTGCCGGGGGGTCCTGCTGCAGAAATTCCTGCTGCAGCCGCACCGCCCCCAGCGGCAGGCTCACCATCTGCTTGATCGTGCCGCCATCCGACAGGGTCACCTCGCAACTTCCTCCGCCCAGGTCGATCAGCAAACACCGTCGCTTCGCGCCCGGCTCGTGCGTCACCACCCCGAGATGAATCAGCCGCCCCTCTTCCAGCCCCGAGATCACCTCGACGTTCCATCCCGTCGCCGACTTCACCCACGCCGTGAACGCCGCGGCATTCCGCGCATCCCGCATCGCACTCGTCGCCACCACCCGCACCTTGTCCGCCACATGCAGTTGCACCGCGCGGTGGAAGCGTCGCAGCGCCTTGATGGTGCTCGCCATTGCCTCCGGCGTGATCTCCCCGGTCTGAAATACCCCCTCGCCCAGCCGCGTGACGTCGCGGTCTTCATGCAGCGTCTTCAAATGGTGCTGCTCGACGGAGGCAATCTTCAAACGGCAGGAGTTGGATCCAATATCGATCGCGGCAAAAGTTGGCATGCGTAGCGCACTCTCCAAAGAAAAATCAGCGGCGGTCCTCCGGGCACAACAGGAGGCTCAACAAAGCCCGCCATAAGCAAGATACATGCCGGGAACATACAACCCTCCCGCCCGATCGAACCTCCATCAATCCACTCGGTTCAGCCCCGTGGCTGAACGCCAGCGGTTATCCTGTAAGGGTAAGTACACGCAATGACAACGCACCCTCTCCTCGAACCCACGTCCTCGCAAAAGCCGCCCATGACGCCCGCTGCAGCGCCGCACCGCTCGGCCGCCCTGTCGCTGCTCTGCGGCCTCTGGATCGTGCTCTTCTGCACCGCACTCTTCACCCCGCCGCTGCTCGACGACGCCGACGCCACCCACTCCAACGCCGCCCGCCACATGCTCGAAAGCGGCGACTGGGTCACGCTCCACGTCAACGGCATCCGCTACCTCGAAAAGGCACCGCTGCCCTACTGGCTGGTCGCCCTCAGCTTCCGCGTCTTCGGATTCAGCAGCTTCGCTGCGCACCTTCCCCAGGCCATTGCCGTCCTTCTGCTCGCCCTGCTCGGCTACCAGTGGGCCGCCCGTGCCTTCGACGCCCGCGCCGCCTTCTACACCGGACTCGCCGTCCTCACCTCCGCCGGCGTCTTCCTTTTCACCCGCATCTTCATCCCCGAGGTCCTGCTCAGCCTCTTCCTGGCCATTGCCCTCTATAGCCTCCTCCGCACCTTCGAGACCACCGAAGCTCCGGGCGCCCCGCCCAAGAACCTCAAGACCCGTCCTCCAGCCGTCTCGAACCGCTACGCCTATTCGCTCTGGATCGCCCTCGCCTGCGCCGTCCTCACCAAAGGCCTTGTCGCCCTGGTCTTCCTCTTCGGCACCGCCCTCGTCTACCTCGCCCTCACCGGCGAGTACCGCCGCTGGCGCCTCCTCAAGCCCTTCACCGGAGGCCTGCTCTTCCTCGCCCTCGCCGCCCCCTGGCATATTTTCGCCAGCCTGCGCAACACGGACGGCACCCTCGGCGGACACGTGCATGGCTTCTTCTGGTTCTACTTCGTCAACGAGCACTTCCTCCGCTTCCTTGGCCGTCGCATCCCGATGGACTACAACAAGCTCCCCGGCTACCTCTTCTGGAGCCTCCATCTGGTCTGGCTCTTCCCTTGGGCGCTCTTCTCCCCCTTGGCCGTTGTCGCCGCCTGGAAGCTCTGGCAGCACCGTCGCATCAACCCGATCTTCGCTCCGGACACCGCGGCCCGCACCACCCTCCTGCTCACCCTCTATTCCGCCCTGGTCCTCGGCTTCTTCTCCCTCTCGACCAATCAGGAGTACTACACCTTCCCTGCGTACCTGCCACTGCTTCTGCTGCTCGCCGCCGCCCTCACCCGTGCGGAGCGCACCTACACCGAAGACAAAGCCTCCCGCCGCTGGATCACCGTCGCGCACGTCGCCTTCACTGTCGCGGGTCTCGCAATCGCCATCGCGCTCTTCCTCGGCCTGTGGAGCTCCCGCCACCTCGCCTTCGTTCCAGATATCGGCGATCTCCTCGCCCACCGCGGCGTCGGCGACTACACCCTCTCCATGTCGCACCTCTTCGATCTCACCGGCCCCAGCTTCGCCGCGCTGCGCCTCCCCGCCGGACTCGCCGCACTCGCCTTCGCCTTCGGTCCCGCGATCGCCTGGAGCCTCCGCCGCCAGCAGCGTCACCTCGCCGCAACCAGCGCCGTCGCCCTGACCAGCGCCGTCTTCCTCATCGCCGCCCACATCGCCTTCGCCCGCTTCGCTCCCATGCTCTCCTCGCACGACTTTGCCGTCACCATCGAGCAGCTCGAGCGCACGCACTCCATCCCCGCCGACACGCAAATCATGCTCTACGGCGATCAGGCCTACGGTTCCTCTATCCCCTTCTACCTCGGCCGCCAGGTCCTGTTCGTTGAAGGCCGCTCGACATCCATGCTCTTCGGTTCCACCTTTCCCGACGCCCCGCCGATCTTCCTCACCGACGCCGATCTACTCCGCGGCTGGGGCAACGGTCCACGCAAACTCCTCTTCGTCCCGCTCGAGAAGCGCGACGTCGTCGACCACCTCCTCGGCAACCGCCAGATCGTCCTCAAAGAGACCTCCGGCAAGGCCCTCATCACCGATCGCCCCTTGGGGACCTCGCAGGAGCCCTCGCACTCATATGCCGCCCAGTAGTCTCAGTAGCCCCGACACAAAGAAAGCACGAATGACGCTCCAAGCTCCCAAGCCTGTTCGCTGGAATCCGCGTTCCATCGTTCTCCTCTTCCTCGCCTGGCTTCTGCTCCAGTTCAGCGGCCTCTTCACGCCCGGCCTGCTCGACGACGTCGACTCCATCTACATCGAGATCGCCCGCGAGATGCTCCAGCGCCACGACTTCGTCAGCCCCTATATCAACGGCATCCGCTTCTTCGACAAGCCGCCCCTGATGTATTGGATGGCCGCCGGCTCCATGCACCTCTTCGGCATCCACGACTGGGCCGCCCGCCTCCCCCTCGCCCTCGGCGTCCTCGCCCTTCTGCTCGCCGTCTATGCGCTCGGCAACCGGCTCTTCCGCGATGTCTCCCCCGCCGCCCATCCCGACCGCGCAGGCTTCTACTCCGCCCTCGCCGTCGCCACCAGCATCGGCCCCTATCTCTACACGCGTTTCTACATCCCCGACATCCTCATCGCCCTCTGGATGACGCTCGCCGTCCACCTGTTCCTCATCTCGGTAGAACGCCTCCAGCCCGAGTCGAAGGACTCTTCCCTGCTGCCGTGCCTTGGCTTCGCCGCCGTCATGGCTCTCAACGTCCTCACCAAGGGCCTCATCGGAGCCGTCTTTCCCATCGGCTTCGTCCTGCTGTACCTCGCCATCACCCGCCAGCTCCGCCTGCTTCCCCGCCTTCACCTGATCGCGGGAACGGCCGTCTTCCTCGCCATCGCCTCCCCCTGGCACATCCTGGCCGCACTGCGAAACCCCGCCATCGCGCTGCCCGCCGGACTCGGCCTTCCCGCCCACGGCGGCTGGGCCTGGTTCTACCTCTACAACGAGCATGTCGCCCGCTTCCTCTCCAAGCGCATCCCCCACGACTACGGCCAAACCCCGGTCTGGCTCTTCTGGCTCTACCTCGCCATTTGGGTGATGCCCTGGACCACCTTCCTGCCCGGCGCCATCGCCGGCCACATCCGCATCCTCCGCGCGCGAGTCAGAACGGCTACGGCGAATGAAGCTGCCCTGTCGCTCCTGCTCTGGGCCGTCCTCGTGCTCGGCTTCTTCTCCCTCTCCGCCCGACAGGAGTACTACTCGCTCCCCGCGCTGCCGGCGCTGGCACTGATGGCCGGCGGCCTGCTCGCCCGCGCCGAAGCCGACACCAGCAGCAGCCAGCTCGACCGGCGCAGCGCCCTGCGCTGGTCGAGCTGGTTCCTACTGCCCATCACCACACTGGTCGCGGTCATCTGCGGCTACTTCGCCGTCTTCGCGCCGCGACCAAAACCCGGAGCCACGCTCTCCGCCCTGCTCGCGAGCAACCCCTCGCTCTACAACCTCTCGCTCGGACACATCTTTGATCTCACCGGCGCGGCGATGGGACTATTCCGCGGCCCGCTCGCCGCCACCGCGATCGGCATGCTGCTGGTCGGCTGCGGCAGCACCCTCCTGCGGTCGAAGCACCGCCTCTACGCCGCCAACCTGACGCTCGCGGCGGGCATGATCGCCACACTGCTCGCCGCCCACGCTGGCCTGGTCCGCTTCAACCCAATCCTCGGCTCGAAGGACCTCGCCCTGGCCATCAACGCGGTCAAGCGCCCCGGCGACCTCATCGTGCTCGACGGCGAGTTCACCTCCGGCTCTACGCTGGTCTTCTACACCGGTGAGCCTCTCCACCTCGTCAACGGGCGCGTCAACGGCCTGTGGTACGGCAGTTTCTGGCCCGACTCGCCCCGCGTCTTCGAGACCGACGACTCGCTCCACAAACTCTGGGCCAGCCCGCGCCGCATCTACCTGCTCACCTACGACGAAGCCACCCGCAAGCGCGACCTCGCCCCCTTCGGCCCGACCTACACCCTCGCCGAGTCCGGCGGCAAAGCGATCCTCTCCAACCGTAAATAGCAAAAGGCTGGGACAAGCTGGTCCCAATCAGATCGTCCTAGCCTCAATTATTGGAGTCTGTGGCCAGTGGAATTTGCCCCTGAAGTGTATGCCATAACTGGCTGGTTTGTGGGGAATTCGTCTTCTCCCCGCAGTCGTCGAAGCGGCGGGGGCGCGAGCGATTTCCAATGCATCACGGAAGGGGTGGGAAACAGTTTTATCGTTTTCCCATGCTTTCCTGAGACCAGCATTTCCACCGCTTACTTCGATAACCGCGGCCAGATACAACCGTCCCCTTTCAGTGGCGATGTAGGTGAGCTCTGGTACAAGACAGAAATGAAGATCGACTCGTCAAAGGCCAGGAAGTAGAACGAGGCCGTAGAGCAAAAGCTCGCCGAGATGAAAGCGAAGCACGAGGAGTGGCACCAACTTGAGCAAGTGGCCATACCCACTCTGAAAGAAAAGAACCAGCAAGTGACGGCCAAGCAGCTTAGTAAGGGACTCGACCTCCCAACCATCGCAAAGCAGCCTAAGGGCCTCGGCCGAGACGACTAATAGGTCTCAGGGGTGCACCTTTCACGCTCAACTTCTGCCTCATGGATCAACTTGATGGAACGGTTCGCCGCACTGACGGAAAAACAACCGCTCCACCAAACAACTTGAACAAGCCACCTTTGCGGAATTTGTAGTCTGGCTGTCAAATCTGGAAGAGGCAAAGTCGATAACGCCGCCACCAACGAGTATCGCGGCAAGACGGCGGCCGAGGCAGAAATGATAGTGATTGTAGTTGCCAAGTCGAAGGTATATGTCGTGTCGTCAGTATGGAGTTTCTGCGCAGGGAGATGAGACGAGCGGTGGTAACGCAGATCATATGGGTTCTACATACAACGCTCATTTGCACCATTTCTGCTAGAAATAGGCCGTCGCTTTCCCGCGGCGAGAATTCACGTAAGTATCTAAATCTAACGATCGGCCGTGGCATCGAATCGAACGCTAGCTACCGAGTCTCTCCTTACCAGCATTCCGTTAATTGCGTAGTTCCATGTAGTCGGCTGGCTACATTTCAATCCACATGCATTAAATAAATTCCAATTTAAGCGGATATCTATGTATGCTACACAGCATACTGGATGTATGCTACACAACATACGGGCCAGTTACGGCATAATACCTGGAAGATTCGTCGCCAAGAACGCGTATTAGGGTGGAGACACTCTCTTCCCTCGCTATCTATGGAAGACGAGAGGGAGACGACCGTGCTGATCACTAGAGTTTTGCTCGTAGACGATGACGAGATAGTACGCGTTAGCTTATCTGAGGTTCTCAAATTAGAGGGCTTTCAAGTCACAACGGCCGCAACGGTCAATGAAGCTCTGCGGCGCATCAGTTCAGCCCATTACGATCTTTTACTTAGTGACCTCCATATGCCGGGAGCAGGCGATGGCCTTACTGTCGTAAGTGCGATGCGTCACGCCAATCCCCAATCCGTAACGATGTTGTTGAGCGCCTACCCGGAAATGAACGCAGCTACGCACGCCATCCTTTTGCAGACTGACCAGATACTCGTTAAGCCCATGGGGATACCCGAGTTAATCGACGCTATCAAAGCGAGACTGGAAATTGGCCCGCCTCCTGCTCGTATCACGGAGACCGTGGCGGCAATTGTTGAACGCACAGCTCACGACACAATCAGTGAGTGGTATAGGCGCCTTCAAACGGATAAAAGGGTTATGGCCATCACGTTGAGCAAAGAGGAGCGCTGTGGCTATCTACCTCAAGTTCTTAGTGACTTGGCAAATCGCCTTAAATCCTCAAAACCTATTGGCAGTACAGAGCTGACATCTGGCGCCGCCGCAGCGCACGGGATCAATCGAAGGCAGCATGGCTATACTGCCGATATGCTGGTGGAAGAGTCGAGAATATTGCAGGTTAGCATTTTTCAGATATTGCAAAACAACCTTTCGACCATCGACTTCAGTGTTTTACTGATCGGCGTAATGACCATAGCGGACGAAATTGACTCGCAACTGAGCCAAGCCATGGCGAGTTATATTACGGAGTCTGTGACCAACAACTTACATTCTTAGTCGGATTTCCACAGTATGGAGATGGCATGACCATGCGTGTTCACGTGAAGATCGATTGCCCAGTTGAGATGTATCGCATTCGCATCAGCAATCCTAATTGTGCGACGCAAAATTGGATCAAGCTTTATCCTTCTAAAGAACTCTGTGCGGCAGAGCTTAGATATCTCGGTATATTGACGCATATTGAGGCGACCAATTTTCTGCGAGACGGCGTCGGTGCTCATGAGGTGAAAACACTTCGGAATATCGATGCGGAAGTGGATGTGCTAAAGGCGACTGGGTTCATACCGCGAAAGAGCCGTTTTTCGCAAACGTGGAGGCGAGGAAATTCCCGAGCTGTATCGATGTAAAAGGATCAAGCCACGAACAGGACTTGGCTCGCGTAAGGCCTACCCCCATCGCCCAACTATACTTGTTTGCCATAACTTAGTGAGCAGTGTTGTGCTTTTACTCAATATATATCGATTGAATGTCTCAAGTTATGAACGTTTTGAATCTCGCACTCCCTACCTATAACCGTAGCTCCTAATTGTGAGAGCTGCATTGATCTCGTTTGGGAAAATGGACCGAATCTATCAATTGCCTCTAACTCCAAAATTCCAACTTTCAATTCCTGCACATCCGTTTGCATTGCACGCTGAAGACGCGATGTTCAATTAGGTTCTACTGTCAGGTTGCGACGTCGGTCTCGATTTCTTTCTTTAGTGGAATAGTAGGCTTTAATACGCCCGATGGCATATCGCTGTGCACACACACGTACAACTTCAGGTGGAGATCAAGCAAGCCCGATCCGCTATATCCTAGCGACAAGTGAACACAATAGATTCGCGATGAAAAGATGACCCACCTTTGCTTCATCAGAGAATCAGATAAGCCCCACTGCCACTCTAGGGAATCAGATGGCAATGGGGTATTTTTCGTTTAGGCAGAAATGAAGACGGCAGCCGCGAAGTTTCTGCGTTCAAACTCTAACAGCTCTTATTAAAACGAGGCAGTGGAGCGCAGCGCACTGAGAATGACCAAAGATTGACAGCCTGCCTGCTTCCGCTGATGCACTCCTGTAAACTCTGCCGGCAAACCGGCAAGTAGTGTTCCAGTCCCTGGACAGCATCGAACGGTGGCACCTCTATGAGTCAGTCTGTTGGACCGGCCACTCTGAAGACTGCGCCAGACTCGTCCCCAACAATGATTGTCTGCGTTGGAAGGGGACCGAGCTTGCCGAGGACCTTGAGGGCGCGAACGAGTAACTCATCGGCGGTTGGGCAGCCACAGCCCAAACCAGCATTCCCCCCTGCTGCTGAATAGCCCGCCACAGATGCGGCACTGCTCTAAGGTTTCGGTGGGTAAAAGGTTTTCGCCGATAAAGCAGCGGTACGCGTGGGTGTTGCTATTGGGGTGTTCCTTTTTGCGTGAGGAATGTAAGCCACTTCCGGCTTGATCGTCAGTGCATAAGTGCACTAGTTTTCACAGATTAGATATACCTAAGCTTCTCTCCTCTATAGCTCTCAGGCGCAATTCGGCATTTCCGACCATTTTTTTGAGAACTTGTGTCATTTTGCGCTTGCGCTACGAAACAGTAGGGGTATGCTACTGCCAACAGGAGGCCAGAGATGCATACTCCATGCCCAGCTTTCTCCCACAGACACAATCGCGACGGTTCTCACGACTCTATTTGCGTGAAGTGCTTCGCCACGATTGCCACTGAACGCATTGAAGAGATGCTGGCAGAGAGCGAGCAAAAGCATGTCTGCAGATGGAACCCTATGCTCTATACAAAACACGCCAATCGCTTGGCACAAAACGGGGCTTTGGCACCGAAGTTGTAGCTCGGTATTAGCCCTCACCATAACCGCTGATGCGGTACGGCAGCCAATCAGGCGCTATTTGGCATTTCCGGCGTATTGTTCCGAGCGTTTCCCACAAGCTGATTCGCGAGTGGCGTCTCTACTTGTGCGTTTCTGATGATCCACGCGAGAATGGATACAGTAATCGCCGCTCCCGGCTGCCGCGCTAACAACCCACCAGCGCCACTGAGATAGCTTAGCAACTCCGGTTCCCAGGAACGCAATACGCCCTCGTCGACGAGTACAAGCCGCATCCTCACCGCACACCCTCGAGTCGCGCCTGTCCGCCTAGCCCCAACCGCCGCACCGCTAAGTCGTTCCACGCCGCAGGCTCTCGCCCACCTTCGCCGCCGCCTCGGCCAGAACTCGGTGATGGATGGTGAACAGCGCCAGCTCCAACCGGTCCGACACCCCGATCTTGTCGTAGATATTGCTCAGGGACTTCTTGATCCCTTGTTCCTTGGTGTTTAGCTGCCGCGCGATGTCCTTGTTCTTGCACCCCCGCACGACCAGCGCGACGACCTGCATCTCCTTCAGCGTCAGCTGGTCGCACACGCGTTCGCCCACGCCGTCCTGCACTTTCATCGTCGTCACATTCGCATAGCGGATCCAGCGCAGCCCTTGCGCCACCCGGCGAATCGTCTCAATCAGCTCCGGCCCCGAGATCGCCCGCGAGACCGCCCCATCCATCTGTTCCGTCACTCCTTCGGCCAGTTCTTCGTCGATCTCCTTCACCAGAATCACCCGGCTCCCCAACGACTTGACCCGCTCCAGTAGCACCGGAAGGTCCGCCCTGATGCCAGTCGATAGTAGAATCAGAGCCCCACGTGCTGCCTCCGCCGCAGCCACCAGCCGCGTCGGATCGTCGCACTGAGCGACTATCCGCATGTCGTGCTCGATCGCCAGCAGCCGCGCCGCCCCCGCCCGAAAGATCGCTTGATCATCCCCGAGAATTATTCGATTCATGCAAATCTCTCTCCTCAGGGCGATCATTTCACCGCCTGTAATCGTCTTATCGGCACGACTGCGGCCAAGCCGAAGCCTGGAATCACAACGCCAACCGCGACAAATCACCGTCAAGTGAAATTCACAAGAGGCCGGCACCCCTGAAACCGAACTATTTATTCAATCGAAGTACTAGATTCGCCTAAGCCAAGCTACAGGATTAGAGACTGGAATCCACGTGGCACATCGATGCTCACCGTCGATTGCCCTTCTGCGGGACCTACGTCCGGTATCGCCGGGATCAATTCGAGCATTCAGTTCTCTAGATCAGGCATTGAATGCCCAGCACGATGCGCAGGCCCATAGAGCAAACCTATAGGCCGTTAAGCATTATGAAAATCCCCCAATTGAGTCAATCGCTCAATGAAGAGTCCTTCACAAAGCCATATGTTGATTTAGAGAACAATTTACAATTACTTGCGCGTTTCGGTGGTGATCCACGCGAGAATGGACACAACGACGCCACCTAGGGCCACCGCTCCCACAAGCCGCAAGCGCCAAGCCATTGGAGGCGCAACGCAGAACCATAACCCATATAGAGTTCCTGATCGCCAAGACCAAGTTACTTGACAGGCGGCGCGGCTGGACCGATGAACGGCGGCAAAGCCCCACCTGCGTATGCACCCGAAGGGCGATGGAACATAATCCTTTACTGCCAATCGGCTCGGAGGTCTTGCGGCGATGAGCTAAATTGCGAAAATGCAGATCTAGACGACTACGCTGTTCCTGATGGCCCAATGGATCGCCATTGATCCCTTGAGGCATTGGGCTCGTACATGCCGGTCGAATCTAATCAGGGTTACGCACCATAACGGAAGCTGCGCGAGGCAGTTTTCACCATCCGAATACCCTGCGAAGGCGCACCCGCCATGACGCTTTCGTCCACCGTCGGAGCAGTCCGCGGGGTCAGCGCATACAGTACAGCTTCGGTTCTGTTCGATACTCCTAGCTTGTCATAGATATGGACTAGATGATTTTTTACCGTATGTTCGCTCAGTTGTAGGAATGCGGCTAATTCGTTATTGCTCATTCCGTCAGCCAGAAGATTTAATACCTGCTGTTCTCGTGTTGTAAGTAGTGGCTGGCCACGGTAGTCAGCTACGTCCCTGGACTGCGGATGGGACAAGTACGATACCAGATGGGGGAGAAGATGATCACTAGCTAGGAGCTTTCCATGATGCACGCTTCGGATGCTCTCGCAAAGACAATCAAATTGTAAATCCGAGCTATCCAGGATGCCTTTGACCCCAGCCTTGAACAAATATATAACCTCAATGTAAGCAGGGACATTCATAACTACGAGAACCTTGGCACTCTTATAGCGATTCGCCAGCAGCCCTAAAAGAGGAATCGCATTGCAAGCACTCGTCGCCTGTGTGGAACCTAAAAGAATAACGTCGATAGCGTCATGCCTCAAACACTCGGAGGATTGCTGCATGTCCGTGACTGTTTCCATGACGTCAATATCGGGGACTTTTTCAAAAGCGCTCTTGCATAATTCGAGCAGCAGTATGGGCATGTTTACCATCGACAAGCGGATACTTATATTGGAAGAATTGTTGCCGGTGAGATTATTCATGCGCTTCCTCGTATCGTGAAGATATTTATCTCTACCGTGAGGATATTTCTCTTTATAGAACTTTCTCACGCGGATCCACATCAGGGCGACAGGAGTACGATCAATCCTTTATACGCCAGTTTACATGATCGTGCGACGATATTTTCCATTGGATACGCACAGAAATTATCTTGGAGACACCTCGCGCGATAGGGCCTATCTGGGGCGCGATCAAATCGCCCCATGTTTCCTAAATCTCAAATAGAACTCAAATAGAACGTAGCGGTGACGAGAACCTGAGCAATTTTGCTCATTCCACATGCCGATTGAGCCTTATTCTTTACAAAGAACGACACTCCAATAGCCAAGTTTTAGCATTTCTATATATTGTTTTTCCTCAAGGGAGCCGGTTCTTATTTTGCCAGTAGGCTGTTGCCCGCCCCGCAGAGGCGTAGCCCGGAGCGAGTTACGCCCTCAGACTGCTTGTTGCGGTCTTGTCGTCGGCGGCATCTCCCTTCGTGCGCAGGCAGGTCTGTCTATTCACTCCTCGTGTCATGTCTGTGAAATAAGTTGAATAATATGCGGGGTGACTTCACCGGATAGAGTGGGAGGAACTCCTACGGGGCCACCGCTTCTTCCGTTATCGATCACGACCGAAGATCAAGGGCAGCTACAGGCTTGGACCGGGAGACCCAGGACCTCTCAGGCACTGGCGATGCACTCCCGTGTCGTTTTGCTTGCCGCCGCCGGATCGAGCAACACCGCCATCGCACAGCAGTTAGGATTGGCGCTGCAGACGGTGGGCAAATGACGACAGCGCTATCTGGTCCACGGCCTGGATGGTCTGCCGGATGAGCCCGGCTGGGGTACTTCGCGCAAGCTCTCCGAGAAGGATGTCGAGCGCGTGCTGGCCCTGACTCTGGAGTCCACACCGCGCCCGACGCCACACATTTGGTCCACGCGCTAGCCGGCGAAGACGGCGGGCTTAAGCCGCGCCTCGATCCATCGTATCTGGCGGGCCTTCTCGCTGGCTCCGCATCGGTCCGAGACCTTCAAGTTACCCAAAGACCCGCTGTTCATCGAAAAAGTGCGCGACATCGTCGGCTTGTATTTGGCCCCTCCTGATCGCGCACTGGTTTTATGTGTAGACGAAAAAATGCACGACTATACCCGCCACGGCACAACCAGCTTGTTTGCGCACTCGACACCAAGACTGGCAAGGTGATCGGACAGACGCAACAGCGCTATCGCTCAGAAGAATTCCGCAACTTACAATTCAAACCGACTTCGAGCGATGCGATCTTGGCGTGTTCCGGTAAGTGCATGCTTGCTAAAAACAAAATAGTGCAATTATCCGCAATCCACTATTTGTCACTCCCGCCATACTGTAAATCGACGGTGTAACACCATCATTCGCCGATGGAAGCTTGAACATCGTTTCGACTTTGGCCGGATAGTACGCTTCGGTCTTGTCAAAATCGCATTTTTTTGATTAGATCCGGCTTCTCCACAGTGACCGCCCCATAGACCAGGAGCGTCCCATCTGGGCGCTCCTCCGTCTTCGCAAGTGGAATGTTTTATTGGATTGCCTCACTCGGGCCTCCTTTACTGCGATGTTCCGACGAAGGTTGTAATGCTCTGAGCCGGTAGCATGTAGGTGAACGCGTTTCCGGACACCGCCACGGCGGCCTGCTGCGCGAGCGACTGGCTGGAAGACGTGGTCGTTGGCGTCACCGAGGTAAACGTGGGAGCGTTCGACATCGTGAATGCCTGTGACACCGCCGCACTAGTGTAGTTGGTCGCAATGATGACCAGCGTATTGGTGGAGGTGTTCTGATATGCAGTCACGCTTACTCCAGTCTGCGGAAGGTGAGTCGCATCGACGCGGTAGTAGCCGGGACGGACGAACTTGCCGTACTGCCCAAGCATGTAGG
>FSWS01000070.1_pt1 | contig 25277 bp, 16 predicted proteins | sample 1638091 | NCBI WGS metagenome assembly FSWS01 (sample SAMEA3914788, study PRJEB12502) | metagenome | biome: forest; material: soil | place: Canada | collected 2011-07-03 | depth 0.1 m
GCAAGAACGCGACTACGACGCCAAACCCGCGCCTCCACCTCCCGGCCCCAAATCGCCCATCGAAGGCACTCCCCTCGGCGTCCGCTTCCTCGACCTCGCCAAGCCCGCCGGCCTCACCCTCGAGACCATCTACGGCGGCCGCTTCACCAACAAGTACCTCCTCGAAACCACCGGCTGCGGCCTCGCCTTCTACGACTACGACGATGACGGCTGGCAGGATCTCTTCCTCGTCAACGGCTGGCGTCTCGAAGGCTTTCCCGCCGGCCAGGAGCCCCACTGCCACCTCTTCAAAAACAATCGCGACGGCACCTTCACCGACGTCACCATCGGCTCCGGCCTCGAGCACAAGACCGGCTGGGGCCAGGCCTGCTGCGTCGGCGACTTCGACAACGACGGCCACGACGACCTCTTCGTCACCTACTACGGCCAGAACGTCCTCTACCGCAATCATGGCAACGGCACCTTCACCGACGTCACCCAGCAAGCCGGCCTCCTCCAACCCGGCCCCAAGATCCGCTGGAACACCGGCTGCACCTTCGTCGACTACAACCGCGACGGCCACCTCGACCTCTTCGTCGCCAATTACGTCGACTTCGACCTCAAGACCGCCCCACTCCCCGAGGACGGTCCCTGTACCTACAAGGGCATGCTCGTCGCCTGCGGCCCTCCCGGTCTTCCCGGCGGCCGCAACCTTCTCTACCGCAACAACGGAGACGGCACCTTCACCGACGTCAGCGAAAAGTCCGGGATGTGGACCGCCATCGGCACCTACGGCCTCAGCGTCGCCGCCTCCGACCTCGACAACGACGGCTGGCCGGACATCTACGTCGCCAACGACTCCGCCCCCGCTACCCTCTACCTCAACCAGAAGGACGGCACCTTTCGCGACATCGCCATCGAGGCCGGCGCCGCCCTCTCCGCCGAAGCCAAGCCCCAGGCTGGCATGGGCGTCTCCATCGGCGACTACACCCGCGACGGCAACATGAGCGTCGTCAAAACCAACTTCGCCGGCGATACCGACTCCCTCTACACCAACCTCGGCGACGCCGTCTTCGAGGACCGTACCTACCCCGGCGGCCTCGGCGAAAACACCCGCCTCCTCGGCTGGGGCGTCGGCTTCTTCGACATGAACAACGACGGTTGGCCCGACATCCTCATGTCCAACGGTCACGTCTACCCCGAGGTCGACAAATCGAAGGCTGACCTCAAGTACGCCGAGCACAAATACCTCTACCGCAACCTGCAGAACGGTCGCTTCGAGGACGTCACCGCCCAGGGCGGCCCCGGCATCCTCGAGGACGCCCCTGCCCGGGGCTGCGCCTTCGGCGACTACGACAACGATGGCAACATCGACGTTGTCGTCAACTGCATCAACTCCATCCCCCAGCTGCTCCACTGCGAATCCACCCTCCATCGCAACTGGATCAAGATCAAGCTGGTCGGTGTTCAGTCCAACCGCACCGGCATCGGCAGCCGCGTCCGCGTCGTCGCCACTACGTCGCCCACGGCCACCAAGCCCCTCATCCAAACCGACGAACTCCGCAGCGGCGGCAGCTACTTCTCGCAAAACGATCTCCGCCTGCACTTCGGCCTCGACCAAGCCACCAAGGTCGATCTCGTCGAGATCCGCTGGCTCAGCGGCAAGGTCGACCAGTTCAAGGACCTCGCCGTCAACCAGCTCCACGTCCTTCAGGAGGGCGGCAAGCTCCTCCGCTCCGAGGCCCTCAAGCCCGCCACCGGCCCCGCCCTCAAAGGCAGCAGCCTATGACTCCGCGCCTGACCCCGCGCCCACTCCTCCTCGCTGTCCTTTTCCTCGCGCCCCACCCGGCGCCCGCGCAAGCCCAAACTCAAGCCCAAGCGCAAGCCCAAACCCAGGAGAAACAGGACAAACCCGTCTGCCCCTGGCTCACCGAAGGCACCGCCGCCGTCACCCTCGGCACCCCTGTAACCACCGCCGTCACCCTCCACGGCGACCCCGATCGCCCCGAAGGCACCTGTCTCTTCACCGCGCCGCAGGGCTCCCTCCTCGAGATCGCCGTCATCGCCGTCAGCACTGCCCCGTCCGAGCCCGCCTGCCCCGCCAACAGCCTCAAGCTCCCCGGCATCGGCAACGAAGCCACCTTCTGCCACACCGACAACCGCGACCGCATCAGCAGTCGCGTCCGCGATCTCTCTTTCCGCACCACCCTCTCGCTCCAACCACCCACTCCGCAACCCGACACCAGGCAACAGGAAGCCCACCAGCAGCAGCTCGAGCGCATCGCCGAGCAGGTCGCCGGAAATCTCTTCTAGCGCCAGCGAGCGCCAAGCGCGCTACCGCTCCGCCAAAGCCCCCTGCGCATACCCATGTTCTGCCAGCTGCGTGCCCATCGCGCGATACATCGCCGCATCCTGCGGCTGCCACGTCGCCAGCCCATCCACATAGCGGTTGTACATGCAGAACGCCGCCGCAATCAGCACGGTGTCGTGGATGTCGAGATCGCTCGCGCCCTCTGCCCGTGCGGCCGCGATGTGTGCCTCTGTCACGCTCTTGGCATCGCCTTGCACGCACGCCGCGATTGCCAGCAGCGCCTTCAGCTTCTCCGGGATGTCCGCCGCATTCGGATCGGTGCAGATCGCCGCCACCAGTTCGGGAGTCTCGCCGCCATGGCTGGCCGCCGCCGCCCCGTGGCTCGCCTGGCAGAAGTAGCAGCGGTTGCGCGAAGAAACGTAGCTCGCGATCAGCTCGCGTTCGAACGAACTCAAGCTCGTCTCGCTCCCCGGATCGAACAGCAGCGCATGCGCCAGCGCGCGCATCGGCGCCGCGGTCTCAGGACGAAAGGCAAATCCGGCGGTAATGCCCGGAAGCTCAGGGGAAAGGGAAATATGTGCCATGTTTAGCTCCTCACCAGTACAGCGTCTTCCGGATGGATCACGTTCGTAAGATTGGCGGCGACATACCCATCCCGTGCCACCCTCTTCCCCCGTTCGCGATACAGCTCCGGGTCCCTCGGCTGCACCGTCCCCAGCCCATCCACGTAGCGGTTGAACATGCAAAATGCCGCCGCAATCAGCACCGTGTCATGGATCTCGAGATCGGTCGCACCCTCCGCCCTCGCCGCCTCCACATCCGCTGCGGTGACCTTCTTCCCATCCTGTTGCACCTTGCCCGCAATCCGCAGCAGCGCCTTCAGCTTTGGCGAGATCGCCGCCGCGTCGAAGTCTCGCTTCACCTCCTCGACGACCGCCTCATCGCCCTCCAGATGCGCCGCCGCAATCGCCCCATGAATCGACTGGCAGTAGTGGCAGTTGTTCTCGGACGACACGTACGTCGCAATCAACTCGCGCTCGCCCTGGCTCAGCGAGTTGGGGTGACGCAGCAGCACCTCGACCAGCTCGTTGAGCGGCTTCGACGTCTCGGGCCGGAAGGCCATCGGCCCGCGAATTCCGGGAAGGTTGGGCAGCGCGATGTGGGGCATAATCTCTCCTTACTCAATTGGCGACATCTCAGGTTGGCAACAGCTACCGTGCGTTTTCGATCACCGGCTCCAGCATCGAGTCGGCATCGTAGGTCGAAGAAGTCGTGTCGGCTCCCGACAGCGGATATGCGGGAAGCAGGAACTGCAGCAGCGCCGCCACAAACAGCGGAGCGCCAAATAGAAGGACCGTACCGGGCACATACGCTCCCGCCTTATCGAAGGCATGCCCCAGCAGCACCGGCCCAATCGCGCCGCCCACCGCGTAGGCAGTCCAACTCAATCCATACAGCGTCGAGAAGCGTGCCCGCCCAAAGTACTTCGCGATCAGGTACGGAACCACGTCCGCCTCGCTGCCCGCGCCAAACCCCATCAGGAACGCCGCCCCAATGCCGCCGGCGGCTGTCGTCGCGTAGGCAAGCGTGATGACCCCCAGCCCGGCGATCACCAGCACCGTCATCGAAACCAACGGCGCAAACAGCCGATCCAGCAGGTGCCCCGTGATCAGCCGCCCAACGATTCCCGAAACCCCCAGCATCGAGAGCACCAGAGCCGCGCTCGCCGGCGTAATCGCCCTTCCCGTCAGCAGCGCCGCCAGATGCGCAATCGCGGCGTTCAAACTGAACGCCGGCAGCATCACCGAAACCGCAATCACCCAGAACACCCGGCTGCGCAGCACCGCGCCCACATTCCGCCTCGCCTCCGGCTGTGTTGGACCCACCTCGACCACCGGCCGGTTGCGCACCAGTAGCGCCGTCAGCGGAAATCCAAGCAGCGCAATCGCTCCCAGCACCAGGTACGAGGCGCGCCATCCATGCGCCGTGATCACATGCTGCGCCACGATTGGCAGTAGGATGCTGCCCGTTCCGCTGCCCGTCAAAACCACCGCCAGCGCCAGCCCGCGGCGCCTCTCGAACCACGTCAGCACCGCCCGCGAGTACGCCAGCTGCGCCGTCCCATTGCCCACTACGCCCAGCAGCAGATAGGTCCCATAGAACTGCGCGATGTTTCCGCGCAGTAGCGACAGCGACGCCATACCCCCCGCGAACAGCAGAATGCACGGCAGAATAATCCTCCGGGGCGGCAGCCGGTCCAGCAGCGTCCCAATCGTCGGCGAGCACGCAGCCACGGTCAGCGCCGCGATCGCAAACGCCTGCGACATTGCCTCTCGATTCCACCCAAAGGCGCCATGCAGCGGCCCCAGGAACAGGCTGAAGGTGAACGGCACCATCGCCGCAAAGCTCACCATCACGCCCACAAATGCCGCCAGCGTCACCCTCCATCCGGCGTACGTGGGAGAGCTCTCGGAAACGATCTTCGTCTGCACAGGCATGCTCACTCTCCGCGAAGTGGTCGAACGTGAAACGGTTGGGACGGGCGCAGGAACCATCCAGAAGCGCAAGCGCCACACTACCCAACCCGATGCCGCGCAGGCATCCATCACAGGGCGGATAAATCTCTCCATCCGGCGCGCGTCACGATGCGGCCTTTCCGCCTCCGAAGGCCGCTCCACCGCCTCCCATGTAAAGAAGCGTTCATCTCCCTATGTCATATTGGTCAATGAGGGAATAATGACAATTTTGCGTCGTACGCTTTCGACCGCGCTCTGCGGCATCCTTGTGACCACCCCCGTCTATGCTGCACGAACCCCGAAATCGCAAGCCCTTCCGGCCAAAGACGCGATCCGCCACGTCGTCGTCATCTTCCAGGAGAACGTCTCCTTCGATCACTACTTCGCGACCTATCCCCACGCCGCCAATCCCGCCGGCGAGCCCGCCTTCACCGCCCTCCCGGGAACCCCGCAGATCGACGGCCTCTCCGGCGCGCTCCTGACCGCGAACCCCAACGCCTCCAACCCGGGCAACGGCCAGGGCGCCGCCAACCCCTTCCGCCTCGACCGCGCCCAAGCGGTCACCGCCGACCAGGAGCACAACTACCGCGCCGAGCAGATGGCCTACGACGCCGGCAAGATGGACCTCTTCCCCAAGTCCGTTGGCGCCGCCGACGGCCCCAAGGTCCCCGGCGTCAAGACCGGCATCCCCTCCACCACCGGCCTCACCCTCGGCTACTTTGACGGCAACACCGTCACTGCCCTCTGGAACTACGCCCAGCACTTCGCCATGAGCGACCACAGCTTCAACACCAACTTCGGTCCCTCCACCCCCGGCGTCATCAACCTCATCTCCGGACAGACCAACGGCGCCATCAACGACCAGAACGCGGACGGTTACCTCACTCCTGACGGCAACGGCGGCTCCACCCTCATCGGCGACGCGGACCCCGCCGGCGACATCTGCTCCAGCACCTCCGACTCCCTCGTCCACCTCACCGGTCCCAACATCGGCGACAAGCTCTCCGCCGCCAACGTCACCTGGGGCTTCTTCGAGGGCGGCTTCGACCTCACCGTCGTCAACGCCAACGGCACCACCGGCTGCCGTCGCAGCACCGCCGGCCTCGCCGGCCAGCGCAAGCGCGATTACATCCCTCACCACGAGGGCTTCCAGTACTACCCCTCCACTGCCAACCCGCAGCACGCCCGACCCACCTCCGTCGCCGCCATCGGCACCAACCACGACGGCGCCAACCACCAGTACGACACCCACGACTTCTTCGACACCCTCAAGGCCGGCAACCTCCCCTCCGTCAGCTTCCTCAAGGCGCCCGCCTACCAGGACGGCCACGCCGGCTACTCCGACCCGCTCGATGAGCAGGCCTTCGTCGTCAACGCCATCAACGCCCTCCAGCAGTCGCCCGACTGGGACCAGACCGCCGTCATCATCGCCTACGACGACTCCGACGGCTGGTACGACCACCTCATGGGCAAGATCGTCAACGGCTCCGCCTCCAAGTCCGACGCCCTCGACGGCCCCGGCAAATGTGCCGACGGCAGCACCGCCCTTCCCGGCGTGAACCCCGCCACCACCCACGCGCAGGGCCGCTGCGGCTACGGCCCGCGTCTCCCGCTGCTCGTCGTCTCCCCCTGGGCCAAGGCCAACTTCGTCGACCACTCCGTCACTGACCAGACCTCCGTCCTCCGCTTCGTCGAGGACCTCTTCCTCAACGGCCAGCGTCTCGGCGCCGGCTCCTTCGACGTCCAGGCCAACTCGATCAACAGCATGTTTGACTTCAGCAAATCCAAGCCGAAGAATGAAAAGAAGCTGATCCTCAACCCGGACACCGGTCTGGTCCAGCAGGGCAGCTAGTCGGGAAGGGCAGGGCAGTTTGTTGAAGCGCAGTTCTTCGCAGCAGTGGACCCGCAGAAAGCTTCTGCAGCACGCAGCCTTGGCGGCTGGAGTCGTTCCTTTGACCCCAGCTGCCAAGGCTTTCGCACAGAGTGGCATGGCGATGAGCAGGACGCCGCCCCGCGCAGCCGGCCAGACCCCCAATACCCCGCATCGCCGCCGCACCCTCGACGCCACGAAACTTACGCCCTTCGTAGACCCCCTCCCACTCCCCGTCCGCCTCGAGCCCCAGGGCCGCCGCTCCTCCGCCAAGCACAACGCCGTCGACGCTCCCTTCTACCGCATCGACGTCAAGCAGATCTTCGCGAAGCTCCACCGCGACCTCCCGCCCTCCCGCCTGTGGAGCTACGGCGAGACCTCCACTCCAGTCCTCTTTGAAGCCCGGCGCGATCAGGGGATCCTCGTCGAATGGGTCAACAACCTCCCCGCCAAGCACTTCCTCCCCCTCGACGCCCCCATGAAGGGCATGGAGGACGCTCCCGAGACCCGCATCGTCACCCACGTCCACGGCTCCCGCACCCCCTCCCTTTCCGACGGCTACCCCGAGGACTGGTTCGGCCCCGGCCTCAGCAAGCTCTGCTTCTACCCCAACCACCAGGACGCCGCCGCCCTCTGGTTCCACGACCACGCCATGGGCGTCAACCGCTTCAACGTCTTCGCCGGCCTCATGGGCTGGTACCTCCTCCGCGATGAGCACGAGGACAGCCTCAACCTGCCCTCCGGCCCCTACGAGCTCCCCCTCCAGATCTACGACCGCAGCTTCGACCCCGCCGGCCAGCTCTACTACCCCAATCCCCCCGACGAAGGCTCCTGGTCGCAGGAGTTCCTCGGCGACGCCATGCTCGTCAACGGCAAGGTCAAGCCCTTCATCGACGTCGAGCCCCGCCGCTACCGTCTCCGCATCGTCAACACCGCCAACTCCCGCTTCTTTTCCCTCGCCCTGTCGAGCGGCCACGCCTTCCAGGTCATCGGCTCCGACCAGGGCCTGCTCCCCGCGCCCCTCGAGATGCACCGCCTCGTCCTAGCCCCCGCCGAGCGCACCGACCTCATCGTCGACTTCGCCCCCCTGCGCGGCCAACACGTCGTTCTCCATAGCGACACCCTCGACCTCCTGCAGTTCCGCGTCGCAAGCGATCCCGTTAGCGCCACCCCCATCCATCCAGCCCTCCCCTCCGTCGTCCCTTCAGCACTCCGCTCCATCCCGCGCATCCCAGAGTCGCAGGCCATCCGCACCCGCCTCCTCACCCTCAACCAGTACGACGCCGACAGCGGCGATCCCATGGTCATGCTTCTCAACCGCAAGCACTGGCTCGAGCCCGTAACCGAGGTCGTCCAACTCGACTCCACCGAGATCTGGAGTCTCATCAACCTCACTGACGACACCCACCCCATCCACTTGCACCTGGTCCGCTTCCAGATCCTCGACCGCCAGCCCATCGCCGCCGACGACTACATTACCGACGAGCAGCTCCGCCCCACCGGCCCGGTCATCCCGCCGCCCCCGCACGAGCTTGGCTGGAAGGACGTCGTCCAATGCCCCGCCGGCACCGTCACCCGTATCCTCGTCCACTTCGAGGGCTACGTCGGCCGCTACGTCTGGCACTGCCACATCCTCGAGCACGAAGCCAACGACATGATGCGCCCCTACGACGTTATCGCATAAGCCGTATCGACAAATTGCCTGTCTACCCGTCTATGGGCTGCTCACCACCCGCCTCCAGGAAAGGTTGTCATCCTGGGCGAAGCGAAGGATCCCGACGCGTCTCGCACCACAGCGACAGCCGGCACCCTCCAGCCCGGCTGCGCGTGCTCGCCTTCAGGGTCCCAATCCTTCACAAGCCGCATAGCCTTTGACCACGCAGCGCCAGCTCCATCTTTTACGCCGCGCGTGACGCAGCGTTGAACTCCTCCCGGTGAGCACACCGAGGGAGTCAAAGGGCCGATAGCAATCAGTTCGAAGCGCAGCAGATCCGCCTGCCCGAGAGGGAGTGCCTTCAGGATGGAGTCTGCCTCTTCGCGGGAATCCGTCGTCAATGAGGAAGACAACACCCTTCCTATCCTGGCGCAGCCAGAACTGCTCCATCTTGCCATCCAGATAGATCTGCAGCATTGCCGGAACCTCCGTCGGCATGTACTGCTGGAACTGTTCTGGGGTGAGCGGTTTGGGAAAGGTACCGATCGCGAGATACTTCGTTGCGGCGCGTTGTGGAATCCTTCTTGCCGCACAAAACTCTCCCACGATGGCGCGGTTGGCCAATAAAGACGTGGGGCTGATGGACCTGAGGTTAGCGGGTAGAGAATAAAAAGAAAGGCTGCACCGACATCGCCAGTGCAGCCTTTGCTTTCCTTCTCGAATCGTCTATCCGCGCAGGCTCACCGGAGCATGCGGCACCGCGGAAAGCTCGTCATACGCCTTCTGCGGCAGCTCCAATCCCGCCGCCGCGATATTCTCCTCCAGGTGCGCCACCGACGACGTCCCCGGAATCGGCAGGATCACCTTCGACCGCTTCAGCAGCCACGCCAGCGCCACCTGCAGAGGAGTGGCCTTCAGCTCTTTCGCCACCTTCTGGATCGCATCATGCGCCTCCTTCGCCTGCCCCAGCGGAGCCCACGGCAGAAACGCAATGTCATTCTGCTCACAGTAATCCACGATGAAGTCCGACTCCCGATCCGCGAAGCTGTACCGGTTCTGCACCGATACGATCGGCACAATCTTGCGTGCCCGCTCAATATGCTCGCGCGTCACATTCGACAGCGCCACATGCCGGATCTTGCCCTCCTCGCGAAGCTTCGCCAGGGCCTCCACCGACGCCTCGAACGACACCGCATTGTCCGGCGCATGCAACTGGTGGATATCGATCCGCTCCAGCCGCAGCCGCTTCAGGCTACCCTCCAGCGCCTGCGTCAGATGCTTCGGGCTGGCATTGTGCGTCCACTGGCCTGGTCCCGGCCGTTCCCATCCGCCCTTGGTCGCAATCACCAGGTCCTTCTTGTACGGATACAGCGCCTCGGCGATCAGCTCCTCCGACGTCCCCGGCCCATACGAATCCGCCGTGTCGATCAGGTTCACGCCCAGCTCCACCGCGCGCCGCAGCGTCGCCAGCGCGCCCGCCTTGTCCGGAGGTGGCCCCCATATGCCCTGGCCGGTAATACGCATGGCGCCGTAGCCCATGCGGTTGACTGTCAGATCGCCGCCGATGGTAAACGTCCCCGCGGCTGCAGCAGGAATAGCTTGAGTTTCGTTCATACAGATCGCTCCCCAAAAGGTAAGTGAATTGGCTGCGGAGTCCCGCGCGCATGCACTACGGGACAGTCTCTTCTCTCGCCTTGAGATGTCGCGTCGGAACCCGGAGATTCATCGCCGAGCCAGCATACCGCCTCTCGCCGACCAAAACGAACGGCCGCAAGCCCCACCCCAGGCTTGCGGCCGTTTGTAAAATCGCTTACTCGCTTACGATACCTTCCACTTGCTGGAGAGCATCGCCAGCTTCTCCTCCATGGTCTGTGGCTTGGGCGCTGCCTGCTTGTTCTGCGGCTTGCCCTGCGGCCTCGACTGCGGTTGCTGCTGCCGGTTTGCCCCGCCGCCGTTGTTGCCGCCCTGCGGTCCTTGTTCCTTCGGCTTCGCAGCACCCTGTCCCGGCCCCATCAGCGCCTTCATCGAGAGCGCAATGCGCTTGGTCTTGAGATCGGCACTCAGCACCTTCACCTTGACGATTTGCCCCGCCTTCACCGCCTCCGAAGGATCCTTGATAAACCGATTCGAAAGCTCGCTGATATGCACCAGCCCATCCTGGTGCACGCCGATATCGACAAATGCTCCAAACTTGGTCACATTCGTCACCACGCCTTCAAGGACCATATCCGGCTGCACATCCGCGAACTCCCGCACCGACTCCGAAAAGCTCGGCGCGACAAACGTATCGCGCGGATCGCGCCCCGGCTTCTTCAGCTCTTCGAGAATATCGGCAACCGTAAAGCTGCCCGCCGCAATCGTCTTCGCGTCGATCTTCGTCAGCAGCTGCGGACTCTTGATCAACTCCCCGATCGGCGTCTGCAGCGTCGCCGCAATTTGTTCCACCACCGGATACGACTCCGGGTGCACCGCCGTGCAGTCCAGCGGATTCTCGCCATCGCGAATCCGCAGGAAGCCCGCGGCCTGCTCGAACGTTTTCGGCCCCACGCCCGGCACGCTGTTCAACTGCGCCCGCGAGCGGAACTTACCGTTCTGATCGCGATACTGCACGATGTTCAGCGCCGTCCGCTCCGTCACGCCCGCCACATATCGAAGCAGCGTCCATGACGACGTATTCAGATCCACGCCCACGCGGTTCACGCAGCTTTCAATCACCGTCTCCAGCGACTGCTGCAACTGCCGCTGATCGACATCGTGCTGATACTGCCCCACTCCAATCGACTTCGGATCGACCTTCACCAGCTCCGACAGCGGATCCTGCAACCGTCGCGCAATCGAGATTGCGCCGCGCACCGTCAGATCGAGATCCGGGAACTCCTGCCGCGCCACATCCGACGCTGAGTACACACTCGCTCCGGCCTCCGACACCGTCACCGAGAACAGTCCATCCAGATTCCGCTCGCGCAAAAAGTCGCGCACAAACGCATCCGTCTCGCGCGATGCCGTTCCATTCCCAATCGCGATCGCGCGAACATTATGCTGCGCGATCAGCGCCGCCAGCGTATCGCCCGCACCCGCCGCTGCATTCTTCGAGGTATGCAGATAAAGCACGTCATGCGCCAGGAACTTGCCCGTCTCATCGACCACCGCAATCTTGCATCCCGTCCGCAGTCCCGGATCGATGCCCAGCACCGAGATCGGTCCCGCAGGCGCGGCCAGCAGCAGATTGTGCAGGTTGTCGCGGAACACCTGGATCGCGTCCGTATCAGAGCGCTTCTTCAGCTCCAGCCGCAGCTCGCCCTGGATCGAAGGATTCAGTAGCCGCTTCCAGCAGTCATCAATCGCGGTCTCCAGCTGCGCCGTCCAATCGCCCTCCGCGCGCAGGATCTTCGCTCGCAGCAGTCCGGTCGCCCGCAGCGGCTCCAGCTCGATTAGGAAGTACAGCACAGACTCCGTCTCGCCCCGCCGCATTGCCAGCATGCGGTGCGACGGAATCGTCTTCACCGGCTCGCGATACTCGTAGTACATCTTGAACTTTTCCTGCTCATCGACCGCGTCCAGCGACTTCTTGCACATGATGACGCCTTCATCATGCATCACCGTACGCAGCGCCTTCCTCAGGTCGGCATCCTCGCTGATCGTCTCTGCAACGATGTGCCGCGCGCCCTCGAGCGCATCCTCGATCGTCGGAACTTCCTTCTCCGCGTCCACGAACGTCGCCGCAAACTCCGCCAGCGGCTGCCCCGTCGCCTGCTGCGCCCACAGGTAGTCGGCGAGCGGTCCCAGCCCGCGGTCCCGCGCAATCGTGGCCTTGGTCCGACGCTTCGGACGATATGGCAGATACAGATCCTCCAGCTCCGCGCGATCGAAGGTCGCCTCAATGCGCGCCTTCAACTCATCGGTAAGCTTGCCCTGCTCCTGGATCGAGCTCAGGATCGTCTCCCGACGGCTCACCAGGTCGCGGAAGTAGGAGAGCTTTTCCTCGATGTCGCGAATCTGCACCTCGTCCAGGTTGCCTGTCGCCTCCTTGCGATAGCGCGCAATAAAGGGGACGGTTCCGCCCTCATTCAGCAGGCCGATAACGGCAACCAGCGACTGCATGGAGAGGTTCAGCGTGTTCGCAATGTGCAGGAGAATTTCGGGAGAGAGGGTTTTTGCGTCGGCCATGTTTGCTGTGTCTATCCTAGCGGCAAAGCGTCTGGAAAACGGCTTCGTCCCACAACCGGGGAGCCTGCTCGGTAAAGGGGGGAGAAGCGCGCACCACCCACGCACCGTCCCTCCAAAACCATGCTTCCCAAGGACTTGACTCCCTTGACCGCGGTACCTAAACCGTCACGTAGCTGTACCGCCCCTCGCACTGCAACAAGGCGATCGCCGACACCATCGACGCCACGATCATCACATTCGGCACCGTATGCGCCAGCATGTCGCGCACGATCGTCTCCGGATCTCCAGTCAGATTGTAGTGCTTGATCAGTTGCCGCACCTGCTCCTCGAGCGCCGTATGGCAGCCCAGAAAGCGCACGCCGCGCCGCTGCAACCCCTGCATGCTTGCGTCCTGCAGTGGCGAAGCCTCATCGTTCGGATCGGTCGTCGCCGTCATCCGCGCCGCCGCCTCCGACAGGTTGCTCACGTAGTACGGATTCCGTACCGCCGGCTGACCCGTCTCCGGATCGTCGATCTTCAGCCACGCGCCGATCTTGTACTTGCTCCAAACATAATCGTCGTAGTTCAGCAGATTCGCCGGGCCGTGCAGTCCCCCAACCACCTTGATCTGCTCCACCGGCACGCCAAACCCATAATGAAGTCCGTTTAGCGAATTCCTCACCTTGGCCAGCGCGGCACCATTCTCCACCTGCGTGATGTCGAACAGTTGCTTTACCCGGGCCTTCTCTCCCAGCAGTTCCTCGAAGGAACCGAGCTTCCACTCCGAGGTGGTCCACACAATCTGCGCCTGCGCCGGCTGGTTGAGGGCGAAAAACGGACTAAGAGCTGCAAAGCAGGCTGCTGCCTTCGATGCAAAGCTGCGGCGGGTCAAATCCTTCATAAACATCCCTTACGTACAAAAATCTCTTCTTCTGATGAGAGTATGCGGAGCACCGTAAGGTTTCGCGCCTGCGCCCGTGGCCCTTGCATCCCCTCTCCTCTCGGAGTTATGCTTCCCTTGCTCAACCGGCTCCCTCCAGCGGTCGAGCGAAGCACCCGCAGATCGCCGCCCCGCGCGGCGCGCAAACGAATACGACCAATCCCGCCAGCCGTTGCACTCGCTCTCCCTCGCGCAACGATGGACCCCTTGGAATGCACCCTGCGGATTGGCCCCTCGCGCTCGTTCCCGACGCGGCTGTGCCGCGCACCAACCAGCGCTCTCGAATTCGCCGCCGCATCCTCGCGGCCTTCCGCCCCCACGCCCGTCCACGCACTCCCTCCACCGGGCTGGCCAGGAATCCGAAGATCCGAATCCGAAGACCCGAAAATCCGAGGAATGTTCCCCCGGCGACCCCACCATTCCCACCCATAGGAGCCTCAATCATGACCCCACAAAACGACCCGAAGCTGCAAGATTCAAGGTCACAAGCCGACCAGAAGTCCCTCACCAGACCCGGCAACGAGTCCCAGCGCCGCGAGTCCTCCCTCGGTTACTCTCCTCGCTCCGGCTACCTCCAGCGTCGCGGAGAGTCCCCCTTTGGCTTCGCCACCCTCGATCCCTTCCGCGGCAACCCCTTCTCCTTTATGCGCCGCATGACCGAGGAGATGGACCGCCTATTTCAGGACGTCAACGGCATGGAGAGCCGCGAAGGAAGCCAGGGAATGGCACTCCAGGGACGTGGAGGCCGCGAAGGCATCGCCGCCTGGATGCCCGCCATAGAGGTCGCCCAGAACGAAGGCAAACTCACCGTGCAATGCGAGCTGCCCGGCGTCAGTGCCAACGACGTCAAGGTAGAGATCACCAACGACGCCCTCATTGTGCAGGGCGAGCGCCGCGCCGAGCGCGAGGAGAACGAACGCGGCATCCATCGCAGCGAACGCCAGTACGGCTCCTTCTACCGCTCCATCCCGCTGCCCGACGGTGCCGACACTGAGCACGCCACCGCCCGCTGCCAGAATGGCCTCCTCGAGGTCACCATCCCCATTCCGCAGCAGCGCGAAGAGCGCCGCTCCATCCCCATCGATACCTCCGGCACCCAGGCCACCTCCCAGACCGGACAAACCACCACCCAGGCCGCCGACGTCCGCCGCCAGGCCGCCTGATCCCAAACCAGGCCCAGCCCAGCCCATCCCGGGTGGCTCAGCCCAACAAACCGAACGCATCGCAACCGAATCGACCGAAGCGGCGGACAGCACCACCGTCCGCCGCGCAATGGCCAACGAGCCCGGCCACCCAAAAAGCCGGGTGCCCCATTCATGCCGCGCCTCTTGCGGCATGAGTGGGCATCGAGCGAAGCAAGACCCTCTTAGCTTCTAAACGAACCTCGAAATCGACCCGAAGGCGCCCGGCTTCAGCGTGCCAAAAAGCCGGCGCCCCGCGCCCGATCCCAAGCGGGGGGACCCTCGACCGACTCCCCACCGAACCGCCCATCTTCGGCCCGGTTGCATTCTCTCCCCACACACCAGCAACCCAGAGGACGAACACACCCCAGCAAAGACAACCGAGATCTTCCGCAAGAGCCCCACTCCGCATCCAACAGGCAAGAGCTCTGCCCATTCGCCCGCACGCCTCAGGAGGGCCATCTTGAGCACCATCCTCTCCACCACGCGTTCGCCCCGCTGGTCCATCCTGCTCGGAGCCCTGCTGCTCCTCGCCGGCCTTCTGGCCATCGTTCTGCCCGTCCTCGCCGCCCTCACCGCCAGCCTCTTCCTCGGCTGGCTGCTCCTGCTCGGCTCCATCCTCCACTTCGGCTACGCCTGGTCGGAGCGCGGCGCCGGTCCCATCCTCTGGCAGGTACTCCTCGGGATCATCTACCTCGTCGCGGCCTTCTCGCTCCTGCTCTTTCCCGTCGCCGGCGTTTTCACCCTCACCCTCATCCTCGCCTGCTACCTCGCCGTGGAAGGCATCGTCGAAGTCTCGCTCTACCTCCGCCTCCGCGCCCTGCCCGGCACCGTCTGGTTCCTGGTCGACGGGGTGGTCTCGCTTCTGCTCGCCGGACTCATCTTCGCCCACTGGCCCTCCAGCTCCGTCTGGGCTCTCGGGACGCTGGTCGGCATCAGCCTGCTCTTCAGCGGCATGGCCCGCCTCATGCATCCCGTGACCCGGCACCGCGTCCTCCTGCTCGCCCACTGAAATCCAACCCGGCCGAAGCCGTCGGCCGGGTGCCCCATTCATGCCGCGCCTTTGCGTCATGAGTGGGCATCGAGCGAAGCGAGACCCTCTCAGCCCCAAAACGAACTTCGAAATCGACCCGGGCCTGGCACGGCACCACCTCCCATTTGCCCCACTTCTGGTGCAATAAATCGAAACGCCGCAATTCGTCCACATTCACCACACATTTCTCCACGTTCTACCGCACGTTTTCCACATGTCAGAACCCAAAGAAACCGGCACAGAAACCGAAACAAAACCCAATAAAACCCGAAATCAACGACAAAAGTCCGCAGCTCCCCACAAACCCCAAAATCCACACGTTTTTCACAGGCTCGGATTACCGACCGGCTCTTTGACAAAGCACTCCCCCAGGCGCCCTTGGCGGTATACAACGGAGGTGTGTCCGACCTCCTCACCCAGCCCGCCGTCGCCCTCCTCGAGCTCCTGGCCAGCAAGCAGATCTCCGCCGCCGAGCTCGCCGAACTACACCTCGAGCGCATCTCCGAGCTCAACCCTAAACTCAACGCCATCGTCGACTTCGACCCTGACCTCATCCGTCGCCAGGCCCGCGACCGCGACAACCAAAGCGGCGAACGAGGCCTCCTCCACGGCCTCCCAATCACCATCAAGGCCTCCATCTCGGTCGTAGGCCACCGCTGCGAGACGGGCAGCCTCCTCAACCGCAACCACCGTCCACAGCACGACGCTGAGAGCGTCCGCCGCCTCCGCGCCGCTGGCGCCATCGTCCTCGGCACCACCAACTGCCCCGAGTTCCTGATGGCCTACGAAACCGACAACAATCTCTATGGCAAAACGAACAATCCATGGGACTTAACGCGAACTTCCGGAGGCTCCAGCGGAGGCGAATCGGCAGCCATTTCGGCCGGTTTATCGGCCGCCGGACTAGGCAGCGACGGTGGTGGATCGGTCCGCACCCCAGCTCATTTCACCGGGATCTGTGCCCTGAAACCCACGCCAGGCCGCATTCCCACCACCGGCCATCTCCCCCCGCCCGCCGGCCCCTTCTCTCTGCTCGGCGCCATCGGTCCCATGGCCCGCACCATCGCAGACGTCACCCTCCTCTTCCGCGTCACCTCCGGCGCGTCGGCGACCGATCCCATCGCCGCACCCGTTTTCTATCAACCAGTTAGCGCCGAGGAAGCAAAACAGACCACCATCGGCTACCTGGAGGACGACGGCCTTACCCCGGTCACGCCCGAGACCCGCCAGGCCGTCCGCGACGCCGCCGAAGCCCTTCGCAATCAAGGCTTTCGCGTCGAACCCTACCGTCCCCAGGCACTCGAAGCCGCCCGCAAGCTCTGGTGGACACTCTTTGTGCGCTGCGGCGCCATGCTTCTCGAACCGCAAATGCTTCACCACGAAGAGCTTATGAGCCCCACCTTCCGCAACTTCCTGGACATCGCCCACACCGACCCACCGCTCACCGGCCACGAAGTCCTCAGCGCCTGGGCCGCCACCGACACTGTCCGCACCGCGCTTCTTGAGGAAATGAACAATTTCCCCATCCTCCTGACCCCGGTCTGCTCGATCCCCGCATTTCCCCACGCCGAACGCCAGTGGACCATCGAAGGCAGGAACATAAACTATCTAGATGCAATGCGTTACACCCAGTGGTTCAATCTGCTCGGAGCTCCTGCGGCCGTTGTTCCCGTCGGCCGCTCCCCAGAAGGATTGCCAATTGGCGTTCAAATCGCAGGCCGCCCTTGGCAGGACGAACGCGTGCTGGCCGTTGCCTCCGCCCTCGAACAAAGCGCCAACCGAGGCTTCGGCTATGCGCCACCGTCCCTGTTTCATCTGTAGGACCCAGAGGCGGTTATCCAATTTAGATGCCTACATATACGGGGACTGCGATGGGTTTATTGGGGAGTGGAAAGATGTGGCGCGTAGTGGAATTGGAGGTCGCGGGTGGGAGCGCCGGATTGGAAGCGGGTGTTGAATTCTAGCTGGTAGGCGGTGTGGGCGGGATCGTCGGGGTAGTGTTCGCTGACCGGGTAAGGGTAGGTGCTCATGCCGTGGAAGGGGAGCTCGCCCACCGCGAAGGGGCTGGCCTCGTAGAAGTCCATGTCCTTGACGTAGCCGTTGGCGTAGAAGAAGAAGTCGCGGGTCCAGCCTTGCGGTAATGCGGGAAGAGATGCGGAGGAGAACTCGAGGTCCATGTCCTCGCCGGTGCCGAAGATGACGTACTGATCGTCGATGGAGTGGAGCAGTGGGGTGACGTCGCCATAACGGGTGTAGGCGCCGCGATGGGGAAGGAAGGGGCCGGTGGCGCTGATCTGCTGGTAGTTGTAGGTGAGGTCGCCAGGGGTGCGGCCGTCGAGCTGCTGGGGATAGCCGCGGAAGGCAAGGGTGGCGCGGCTGAGCGGGAGTTCGGTTTGGCGGAGCTGCATTGTCTGGGGGCTGGCATCGCTCGCGTTGCCTTCGTTATCGACGTGGGCCTGGTCCCAGTAGATCTGGAGGTTGGTGGTAAGGCGGATACGGGTGGCTCCAGTGGGGAGCTTGCTGGTGAGGTCGACCACGACGGTGCGGGGAAGGCCGGCGGGAAAGCCCATGTCGTCAACAACTTTGCGCCAGCTGCCGTCGGGAAGCTGGGCCTCGATGTAAGGCGGGATGGGGTGCAGGCCGGCCTGCCAGGCGGAGTACATGGAGCTGGCGGAGAAGTACTCGATGAAGCCGTGGAGGAGGAGACGGAGGGGCTTCGCGGCGGACCAGGGGCCGAGGTCGAGGGTGAGGGTGTGAAGGTTGGCGAAGCCCGCGAAGGGAAGGTTAGTGAAGTCTTTGACGTAGGTGGGGGTGTTGGTGACGGTGGAGGGCTGCTGGGTGAGGATGGCGAGGACGTTGGCGCCGTGGTCGTCCCAGGCGCCGGCGAGGGGGTGGGCGGAGGTGGTGAGGATGGTCTTTGGCTGGGCGAAGGGAGGCGTTGAGAGGAAGCCCTCGTTGGGGTAGACGGCGGTGCGGGCGGGGTGATCGACGGCGACGAGTCGGACCTGATCGACGAAGTTGACCTCTTCCATGGGCTCGCCGAAGCGGAGGCTTAGGGTGCCGTTGCGGGCGTGAAGCTTGGCGCCGTCGACCTTGATCCACTCGTCGGGGTCGGGGATGTTGTGGTCGGTGGGCGAGGTCCAGTGGCCGACGACGGCGGCGCCGATGACATCGGCGATGAAGGTGTAGCGGGTGCCGTCCCAGGCGAAGAGGGTGGGGCAGGAGCTGCCGCGACGGTCGAGCTCGGTGAGGATGTGGGGCTGGTCTTCGGCTTGGGAGAGGGAGATGTCGGCCTTCTGATCGATCTCGTCCTGGGGGACGCCGGTGGGCCAGAGAAGGCGAACGAGATCGGCTTTGTCGGCAGACCCGAGGCCGGCCAGGATCTCGGGTTGGCCGGTGGCCTCCCATTTTTGCCAGAGGCCGTTGGCGAAGACCTCGACCTTGGTGCCGATGCCGGACTTGTTGTCGGCGACGCCCTTGAGCGCAATGCGGAGGGCGTGGTTGCGGTTGCCGCCCTGGTTTTGGAGCAGAAGGGCGGTGCCGTCGGTCTGGGTGACCAGGAGGTCGGCCGCGCCGTGGTGGGTGAGGTCGGCGGCGAGGAGGAACTTGGGAGAGACGAAATGGAGCTGGTCGAGGTGAAGGAGGGCGCTGACGTCGGTGAAGCCGGCGGGGCCTAAATTCCGGAGGATATGAAGTTGGGGACCGTTGGCGGTGTCGAGAAGAAGGGCGAGGTCAATCCAGCCATCGTTGTCGAAATCGATGGGGATGGCGGCGGTGGCGGAGCGGGTGCCGGGGGGCAGCGGGAGGAGGACGTGCTCGAAGGTGCGACCGTCGCGGTTCCGCCAGAGGGTGACGCCGGGGGCGCCAGCGTAGGTGAGCAGGACGTCCATCCAGCCATCCTTGTTGAAGTCGAGGGTGGCGACGGAGGTGGTGGCGGGGAGGTCATCGGAGTAGAGCGGGGCGGCGGCGAAGGGGCCTTCGCGGCGGTTGCTGTAGACGGTGGGCGTGGCGCCGGTGGTGAGGAGGTCGATGGCGCGGTCGTTGTTGAGGTCGGAGAGGACGGCGTCGGTGGAAGGCGCGGTGCCGGCCAGGCCGGACTCCTTGGTCCAGTCGGTGAAGGTGTTGTTGCCATTGTTGCGCCAGAGGGTGTTGGTGGGAGCCCCGGTGATGAAGAGGTCGAGGTCGCCGTCGTGGTCGAAGTCGACCCAGGTGAGGCTCGTGGGGTGGTTGATGGGGGTGAGGGCGGCGGTCTTGGTGACGTCTTCGAACTTGCTGTTGCCCAAATTGCGGTAGAGCAGGACGGTCTGGTCGCCGTTGGGGAGCTCGACGGCGAGAGCTAGGTCGGGCAGGCCGTCGTTGTCGAAGTCGCCTACGGCGCAGGCGAGGCCCTTGCCGGGAGTCTGGATGCCGGTTTGGGCGGCGGGGATCTCGTCGAAGGAGTGGCCGGTGTTGCGGTAGAGGTGGACGGCCTGGGTGCCGGAGGACATGAGAATGAGGGTGGTTTCGGTGTGGGTGGGGGCGGCGGCGGAGGGGAGGTCGATGAGGCAGGCGGCGCCAGTGGTCTTCTCCGCGGAGGCTGGGGTGCGGAAGGTCTCGCTGTAGGTGACGGGGATCATCGGGGAGGCGGTGGTGAGGACGGGGGCGGCATCTTCGACGCGGGCGTAGCGGCCCTCATCGCCGTAGGTGTGGGCGAGCGGGGAGCCGAGGTGGGAGGAGGTGATGTGTTGGAACTGGGCGAAGGCATCGTGGGCCTCGGCAGGGTGGCCCTCGCGCTGGAGCGCGCGGGCGAGGCCGAACTGGGCGGAGGCGTGGAGCGGGTTGAGCGCGAGGGCCTTGCGGTACTCCGCGAGGGCGGCGGGGAGGTCGTTGAGCTCGAGGTCGATGGAGGCGGCGAGGTAGTGGGTGTCGGCGTCGGAGGGGTCGAGGGCGAGGACCTTATTGAAGGCGTCGAGCGCCTGCTTGGGCTGGCTCTGGTTGCGGTAGAGGAGGCCGAGGGCGTACCAGGTGTGGGGGTCGGAGGGGGCCTTGGCGGCGGCGATGTCGAGGGCCTTCTGGGCCTCGGAGAACTTCTGGAGGTAGATGAGGGCGAGGCCCTGATTGATCTTGGCGAGGGCGAGGGAGGGGTCTGCCTGATAAGCCTGGGCGAAGGTGTCGGCGGCGCGCTCGAGCAGCTGCTGGTTCATGAAGGCGGTGCCGAGGTTGTTGAGGCGGGCGGCTTCGCGGGCGGGGGTGGCCTCGGTGGAGGCGGGGGCGGCCGCGCCGGGGCTCGTGGCGTGGAGCGCGTGGGAGAGGCAGAGGAGAGTCAGGGCGAGGAGGGTGAGACGGGTGAGGTGCATGCGTCGCTCTTTCGGGTGGTTCCTAGCGTCTTGAGTCGTCATCGAGTGCGAAAACGGGATGAACGGAATGTATCACTTGCGGGGGGATTCGGGCTTGGGGCGGGTGCGGTCCGCGAGAGCTCGAGCTAGGGCTAGGGCAAGGGTAAGGGTAAGGGCAACGGCAACGGCAACGGCAAGTGCGAATACGGGCATCTCCATAGCCGCGGACGGTGAGGTTGTCCGCGGCTATGGAGGAGATGATGTGCTCTCTTCTGTTCTTGCTCTCTGCTTCGTGCGCTTTCTATGCCGTGCTTATTTCTCGACTGCCTGACGAGCGGCGAGGGCGGCGCGGAGGGTGGTGGAGACCTCGACGATTTGGGGTTCGGTGAGGCAATTGAAGAAGGGCAGGGCCAGGGTGCGGGCGGCGATGGACTCGGTGATGGGGAGCTGGGCGTGGCGGTAGGCGGCGTAGGCGGGCTGGAGGTGGATGGGGGCAAAGTAGCGGGCACAGGCGATCCCGGTGCCGTGGAGGTGGGCGACGAGGTCGTCGCGGTCCTTGGTGGTGAAGGAAGGGGTGAGACGGACGACGAAGACGAACCAGCTGATGCGGGCGTCGGGAACTTCGAGGGATGGGAGGATGAGGTGCCGCTCGGAGGCTAGATGGTGGTGGTAGAGGCGGGCGACCTCGGCGCGGCGGGCGAGGATGTCGGGGAGGCGGCGCAGCTGGCCGAGGCCGAGGGTGCAGGCGATGTCGGAGAGGCGGTAGTTGAAGCCGAGGTCGGCGTGTTGGAGCCAGTTGTCGGATTCAGATTTCTCCGCTGTTGAAGCTCGGCGGCCCTGGTTGCGGAGGCTGCGCATCGTGGCCGCGAGCACGGGGTTGCGGGTGACGACCATGCCACCCTCGCCGGTGGTGATCTGCTTATTGGGGTAGAAGGCGAAGACGGCAATGTCGCCGAAGGAGCCGGCTGGCTGGCCATGGTAGGTGGCGCCGAGGGCCTCGCAGGCGTCTTCGATCACGGCGAGGTTGTGGCGCTTGGCCAGGGCGAGGAGGGGCACCATGTCGGCGGGGCGGCCGAAGGTGTGGACTACGAGGAGGGCACGGGTGCGCGGCGTGATGGCCGCTTCGACGGCTGCGGGCGAGAGGTTGAGCGAGTCGGGGTCGATGTCGACGAATACCGGGGTGGCGCGCTCGTAGCGGATGGCGTTGGCGGCGGCGATGAAGGTGAAGGAGGGGACGAGGACCTCGTCACCCTCACCGATGTTCAAGGCCTTGATGGCTAAATGGAGGCCGGCGGTGCCGGAGCTGACGGCGATCGCGTGGGGGACTCTGGTGAGGGGGGCAAAGGCGGCTTCAAACTCCCGAAGCTTGGGGCCGAGCGAGAGGTGCGGGGAGCGGAGGACGGCGGCTACAGCTTCGATCTCGGGCTCGGTGATGTCGGGTGCGGAGAGGGGAATTCTCATGCTGGCAAGGGTTGGGCGCGTTTGCGGAGGAGGTCAGTGCGCGGGATGGAGGCGAGGACCTCGAGTATGCGGGGGACGATGCGTTCGGCGGCGTGGCCATCGCCATAGGGGTTTTCGAGGGTGCGTAGGTGGGCGCGGAAGGCCGGGGTTTGGGCGAGGTCGATTTTGGCGAGAATGTCGGTGGGGTCAGGTGCCGCGTCTGAATCAGGAGAGTCGAGGATGTTGGGGCCGCGCTCGCGGCCATACTGGCGGAGGCCGATGTTGACCACGGGAAGGGCGAAGCTGGCCGCTTCCATGATGCCGCTGGAGGAGTTGCCGAGAAGCAGGGTGGCTTCGTGGAGGAGGCTCCAATAGGTGATGGCGGGGAGGTTGACGAAGAGGTGAGCGTTGGGGTGGGCGTCGCAGAGGGCGCGGACGCGGGTCATGAGTGCGTGGGAACCGGCGTCGGCGTTGGGGTAGCAGAAGAGGATCTGACCGGGGGATTGGGCGTGTTTTTCGAGAGCGGTGAAGACGGCCTCAGCCTCGGCAGTGGTGTCGGGAAGGAGGGTGACGGGGTGGTAGGCGACGACGGTGATGTGGTCGGCGAGGGGGAGGTTGAGGGCGACTTCGAGCTGGGGGCGGGTGAGGAGGGTGCTGCGGCGGAGGTGGTCGAGCGAGGGTGCGCCGGCGCGGTGGACCCGCCAGGGCTCTTCGCCCATGGCGATGACGCGGGCGCGGGCGGTTTGGGTGGAGGTGAAGTGGAGGTGGGCCATCTTGGTGATGGCGTTGCGGACCTGATCGTCGATGGCGCCTTCGCTGATCTCGCCGCCCTCGATGTGGGCGACGGGGATGCGGAGGGTGAGGGCGACGCTGGCGGGGGCGAGCATCTCGTAGCGGTCAGCGATGAGGAGGAGGAGGTCGGGGCGCATTTGCCCTAAGGTGTCGGCCAATCCCAGGACGGCCAAACCGAGGGTTTTGGCCATGCCGACGTCGGAGTCGGAGCTGAGGAGGCACTCGATTTTGGAGGCGATGGGGAAGCCGTCGCGCTCGATCTCGGCCACCGTATCGCCGAACTCAGGGGAGAGATGGGCGGCGAGGACGATGAGCTTGAGGTCGACGTCGGGATGGGCGGCGAGGTCCTTGAGGGGCCAGTAAAGGTGGCTGTAGTCGGCCCGGGAGGTGGTGACGACGGCGATCTTGTTCTTGGGACCGGGGATGCTCTGGGGGCCGGAGGTGGTCATGCGCGGGCTTCCTCTGCGGGGTGGATGGAGTGGGTGAGGGTGGGGCTGGGAGTGTACTCGGGGACGAGCTGGAGGACGAGGTCGAGGGCGGCGGCGAGGTCGCGGTGGGTGACGGCCTCGGCGAGGGAGTGCATGGTTTCGGCGAGGGAGTTGGCGGTGGGATGGGGGCTGGTTAGGACTCGGAGGTTGGGGTTGGGGCTTGCGTCGGAGCTGGGTAGCCAGTGCTCGCGTTGGGAGATGAGGGATTCCTCCAGCTTGTCGCCGGGGCGGAGGCCGGTGAAGAGGATCTTGGCGGGGCTGGTGTGCTCGGCGAGGAGATGGCGGGCGAGGTCGAGGATGCGGATGGCGGGCGCGAGTTCGGGGACCAGGATGGAACTGGGAGGCGCTGGGGTCTCGAGGGCGTCGAGCAGGGCGGCGACGGTCTGGTCGAGGGTAAGGAAATAGCGGCGGGCTTCGGGATGGGTGACGGTGAGAGGGAGGCCGCGGGCGATCTGATCGAGGAAGAGCGGGAGGACGCTGCCGTGGGAGCCGAGGACGTTGCCGAGGCGGACGATGGACACACGGGTGGGGCTGGTCTCGCCGAGACTGAGGAGTGCGAGTTCGGCGAGGCGCTTGGAGGCGCCCATGAGGGAATGGGGATCGACGGCCTTGTCGGTGGAGACGAGGACGAGGTGGTTGGCGTGGTGGCGGGCGGTGGCGAGGGCCAGGGTGTGGGTGCCGAGGGCGTTGTTCGCGAGGGCGGCAAAGGGGTTCTGCTCGATGAGGGGGACGTGCTTGAAGGCGGCGGCGTGGAAGACGATCTCGGGGCGGTGGTGGAGGAAGAGGTCGTCGAGCAGGGGGTGGTCGGTTACGCTGCCTAGGACTGCTGTATGTGGGATTGCGGTGGTCAGGTCTCGGTCGATCTCGTAGAGGCTGTGCTCGGAGGTGTCGAGGAGGATGAGGTGGGCGGGATTGGACGCGGCGAGGGCGTGGGCGAGGGCGGAGCCGATAGAGCCGCCGGCTCCGGTGAGCAGGATGCGACGGTGGGCGAGGGACTCGCGTGGGGTCGGAGGAGCGGTGGGGGAGAGGCCGGTGAGCGCGTGCCAGATATGGGTGGGATCGTTGGTGGCGGTGGGTGAAGGCATCTTCTTGATGCCACTCAGTATCGCATCCCGTTTATTCGATTGAGTGCTTTCTTCTGGTGGGTTGGCTGAGTGGGAGAGGAAGATGGTCGAGCTTCGTTCGCCACCCACTCAGGCGGAGAGGCGGCATGAATGGGGCACTCGGCGCCCGGGTTCGCTCGGATGGGCGAGCAAATACAAAGGACAATACCGAGGTCTCTCCGCTCCGCGACAGACGGTGAGGCTGTTTGTCGCTCGGGCCGAATGTCGTGGCTTTCGGGGGCTAGTCGGTCATTTAGTCGGCCATGAGGAGGACTTCGGTGGACTTGATGAGGGCGGTGACGGTGTCGCCGTTCTTGATGCCCATCTCGTCGACGCTTTGCAGCGTGATGACGCTTTCGATGAGGTTCTCGCCGACGCGCACGCTGACCTTTGCGGTAATGACGCCACGGACGATCTCTTCTACCGTGCCACGGAGCTGATTGCGCGCTGAGATTTTCATGGCAGCGATTCTAGCACCGGAAACATTGGCGGGGATGTCGATTTCGGCC
>FSWS01000135.1_pt1 | contig 24993 bp, 22 predicted proteins | sample 1638091 | NCBI WGS metagenome assembly FSWS01 (sample SAMEA3914788, study PRJEB12502) | metagenome | biome: forest; material: soil | place: Canada | collected 2011-07-03 | depth 0.1 m
ACCTTCTGGTGCCGCACCCGCTCGCCCGTCTTGCGGCTGATCTGGTGGAAGTGGATCTCCCCCTTCGCCTCCGTCGCCACAAACAGCTTCACGCCAAAGCTCACCAGCGAAATCTGTATCTGCCCAGACCAGTAGGGACGCGCCACGGGATGCACCTCATCGTTGGAGTTGCCGTGCCAAATCCGTAGGATTCCCCCACTCCGCCCCAAGATGTCCGCCGCCGCTCCCCACCGCGGCAAAAGTACCATTCCTCCCGAGCGCGTAGCAGCGAAAGGGCCGGAGCGGCGAAGATAGAAGAACGATGCGTACCTTCGCCGCCTGCTGGCGCCCGATCCTCGCCCTTTCTCTCGCGCTCTGCGCCCTCTGGCTCATCGTCTCCACCTGGGCCTGGCCCTTCGTCGGCGACGCCTCCTACGTCCACTACGTCGTCTTCCTGATGCAGCACGGCCTACACCCCTGCCGCGACATCGTCGACGTCACCCTTCCCGGCGCCTACCTCGCCGAGCAGGCGGTCATGGCGACCTTCGGCCCCGGGGCTCTCGCCTGGCGCCTCTACGACCTCGTCCTGATGGCCGTCACCGCCGCCGGTTACCTGTACCTCCTCGCGCCCGAGCGCGAAGCCAGGGCGCTCGCAGGCCCAAGCAACTCCGACGGCCTGCTCGCCGGCGCCTTCGCCTCCGTCCTGCTCTTCAGCATCCACGCCCAGGACGGGGTCAACATGCTCGGCGAGCGCGACCTCGAGGTCGGCATCGCACTGCTGATCGCCCTCGCCCTGCTTGCCTTCCTGCGTCGCCGTCACGCGGCCGCCGGGGCCCTCCAGCAGACCCTGCTTGCCGCCCTCGCCGGCTTTCTCTCCGCCGCGGCCTTCAGCATCAAGCCCACCGCCGCCCTCACCATCCTGGTGTTCCTGGGATGGATGCTCTGGCTCCGCCAACAGAGCCGCTTTGCAACTCTCCCCATCGCGATCTTCAGCATCAGCGGCCTGCTCACGATCGCCGCCCTGGCCCTCTATCTCTGGCAGCAGAACGCGCTTAGCGCCTTCTTCGCCGAGTTCAACACCGTCGTCCGCTACCACGCCTCGCTCGATCACCGCCCCCTCGGCTACCTGCTCGCCCACTGCGTCAGCCCCATCCTGTTGTTGGTCAGCCTCTGGCTCGTGATGCGCATCCTCGCCGCGCTCAAGCCCAGCGCCGCCCCCGACATCCAGCCCGATCTCCTCAGCCAAGCGAAAGAACACCCCGACCTCCTCGCCATCGCGATTTGTGCCGCCACCGGTTTCGTCTCCTACCTCGCCCAGCGCAAGGGATTTTCCTACCAGCGCTACCCTCTGCTGCTCTTCCTGCTCCCGGTCATCGCCTGCGACCTCTTCCACTTCCTGCACTCCCGCAAGCATCTGCGCGCGCTCGCCGCCATCGGCATCGCCACCGGCCTCGGCATGGCTCTCTTCTTCACACATCGCGCCACCACCTTTGAGCGCACCGCGCCCAACCAGCAGCTCCTCAGCGACCTCCGCACCTATGGCGGCCCCGCCCTCGACCACCGCATCCAGTGCATGGACGCCGCCGGCGGCTGCATCGCCGCCCTCTACCAGGCGCACCTGGTCGAAAGCACCGGCTTCCTCCACGACTGCTACATGCTCTCGCCCACCAATCCCGTCAGCCTCGCTCTGCGCCGGCGCTTCTTCGCCGAGCTTGCCCGCACCCCGCCGGCGGTCCTCGTCGTCACCAACTCCGTCTGCTACAGCGATCCCAGCAGCTTCGACAAGTACGCCCGCTGGCCCGAGTTCCGCCAGTATTTGGCCGACCACTACAACCTGGTCCGCGAGCGCTCCGACTTCCCCCCCGAGCACTACTGGAGCCGCACCACCCAGCCCTTCGCCTACCGCATCTACCTCCGCAACCCCTGAAGGCGTGCATGCGCCCTCACCCTCTACTTCATCGGCGTTGTCTTGCGATGATCGACGACCGTATAGCCCTGTGGCGGCTCGAAGAGGCTCGGATCCGGATCGTTGGTCGAGAGTTCCTCCGCCGTGAACGTCTCGCGCCCCACCTGCGGCGCATCGAGCACCGAGCTCAGATTGATCTCCAGCTCCGCCGAGTAGTAGAACTCCCGCACCGTCGTCATCGGCAGGTCGTTCCCCATCACTCCTGGGTTCAGCGTCGTCGTATCGCGATACCCGTGCACCGGGACGCCCGCCCGCTCACTCCCGCCCAGATCCTCATGGGTCCGTGTCCCCTTGCCGTTGGCCAGCGGCCCGGACTTGAACAGGCTCGGTTGATAGTGAACATCAGCAGACCCGCTATACGTCAGCAGCTCGCACACATGCTGGAAGGCATTGCACTGGTAGAGCGTATGCGTGTTCGGGTCCGCAATCTGGATCCAGCTCATGCGCGACGGGATCTCGCCGCCCTTCGGCGTCAGCAGCCGGCGCTCCTGGTAGATGCGTCCGGCGCTGTCCCGCCTGATCGGGCGCCGATTCACCAGGGTATAGGTGCCCCGATTGCAGCGCTGCACCGATGGCGACGATGCGAAGCCACCTGTGGGAGCGGGTGTCGGTTGAGGAGAAGATGCGATGCATGCCGGCCGCCTCAACCGAGAATCTTACGCTCGAACCGAAGCAGCGGGGCGATGCACGACAGCAAAATCCGCTGACTTCCCCAAGCTGGAAGCTTTCCAATGACGCTCAAGTGCCAGCCTCACCCAAAGCGCAGCTCCACCGGGCCCACCGTCCCAAACCGCACATCCACGCTCGATCCCACCTGCGTTTGCACGTTCCCGGTCCAGCTTCCGGTCGTGATCCAATCCCCGCGCCTCAACCCACCCGTCCGCGCCGCGCCCTCGTTCGCCAGATAGGGCAGCAGACGCATCAGGTCGCCCGACGTATTCGATCCCTTCCGCTCCACCCGTACCGCGCCATCGACCGCCAGCACCACCGTCTCCTTCGTGAAGTCGATCGATCGCCAGTCCGCATATGCCGGCCCATACACGAACCCGCCATGCATCTGCAGATCCGCCTGCTTCGACAACGTCGTCGCCGCCTCCGGATCGACCAGCCCCGACTCCAGCACCTCGATCGCCGGATGGCAGCTCGCAATCGCCGCGACGACCTCCTCGCGCGTGTACGGCGTTCCGCGCGGCGGCAGATCGTTACCCATCAGGAACGCGATCTCTGCCTCGAGCCCGCGGTACCGCCACTTTTTACTGCCGGGCAGATCGGTCAACTCCGCTCCGCTGGGCGCAATCCAGTTGCGCGGCATCGGCGCGAAGGCCGGTGTCGCCTCTGGGGTCGCGGCTCCGATCTTCCAGCCGCCAATCTCCTCGTAGGCCTGGGCCATGGTGTCCTGCACGAAATAGGCCTCGTCCTGGGTCACCGGCCGCAGCGCCACCGGCAGGTCCTCGATCGGCACCCCGGTCCTTCGCGCATCGAGCAGCAGGTTTGCCGCATCCATCAACTCTTTTTCCCGCGTTCCAGTCATCATCTCGCTAGTCTCTCATCATGTCGTGTCCTGCCGGACGGCCTCACGCGCAGTGGGCCCGTCCGGCAGGACACAGTTTTTAGGGCTTTTTACCCAAACTCAGCAGATTGGCAAACAGCCGATACGCCCCGGGAACTCCCTCCGGCAGCTGCCGATAGAGCGCATACGCCACATACACATAGCTGCCTTTCCCCGTCTTCGCCACCAGCAGCCCGCCGCGTTGCGGATCCTGCCCCGGATCGTGCACCTCGGTCAGCGCCTCATACCGCGGATCCCAGGTGTCCATAAAGCCATGCCCGCGTTCCTCGATCCAGCCGTCGAAATCCTGCGGCGTAATTCGGTTCGGCCAACTCAGCGCCTGTGCCTTCGGATCGAGCAGCGTCACCGCCGCAGTCTCCTCCACCACCTTCTCCGACTCGCCCAGCGACATCGGGTACGGCCCCGCCGGCATCTCGCCTGTGTTGTACTGCACGATCACTGTCCCGCCCGTCGCCGCATACTCGAGCAGCCGCGCATTCACCGCTTCCAGCTCCGGGTGCGCCGCAAACGCCCTTACCCCCAGCACCACCGCGTCATAGCCGCCGAGCCGACCCGCCGCCACATCCGCCACCGAGATCGTCGTCGCCCTCACGCCAATCTCCGCAAGCGACGCCACGACCGAATCGCCCGTCCCCGCCAGATACGCCACCTTCAATCCCGGCGCCACCTTCACATCCCCGGCCACTACCCGATCCGTCGCCGCGCGATAGAAGTTGGTCGGCGTCAATCCCGGATACCCCACCGCCCGGAAGCCCTCGCGATACTCCTTGCCGCCCGCCTCGGCCACCGCCGCGAGCTTATACTCCCGTCCCGCGGCCAGCCCCGCCGGCGTCACCGTGAAGACCGTCTTGGTCTCAGCCCCCTGCGCGACAAGATCGAAGTGTCCACTCGCCGGAGTCGCCTTCCACCCCGCCGGCAGCTCCAGCCGAACCGCGCCCTTCGTCGCCACCGTCTGCTCGTTCCGCACCGTCGCCGTCACCGTCAGCGTCTTCTCGCTCAGCGGCGACAGCCCCACCTCCGGCGACAGCGCCACCGAGACCGCCGGCACCACCATCGTCGGGCTGCCATCACCCACCACCGCCTTCATCTCCAGCGGCACGTCCGCGTAGCGGAGTCGCACCTCGGCCACAAAGGGATACGGCGTCACCGGCGCATCGCGCAGCGCCGGATTCGAAAGCTCATAGTAAGGCTGCTCGATATTGGGCCGCTCAAAGAACGGCTGCGTCAACGGCGCAGCAGATGGCACCGGCACCTCCACCGTCTCCGCAACGCCCGGCGTCAGCCGCGCCGCTACCCGTGTCCCGAAGCTCGTCCCTACCGCCCCTTCTTCGACCTCTACCTTTGCAGCCGCCTTCTCCGTCAGCTTCAGCCCCACCCGGAGCGAGCTCGCGGGAACCACCGCAGCAGCCCCATCGGCCGTAAGCCGCAGCCCAAGCGCCTGCACCAGCGCCAGGTTGAACTGCACCCGCTTCACCCGCAGCTCGTGCAGTACATTCGTCTTCTCCGTCGAAGAGATCCCGCTCGCCTCCACCTTCGCGATCAGCCCATCGACCGCTTTCAGCCCCTCTGCCAGCGTCGGCGCCGTCCGCTCCGGAGCCTCCATCGAGAACTCCGCCGCAGTCCGCGCCACCAGTTCCTGAATCCGAGCCAGCTCCGCGGGCAGATACGCCGCATCCGGCGCCAGCGACGCGATCCCCACCAGCGTCACATCCACGCCCTCGAAGAAGCCCGTCTCCTGGTCCGGCACACTCACGCGCGACCCGTACCGCGTATACCCGACGTCGTATCTCCCCGCCGGCGCCAGCCGCACACTGCCGCCGATCTGTGTCTTCTGCAGTGCCAGCCCTTTGCGTGCGAACTGCACATAGCTCATCCCCAGCAGCTTCGAATACTCCCCCTCCGGGACCGTCACATTGGCCTTCGGAATCTCCGTCGACCACGTCTTCGTCACGTAGTTATAGAACCGCGTCGGCAGATATTTATTGGTGGCATAGTCGTACATCCCGTCCTTGGTCACCTTCGCGAACGGCACCCGCGCATAGACCTTCAACGGCGTCCACGGCGCCAGCCCCATCTCCGGAAACACCTTCGGATCCCCGGCCATCGTCAGCATCTCCTGCGCCATCTCGCCGGACACCTGGTGATGCCCATGTCCATCCGTCACCCCGCCCACAAACACGCCGGCCACCACCAGCGGCCGATTCAGCCGCACCGCCCGCACCACGTCGTACAGCACCCGCTCCCGCCCCCACTTGGCGAACGCCTCCTCCTTGGTCTTCGAGAAGCCGTAGTCCACCACAGTCCCAAACATCTGGTCGACGCCCATGTACCGGTCCGCCGCCAACAGCTCCTGCGTCCGCACCAGCCCCAGCGCGTCCTCGAAGTCGGCCGACATCAGGTTCTGCCCGCCCTCGCCCCGATTCAGCGTCATCATCGTCACGCGCACGCCCTGCCCGCGCGACTCATACGTTAGCATCCCGCCATCCTCGTCATCGGGATGCGCCACGATCAGCATCAGGCTCGCCCGCGTACCCAGCTTCTTGAGCGTCTGCGCCAGCGCCACCGCGCCTTCGTCCTGCGGCAGCGGTTCGCCCACCGGCTGCGCCTTCACCCGCTCGCCGGCCAGGTTCGCCGGATCGGGCAGCGTCTGTTCGGTCTGAGTCTGCCTGGTCTGAGTCTGCCCCGGCAGCGGTAACACCAGGCCAAGCATCGCCAGCGCCACAGATCGCCGAAGTGAAATCGCAGAGGAGAGGGAGGAGAACCGTGCCGTCGTCATTGGCTTTAAATCTCTCACACCCAGGCACGAACCTTCAGCGTCATTCGCCAGCGCAGCTTCATCTCATCCATGGGCATCTCGCACCAGCAAGGTCTTCCAGCTCAACAGGTAAACTCAACCCATCCGCGATCTCAACCCCAATCCGCCCGCCGAGCTCCCCCGCACCCTCACCCTGCGCGGAGCCGTCGCTCTCAACCTGCTCGACATGATCGGCGTGGGCCCCTTTATCACTCTCCCGCTCATCCTCGCCGCCATGGCCGGCCCGCAGGCCATGCTCGGCTGGGTCTTGGGAGCCCTCCTGGCGCTCTGTGACGGCCTTGTCTGGGCCGAGCTCGGCGCCGCCCTCCCCGCCGCCGGCGGAACCTATCACTTTCTCCGCATCATCTACCCCGGCCGCCTCGGGCGCCTCCTGGCGTTTTTGTTCCTCTTCCAGCTCTGCTTCTCCGCCCCCCTCTCCATCGCCTCTGGAGCCATCGGTCTCAGCCAGTACGCCACCTACCTCTTCCCCGCGCTCGGCCATCACACCTCCATCTACACCCTGCAACTCGCGAGCTACACCGCCGGCATCACCTTCAACCCGGCCACCCTCGTCGCGATCGCCGCCGTCCTCCTCGCGGTCCTCCTGCTCTACCGTAACCTCGCCCGCGTCCAGCGTCTCTCGATCGCCATGGGCACCGTCGTCCTCGCCACCATCGCCTGGATCCTCCTCACCGGCCTCACCCACGCGAACTGGCACCAGGCCTTCAGCCTTCCGTCGCACGCCTTCGCGCCCACTCCCGCCTTCTTCACCGGCCTCGGCGCCGCCATGCTCATCGCCACCTACGACTACTGGGGCTACTACAACATCACCTTCCTCGGCGGTGAGGTGCGCGATCCCGCCCGCACGATCCCCCGCGCCATCCTGATCTCCATCGCCCTCGTCGCCGTCCTCTACCTCGCCATGAACGTCATGGTCCTCTCCGTCCTCCCCTGGCGCCCTCTCCTCGCCCTCCAGGACCTAGCCTCCCGCCGCGCCATCATCTCCCTCTTCATGCAGACCGCCTACGGCCCCTCGCTCGGCCCGGTCCGCGCCCACCAGCTCGGCCAGCTCGCCGCTCTCCTGATCATCTTTACCGCCTTCGCCGGCATCTTCTCGCTGCTGCTCGGCTACTCCCGCATCCCCTACGCCGCCGCCCGCGACGGTGAGTTCTTCCGCCCCTTCGCCCGTCTTCACCCCACCCGCCGCATCCCGCACGTCTCTCTGCTCACCTTGGCCGGAGCCGCCATACTCTTCTGTTTCTTTTCCTTGAAGGATGTGATCGCAGCTCTAGTCGTCCTTCGCATCCTGCTGCAGTTCCTGGTTCAGCACATCGGCGTGCTCTACCTCCGCCGCAGCCAGCCGGACCTTCCACGCCCCTTCCGCCTCTGGCTCTATCCCGTGCCTCCGCTCGCCGCCATCGTCGGCTTCACCTACATCCTGCTCTCCCGTCCAAACTTCACCCGCGAACTCCTCCTCGCCGCCCTCCTCATCGCTCTCGGCACCACCCTCTTCCTCCTCCGCCCCTATGCCCGCGCAACGCAGGAGATCCTCCACAAGTAAAAAGGCTTCTCCTTGGTCTCTGGTCCTGTGTCCCGGTCCTGTCTTTCCATGTCAAGCGCCCCAAACTCACCGAAACGCGAAGTCCCCAACAACCACGCGGCGATTTAAATTTCCAAACGTGGCGTAAAAGGGTCTCTTCCGCTGCGTACAATTAATAAGAAGACAAAAAAGGGAAGTGGCGCAACGCTCATGGGCTCCAGTAACTCATTTGGATTGAGTACTTTATATATAACCCTTTTGGAATGACTATTCTGCGCGCAAGCGCATGTCGTAACCCATCTTTTTTCTGTGCTTTGCGTCCAAGATAGAGGGAGGGGGCACCCCAATCCGGAACCGGCCCCGCGACGTCTAACCAAGAGAGCCCGCAGTACCCGGAAGGAACCGAATGCTTCTCCGCAGATCCTCGACCACCGACATCCCCTCCTCCGAGATCACGCCGGAGTCTGCCTTCCGCGCTGCCCAAATCAGCAGCCAGACCACCCGCCGTCGCTTCTTGGCCTCCGCCATCGCCCTCGGCGTCGGCGGCGTCGCCACCCAACTCCCCAGCATCCTCCATCCCGCCAAGGTCCTCGCCGACACCCAGAAGCTCAACAGCGTCCCCAGCCCCTACACCGTTCCCGATTCCCAGACGCCCTACAACAAGGCCACCAACTACAACAACTTCTACGAGTTCGGCACCGACAAGAGCGATCCCGCGCACAACGCGCACACCCTCCAGACCCGGCCCTGGACTGTCCAGGTCACGGGCATGGTCCAAAAGCCGCTCACCCTCGACGTCGACTCCATCCTCCGCTACCGTCCGCTCGAGAGCCGCGTCTACCGCCATCGCTGCGTCGAGGCCTGGTCCATGGTCATTCCCTGGGACGGCTACTCGCTCGCCGAGTTCATCAAGTTCTGCCAGCCGCTCCCCAGCGCCAAGTACGTCCAGTTCGTCTCGGACCTGAACCGGAAGCAGATGCCCGACCTTCCCGGCGGCTTCGACTGGCCCTACTCCGAAGGCCTTCGCCTTGACGAGGCCATGAACCCCCTCGCCCTGCTCACCTTCGGCTGCTACGGCAACACCCTGCCCAACCAGAACGGCGCTCCCATCCGCGTCGTCATGCCCTGGAAGTACGGCTTCAAGAACGGCAAGTCCATCGTCCGCTTCCACTTCACCGACAAACAGCCCAAGACCACCTGGAACGAGATGGCACCCAGCGAGTACGGCTTCTACTCGAACGTGAACCCCAGCGTCGACCACCCCCGCTGGTCGCAGGCCCGCGAGCGCCGCATCGACTCCAGCGCCTTTCCCCGCACCATCCCCACGCAGCCCTTCAACGGCTACGCCGACCAGGTCGCCAGCCTCTACGCCGGGATGGACCTCAAAAAGTACTACTAGACCGGCCGAGTCACAGGGCGACGCTGTTTTTTGATCGCGCTATAGAGAAGGCGCGCCGCAAGCAGCACCGCAAGCGCCGCAGTATCCTTCCAAGGCGTGCGCACGCCTGTCTTGACCAGCCACCAGAAGTGAATCACCGCGCAGATCGCAGCCACATAGATCAGCCGATGCAGCCTTTGCCAGTTCTTCCCACCCATCGCGCGCAGCACCGCCAACGGCGAGGTCACTGCGAGCGCCAGCAGCATGCACCAAGCCGCAAACCCAACCTGAATAAACCGCCGCTTGCGGACATCGTCCCACATCGTCGGCCAAACCAGCTTGAACTGCCGCCAAACCTCGCCGACATGACCCGCCTTCAGCCCCGCAATCGCCGTCGGAATGTCATAACCGGAGAACAGGAAGACATACGTCGCAAGGTGCAGCGAGGCGTAGAAGAACGCATACAGCCCAACCATTCTGCGGAAGCGGATCAGCCAGCCAAGCTTCGGATGCAGCCGGCGCAGCGGCGTAATCGACAGGTCCGCCAGCAGCAGCCAAAGTGCCCAATCGCCGGTGAAGTGGGTGATGTAGTTCACCGGATCCGGATTCAGCGCCAGAGTGCCGTTGCGATACAGCGCAAGCAGGTAGACAAACGGCACAAGGCAGAGCAGATGCAGCAGGCCCTTCAGGGCAGCAATCAGGCGAGTCGGCATGTCGTGCCTTGTAGTGTAGGACATTCGCGCGCGTAGAGGACAGATCGCATCCTCCACGCGCGGGCAAGGGTTTGGATCAGGCGAGCGCGATCAGGTGAACGCTGGTGATGGCCTCGACCTTGCGCAGTGCTTCGATCGCCGAGGCGACGGAAGCAGCGTTGGGCAAATCGCCCTGTACGTCGATCTGGACCACGGCAAGCGCGTGCTGCGCGCGGCCAAGCGTTCCGTGTGCGCGACCGAGGGCGAAGTTGGCAATGTTCAGCCCGTTCTCACCCAGGATGGTTCCGATGCGTCCGACCACACCAGGAACGTCGTGATTGCGGATCGCGATCAGCGTCCCCTGCAGCGGAGCCTCGATGTCGATGCCATCGTAGCTCAGCAGCCGCGGCGAGCTGCCATGCAGCACTGTCGCAGTCGCGCTCGTATCTCCGCCCTCAGCGCCCGACGAGTGCAGCACCAGCTTTAGCACCGAGCCGACGCCGCCCGAGACGAACTCCTTCTTGTCTTCCTGGATGCGAATGCCGCGATCCTGCGCGATCGCCGCCGCGTTGATGCGGTTGACTGGATCGCCGCTGGGATCGGAGTCGGCGAAGATGCCTGCAATCGCGGCGTTGCGGATCAGCTCCGTCTTACCCTGCGCGATGCGGCCGTTGTAGGTGAGATGGATGCTCTCGAGATGCGCCGCGCGCGACGACGCGTGGCTGAGGAAGTGACCCAGCCGCTGCGCCATCTCGATATAGGGTGCGATCTCCGTGTACTCCTCGTGCGAGAGCGAGGGCAGGTTGACCGCGTTCTGCACCACGCCGAGCTTCAGGTAGTCGCGAACCTGGTGCGCGAGCTGGATGCCGATTGCCTCCTGCGCCTCATCGGTTGCGCCCGCAATGTGCGGGCTCAGCAGCACGTTGTCCATGTTGTAGTAAGGCGAGTCCTTCAGCGGCTCCTGGTGGAAGACGTCGAGCGCCGCGCCTGCGACCTGACCGGACTTCAGGCCAGCGATCAGCGCCTCGTCGACGATCAGCTCGCCGCGCGCGCAGTTGACGATGCGGACGCCCTTCTTCATGCTGGCGATCGACTGGGCGTTGATCAGGCCCTCGGTCTGCGGCGTGAGCCCGACGTGGAGCGTGAGATAGTCCGAGCTGCGGAAGATATCGTCGATGCCAACCAGCGTGACCTTGTTCTCCCGCGCAACAATGGGCGCGATGAACGGATCGTATCCGATGACCTCCATGCCGAAGGCGTTGGCGCGCCGCGCCACCTCGAGGCCGATGCGTCCAAGGCCGACGATACCCAGCGTCTTGCCGCGCAGCTCCTGTCCCTGCAGGGACTTCTTGTCCCACTTGCCCCCGTGCATGGTGGCATTGGCGCGGGGAATCGATCGTCCCATGGCAATCATCAGCCCCAGCGTCAGTTCGGCGACCGCGACGGCATTCGCTCCAGGCGTGTTCATCACCACGATGCCCTGCCGCGTCGCGGCATCGGTATCGATGTTGTCGACACCCACACCCGCGCGCCCGATGACGCGCAGCTTGGGCGCCGCAGCCAGCAGCGCTGCATCGGCTTGCACTGCGGAGCGAACGACGAGCCCGTCTGCATCGGCCAATTCGGCGGCGAGGCCGTTCTTGATCTGGTCTGGCGTGACGATCTGCCAGTTGGGTTCTTGCTGGAAGACGGCGAGAGTAGCGGGAGAGACTTTTTCGGCGAGTACGATCTTCACGTCTTGGAACCTCAATCGAGCGGTGCGAGTAGGATGCTCGCCGCGTCATGGCGGCGAGGTACTAAAGCCTTGCAAGGGAGGAGAAGCTTAGCGCTTGACGGGCTAGGCTGCGCTCCTGCGTCCATTAGCGTTGCACACAGACATTCGAGACAGGAGGAAGACAACATCGTAGGGATCGAATAGCGGGCTCCAGATGGTAGTTCTATTGTAGTGATTTCGGGGCGCGTATCGCGACCTACTTCCTTGCCAAGGTGTCGGCGTAGTCCTTATCTAACTCCTCCATGATCTGTTTCAGCGTCCTCAGGCGCAGTTCGGTGACTGCGCACTCGCGCATCAGGGTTTGAATCTCCTCGGGACGGAAGTCGGAGACATGCTCCTCCATGAAGAACGGGGCGGCAAGCTCGGATTGATGCGTGAAGATGGCGACCGCCTCCCGGTTGACGATGTCCTGCTGGTTGTAGGTATCCGCATACCTCTGCACCTCCGCAGTGGGCGTGTAGGCAAGGGCTCCGGTATCGCGTGCAGAGCGTCATGCCGAGTCGTTGAAGGAGGACTATACGAAGGTGAACTGCATCTTGCCGTGGTCGAGCGCATGCGGGTTGGCGCGAAGCTCGCGCGCCAACCCGATGTTGTCCTTCATGCTGTCGGCGTCGGTCTGCACATAGCCGATGTTCTGCTTGGCGGCGGCCTCGTTCTCGCGGATCTCCATGCGAATGTTTTCGCGTGCTTCGCGGACGATGTGGCGATGGTGGAGGGCCTCAATGGCCGCCTCGAGTGCAAGGGCAATGAGCAGCCCGATGGTAATGGTGGCGATATGCGTGAAAAAATCACGCCAGCCGTGCACGGCTTCATGGGGAGCGTGGACATCGAGCATCGCGGTCTCCTGGAAGAGGAACGTATTGCGCGCTACGTGAAGAAATGTGGGACGAAGGAGCTTAGATTATCAGTGATCGGGCCGGCGGACTCGCGGATGCCGAGACCGCAACACTCCTGATCGACCATCCAGAGCCCGAGAACTGGGAAGCGCGGAGTTCCATCGGCTGCAGGGAAGGCCACGTCGGGCGCGAGTGCCTGGCAGATGTTGCGGCCGCGGCCGTAGGGTCCGGGCGTCTCGATGGGAACGGTATTGGGGCGGATGAGCGCAATGTTGGCTCCCTCGCGGGAGAAGAGCGGTTTCCGGACGTAGCTGGCCATCGTGCGCGGCACGTCGAAGTGAGCTTCGAGCAGCAGCTCGTGATTCGGGTAGAGCTCCCACAGGATGGGCAGGATGCCCTTGTTCGAGAGCAGCAGCTTCCAGATGGGCTCGATCCAGCGAACGGACTGGTAGGTGTCGAGGGCGTGGGGGCCGAACTCCTCGGCGAGCATCGTCTCCCACGGATAGAGCTTGAAGATGGAGAACATCTGGTCTTCGTTGGGATCGAGGAAGCCCTGCAGTTCGTCGTTCCAGCCAATCTCGGCCATGAACATCTGCAGGGTGTCGAGGCCGGCCTGCTGGGCGGTGTCGCGCAGGTAGGCGAGGGTGAGCTGGTCCTCGGGATAGTCGAGCCCGGCGAAGTAGATGGGCTTCGAGAGATAGGGATCGATGTCCTGCCACTTGGCAATGAGCTTCTCGTGGATGGAGTTGAACTGGTCGGGCGCGGCGGTGATCGGGCTGCCGGACAGTTGCTTGCTCTCCTCCAGCCACTTCCACTGGATCACAGAGGCTTCGAGCAGCGTGGTCGGGGTGTCGGCGTTGTACTCGAGCAGCTTGGGAGCCTGGCCGCTGGGAGCGCCTGCCCAGGAGAGGTCAAAGCGGCCGTAGAGTGCGGGCGGCTCGTTCTCCCATGCCCACTCGATGACCGGGATAGCGGCCTCGGGAATGTGCAGGTCGGCGTAGCGCTTGGTGTCGATGACGTGCTGCGCGGCGGCGAGACACATCTCCTGCAGGGTATTGCCGGCGGCTTCGAGGGTATCGATCTCGGCGGCGGTGAACTGGTAGGCGGCGGACTCGTCCCAGTAGGGGATCCCGTTCTGGAGGGTGTGGAAGGTGAGGCCGGAGGATTCGACTTTTTGCTGCCAGTTCGTGCGTGGGGCGAGAGAAAGACGCTGCATGAACCTACCTTAAACTATTCGCCGGCACCGCCGCCGTGTCCGGCGCCTTCGCTGCCGCCAGAAAAGAAGGAGGAGCCAAAGCCGCCGCGGGTCGTGGAGTAGGAGATGCCTGAGACCGGCGTGAGGCTGCCGCCGGTGGCAATGGTTCCGGGATCGAAGCCGCCATATCCGCCGTAGTAGTAGTGAAAGGTCGGGATGTGGGTGATGGAGTTGTTCTGCGGTTGCCGATCCTGGTCGCGGCAGAAGCTCTGGTCGACGATCTTGTTGTTTTCGTCCACACAGCGCTGCATCTGCGGTTCGCGGCAGCCTGTGAGAAGGGCAAGCGCCGTGGCAGCGAGGAGAGGTGTTGCAACCTGGGTCGAACGCTTCATGGGGTGGGTGACACCAGAGTACACGGCGAGCGTGGACTGGCGGGAAAGAATCTCCATTCCCGTTCATGCCGGTGTGAGGTCGCGCGCGGGGCGGCTCTATTTTAGCGAGCATGCCCGGAAACGCGGTGGTTTGCGGCAAAGTCGGACAATTTCGAGGAAAATGATTAATGAGGACAGATACATGACGATTTCGGAACGGATTCAGGCAGAGATTATTCCGGCGATGAAGGCGAAGGATGAGCACAAGCTGACCACGCTGCGGATGGTGAAGTCGGCATTGAAAAACAAGGAGATCGACAAGCGCGAGGCGCTGACGGACGCCGAGGAGTCTCAGATCCTGAACACGCTGATCAAGCAACGGAAGGAGTCGGTCGAGTCATTTACCAAGGGCGGCCGGCCGGAGCTGGCGGAGAAGGAGCAGCTCGAGATCTCGATGATCGAAGCATTTCTGCCGCAGGCGGCGACGGAGGGGGAGATTCGCGCGGTGATCGAAGGCGCGCTGGCGCATCTTGCAGCGGGCGGCACAAAGCCGGGACCGAAGGACATGGGGCCCGCGATGCGCGTGGTGCAGCAGCGGCTGCTGGCAGATGGCATACGAGCTGATGGAAAGCTGGTCAGCGAGATTCTGAAGGCCGAACTGGCCAAATAAACCGAGGATTCAGGCTGGATTGGTGGGGTATCGTTTGCGGCAAAACGATACCCCACCTTCCTTTGCGATCAAAACCGCAATAAAGGTGGGGTATCCGGCTGAGCGAGTACTTCAGTCGGCGTTGCGAGGGCTACTCCTCGTCCTCATCTTCGTCTTCGTCGTCTTCATCCTCGTCGTCCTCGTACTCGAGGTCGTCGTCTTCCTCATCGCCATCCTCATCTTCGTCGTCTTCGAGATCCTCATCTTCGAGGTCATCCTCGTCCTCGTCGTCGTCTTCATCCTCCTCGTCGTCAATGGCGGCGTAGAGGGTCTCGCGGCTGGAGTACTCGGTGGGCTCGCCGGAGGCGTTATCAAAGATCGCGGCGGCATCTGGTCCGATGGTTTGGAGGGCTTCGTCGAGGTTGATCTCGTGGGTTTCGTTGGTCATGAAAAATCTCCTTTGGAATGCCTGTCCGGTGTTGGATGCGGGCACAGCGTACGTGAATGTAAAAAAATAGCTCTCCCGCGGTTCTACAGCTTCCCACCGAAGTTGGACGCGGGATCAGGAAAAGGGTCGCACATCTTGTCGCCATTTTCTAGCGTCATCGAGTTGTTTTATTCGGCAAAGGGTCTGAGCTGCTTCGCCGAGGGAGGAGCCGTGAGCAGGCTCACCACGAAGAGGCAGCAGAGAGAGGTGATCAGTGCCGGGAAGATTGCGTCCCGCTGGGTCAGGACGGCGGGTAAGTGGGTGTGGATGAAGGTTGAATCCCAGAAGACGGTGACGACGGTGCCAGCACCGATGCTGGCGACCGCCGCGCTCGCGGTTGCCCGCTTCCAGAAGAAAGCCGCAAGAATAACCGGGGTGAGCGCGGCCGAGTAGATGGTGTAGGCGTGGAGCGCCATCTTGAGCACGGAGTCGGTGTGCGCGGATTGATAGAGCGCCCACACGCCGAGCAGGACCACGGTCAGGCGGCTGACGATGAGGATGCGCTTGTTGCTGGCGTCGGGGGCGATGTAGCGGACAAAGACGTCGTTGATCAGGTTGGTGGCGGGCGAGAAGAGATAGTTGTTGGCGGTGGAGATGACCTTGGCAAAGATGGCGCCGACGAGGAGAACGCCGAGGCCGAGGGGCAGGGCATGCATGCCGGAGTAGGCGAGGATCTCGCGCGGATGCTGGTGGACCTCGCCGGTGGGGAAGAGGGCGGAGCCGGTGACGGCGAGGGCGACGATGATCGTCTCGAGGATGACAATGCCGATGAACCAGCCGACGACGGCGCGGGTGGCGTCCTTCTCGGACTTTGCCGAGAAGAACTTCTGGTACATGGACTGGTTGCCGAGCATGAGCAGGCAGGTGGGCAGGAAGAGCTCGAAGCCCTGCATGAGCGTGAAGTCGCCGAGGATCTGAAAGTGGGTGGCAGGCAGCGCGGCGTGGACGGCGGACCAGCCTCCGGCATGGTGGATCAGGACCGGCAGCGCGAGCAGCATGGAGACGGTGGCGAGCAGACCGATGACCACATCCATATAGGCGACCGAGGACATGCCGGCAATCGCCGTGAAGACGATGACGAAGGCGGCGATGATGTAGCTGCCCAGCTTGGCGGTGATGAGGGTGGGGAAGATGAGGTGGAGGATGTCGCCGCCGCCGAGAAACTGATAACTGGTGATGGCGGTGTAGGTGAAGAGGATGGCGATGACGCCGAGCACACGCGCGGTCTGGTTGTAGCGGGCCTCGAGCAGGTCGGGGATGGTGAACTGGGCGAACTTGCGGGCGCGCGGCGCGATGAAATAGATCAGTAGCAGCCCTGCCCAGCCGCCGGCGGCCTGCCACAGCGCCGCGAAGCCGTGGTTGTAGGCGTTCTCGGCGCCGGCGAGGAGGGAGCCGGAACCGATCCATGAGGACAGCAGGGTAAAGATTAGTACAAATGCAGGCAACGACCGCCCTGCGACCAGGTAGTCTGCCTTGGTTTTGGTCTTGTTCAGACGGCCGAGCGAGACGGAGAGAAGGGCAAGGGTAATGACGGCTAGGACGGCGGCGTATGGATTCATGTGTACTGGGGGTTAGTGTATCGCGTAGTCGATCGCCCAATTCCGACCGCGTACCGACCGCCGCGCGTCAGCAGGTGGGCTGGGGTTCTTCAGGAACACCGCTTCCGGCCACGAGACGATCGAGCGCGGGCCAGCCCAGCGCGATCTCCTGCAGATCGACACCGCCGAGTTCGATCATTCGACGGCCCACCGGAACGGCTCCGAGATGCTGATAGAACCCGGCGGAGGGGTTCTGTTCGAGCACCCATACGAGCATGCGCCTGTAGCCCTTGGACTGCAGCGCCGCGGCCATTGCCAGGGTCATGGAGCGACCGGCGCCTCGCCGCTGCGCGGATTGGAGCAGGTAGATGGCGTAGAGTTCGGCATCGTAGTCCGCCACCTGTCCGCGGATTGCTCCGCCGTTCACAAAGCCGAAGATCCCGGTCTCGTCCTCAGCGACAAGGACCGACATGGGCGCGGTGAGAAACCACTGCCGCCACTTTTCAGCCTGCTCCGCTTCGATCAGCGCGTCGAGAAACGACGCGGGAACAATTCCCGGATACGTGCTCTTCCAGCTCTGGACGTGGACGCGGGCGATCGCAGCGGCATCCTGAATATTGCCCTCGCGAATGGTGATGGCCATGCGTCGAACTGTAGCACGCGCGATTGCCAGAAAAAGCCGGCCGCTATCCACTTTGGGCCAGGGCGTATCGGCTTATTCGGCACTGTGCTGTGCTTCCGGAGGCCCTGTCTGTCGCTAGACCCTCCTCCCGGCAATTTGGGGGCAGCCTCTCTCCCCATTACTGCCCGGGCATAAATCATTTTGTTTCTACAGTTACAGCTAATCGGCGATGCCAAAGTATTCAATCCAAAGGATCTGCGTCCAAAATATTGATTGCACATGGGTTAGCTTGCAAGTCCCCTCTTCCCACCCGGAGAGGGATCTTGCCTCTTCTGATCCTGTTTTAATTACGGCGACCGGAGGGTACCCTTTCGGTACTTTTTTTGAAATTCAAATCGACGCGTCTTTATTGGCGATTTCCCGTTTTTTCGGGTTTGCGGGGCTTGGCGATAATTGTCGTGATCGCGGTTTGGGGCGTATCGAGGGATGGGGTGAGTGTCTCGGCCTGGAGGCTTCGCTCAGGAGAACACTTCTCCTGAATCCTGGGAATCCTGGGAATTTTGGGAAGCTGATGCGTACCGGAGAGCGATGTCTCGATAGCTCTAGTAAGGAGGTGCCGCACGGCGCGGCGATAGACTGGTTGAAACATCGGTTCGCCGTAAACAGGGAGTTTGGATGAGAGCGATTTGGGCTGGATGCGCCAGCATGGTGCTGGTCTGCGTCAGTGTGGTGGCAAGGGCGCAGAGTGCGCCGATAACCTTGAGCGTCGATCTCACCGACGCGCCCCGCAAGATCCTGCACGCGACCGAGGAGCTGCCGGTGCAGCCCGGGCCGCTGACCGTGGTCTATCCCAAGTGGATCCCGGGCGAGCACGGACCGACTGGGCCGATCGAGAACATGGCGGGCTTCCTGATCACCGCCGATGGGAAACCGGTGGAGTGGCAGCGCGACAGCGTGGACATGTACGCCTACCACCTGACGGTTCCGGACGGCGTGACCAAGCTTGAGATCAAGATCGACTTCCTCGCGACCGCATCGGCGACCGGCTTCTCCGCTGGTGCCTCGACGAGCGCCAATCTGGCGCTGTTGAGTTGGAACACGCTGCTCGTTTATCCGGATGGCGCGAATGCGAACGACGTGAAGATTACGCCTTCGGTCACGATCCCGAGCGGCTGGAGGTTCGGCACCGCCCTCACCAGGGCCGGTGCGGCAGTCGTGGCGAGCTGTCCGCTGGGAACGGTCTGCGGAGCGACGACGCGCTTCAAGACCGTCAGCCTGGAGATGCTGATCGATTCGCCGGTGCTCGCCGGCCGCTACTTCCGCGAGGTCGAGCTGGCACCGGAGGTTACGCCGAAGCACTATCTGGATATGGCTGCCGACGGCCCGGAGGATCTGGATCTGTCGCAGGAGCATATCGATGACTTCGACAAGCTGGTGCGCGAGACCGGAGCCCTTTACAAGAGCCGTCATTACGAGTCGTATCACTTCCTGGTCACCCTATCCGACGAGGTTGCGCACTTCGGTCTCGAGCACCATCAGTCGAGTGACGACCGCGTTGCACCGCGGACCTTCGTCGACGACCAGATGTTTGTGCTGAATGGGTTGCTGCTGCCGCATGAGTTTACCCATAGCTGGAACGGCAAATACCGTCGGCCAGCGGGGCTGGCAACCAGCAACTACCAGCAACCGATGAAGGGGGACCTGCTCTGGGTCTACGAGGGGCTGACGGAGTATCTCGGCGACGTGCTCGCGGCGCGCTGCGGCATCTGGACGCCGGAACAGTACAAGCAGCGGCTGGCGACGATCGCGGCGGAGTACGACAACCGCCCCGGCCGCACCTGGCGCAACATCCAGGACACGGCGACCGCTGCGCAGACGCTCTACTCCGCGGGCGGAGGATGGGATAACTGGCGGCTCAACGTGGACTACTACGACGAGGGAGAGCTGGTCTGGCTCGATGTGGATACGACGATCCGCAAGATGACCAATGGCAAGCGATCGCTGAACGACTTTGTGGCCAAGTTCTACGGGCTGGACGGTGACACTCCGGCGAAGGTGGTTCCGTACACGTTCGACGACGTGGTTGCCGGCCTGAACGACGTGGTGAAGAACGATTGGGCGACCTTCCTGCGCTCGCGGCTGGACTCGCACGATGCGCACGCGCCGCTCGGTGGCGTGGAGACCGGCGGCTATAGGCTCTCGTATGCAGAGACGCCGAACCCCTGGAGCTCGATGGAGGAGTCCGATAGCGGCGCCATTGACTTCTGGTACTCGCTGGGGCTGAGCGTCGGGCCGAGCGGTACGGTTGGGGACGTCCTGAAGGATGGCATCGCGGACACCGCCGGCTTTGGGCCGGGAATGCGGATCATCGCCGTCAACAGCCGCGCATTTACCCCTGCGCTGCTGCGCCAAGCGGTGCGGGATGCCAAGGGTTCCGGACCGTCGATCCAACTGATCGTCGAGAATACCGGCTTCTTCAAGGTGCTGACGCTGGACTACCACGGCGGCGAGCGCTATCCGGTGCTCAAGCGCGTGGCGGGAACGCCGGATCGGTTGGACGACCTCCTCAAGCCGGAGGCGAAGTAGAGGGCGGCTGCTTCGGCAACGGGGCAGCCACAATCGGGGCCGCCGCGATAAAGGGACGCTTCTGCTCGAGCTCGAGCAGGCGTCTCTCGGTCGCGGCGGCCTCGATCTCACTGTTCAGTTCGGCACCGAGCAGAAGCATCAATCCGGTGATGTAGAACCACATCAGCAGGATGATGACCGCGCCGAGCGAACCATACGTAACCGAGTAGTTGTTGAAGTAGCGGAGATATAGCCTGAGGCCGAACGAGGCGATCAGCCAGGTAAGGATGCCAACGGCGGCTCCCGGAGAGAGCCAGTGCCATTTGCTGGCCTTCACGTCCGGTGCGAAGTAGTAGATGACGGCGAAGATCAGCACGAGAATGACGGTGGCGAGCGCCCATCCGAGGACGCGGCTGGCGGCAATGGCCAGCAACGAGAGCGGGCGATGGACGATGTGGTGGCGTGAGAGCTCGGCTAGGAAGTCGCCGCCCAACATGCAGGCGAGCAACAGTGTGACCAGTACAGAGAGCAGCAGTGTGACACCGATGGCGGAGAGTCGCGCTCTCCAGTAGGGGCGTGTTTCCTGCACCTTGTAGACCGTGTTGAGGGTGTCCTGGATGGCGGAGAAGCCAACGGAGGCCGACCACAAGGCAGCGGCCAGACCGAAGGTAATCTTACCGCTGGAGGAAGCCGCGGTGGTTTGGTCGAAGGTCTCAAGTACGATTCCCATGGCCGAATGCGGGATCACCAGCGCCAAATAGGCGAGCAGGTTGTAGTAGATATGCGAGGCCGAACGGGCGGCCAGACCCAGCATGGAGCTGGCGCTGACCAGTGTGGGAAAGAGCGCGAAGAGGAAGTAGAAGCCAAGCTCCGCGGCGCGTCCCAGCAGGTTGTCGTCGAGGAAGGCCTTCGCGGTGCGGTTCAGAATCACGCCGAGCGAGACGCCTTGCAGATCCCAGAGCGAACGCAGCGGAGAACTCGAGACCATGGCCCAGACACGGCGCTGACGAAGATCGGCAAGGTTGTGGGGCGAGGGAGGAAGAGCTGGATTGGAAGCCATGTCAGAATCTGTCCCAACCGAATAGATGCGCGGCGCACCGCGGGAGAAGTTAGATGCGGTAGTTTGGAGGGAAGCGATGCGACGGCGCGTCCCGGCGCATCTATTGTGGAGAGGGAACTCGGTGAGAGCAGGTGTTCCGCAACGCAGGCGTCCATTCAAGATCCAGAAGCTGGAGCAGCTGGTTCAGCTGGTCCGCGAGAGCCACGAACGTCCCATGACGGGCGAGCCGAGGCTGCCGGAGATGGTTTCGCCGGGCGAGACGGGAATCACCTTTCTCGGACATTCCTCGTTCCTGTTACAGATTGGCGGCAAGAATGTGCTGGTCGATCCGGTGTTTTCCACGCGGCTGATCGTGCTGCGACGGCAGCGACGTCCCGGAGTTCTGGTGCCGGATCTGCCGCCGATCGACCTGGTGCTGGTGACGCATGCGCACATGGACCATCTCGACAAGACCTCGCTGCGGCGGGTGATTCGGGCGACGCGACGGCTGCGTGGAACGGCTCCCGATGTGGTTGTTCCACATGGCGTTGAGGACCTGGTGGAATGGATGGGCTTCTCCAAGGTGCATGGACTCGGCTGGTGGGATGCGACCGAGGTAGCGGGACTGAAGGTGACGATGACGCCGTGCAAACACTGGGGAGCGCGCCTGTTCCGGGACCTGCATCGCGGTTATGGCGGATATGTGATCGCTGCGGGTGGAACGAGTCCGTCCGTGTATCACTCGGGCGATACCGCGTACTTCAAGGGCTTTGTCGAGGTCGGCGAGCGGCTGAAGCCGGATGTGGCACTGTTGCCGATTGGAGCCTACTTTCCCGACACCTATCGCTCGGTGCATACGAGCCCCGAGGAGGCGTTGCGCGGCTTCGTCGAGTGCGGCGCGAAGTGGATGGTTCCAATGCACTTCGGCACCTTTCGCCTGGGCCGCGAGCCGATGGAGGAGCCGGTTGAGCGGTTGGAAGCGGAGGCGCGACGTGTGGGTGTCGCGGAGCGCGTGCGGGTGCTCGAAGAGGGGGAGACGATGCGAATCGCAGCTCTTCGGCGAGGCTAAGCCAAGGTTCGGCAAAAGGGTTAGGCTGCTCATTTGCGCTCGCAGAGCTGCGTTTTTGGCGCTTCTTTTGAATGCTTCTTAAAATGCTTCTCACGCTATGACGGCGCGGAACGGAATCCGCATCGTCGGCCAGAGTGGGCGCATCGTATCCACATGGCTAATACCGGTACTGCAACAGTGAGTGCGAAGGCGAGTGGAACGTTTGCGATCGGCGGGGATCTTCCCGTAAACCGGCTGGGTTTTGGTGCCATGCGCATCACCGGCGACGGCATCTGGGGCGAGCCCAAGGACGCTGAGAAGGCCAAGCAGGTGCTGCGCCGCGCGGTTGAGCTCGATGTCAATTTCATCGATACCGCCGATGCATATGGCCCGGACGTCAGCGAGCAGCTGATCGGACAGGCGCTCTCGCCGTATAAGAGCGGCGTGGTCATTGCGACCAAGGGCGGTCTGACGCGGCAGGGCCCGAACGTCTGGACGCCGCTGGGGCAGCCGGAGTATCTGCAGCAGCAGGTGGAGATGAGCCTCCGCTACCTGAAGCTGGAGCGTATTGATCTCTGGCAGCTGCACCGCATCGATCCCAAGGTTCCGGTCGAGGAGTCGCTGGGGATCATCAAGAAGCTGCAGACCGAGGGCAAGATCCGGCACGTCGGTCTCTCCGAGGTGAAGCCGAAGGAGATCGAGCGGGCGCGCAAGATCGTCGAGATCGTCAGCGTGCAGAACCTGTACAACATCGGCGACCGGCAGCATGAGGACACGCTCGAGTACTGCGAGAAGCACAACATCGCGTTCATTCCGTGGTTCCCGGTCGCGGCCGGTAAGCTGGCGCAGCCGGGTGGCAAGCTTGACCAGGCGGCGAAGAAGCACAATGCGACCGTGTCGCAGCTCTCGCTGGCGTGGCTGCTGCACCGTTCGAAGGTGATGCTGCCGATTCCGGGCACCTCGTCAGTCGCCCACCTCGAGGAGAACATCGGTGCGGCCAACGTGCAGCTGAGCGACGCCGAGTGGAAAGAGATCGAGGAGTCGGCGAAGTAACGTTTGTTTGCAGGGAATGGGGGGGAAGCCTCTCCCCCGATCTTGGCGTAAGTTTTGTTATGTTTTGTTTAGCATGGTATCGATCATGCAAAATGTTCATAACAAATGGCTTACTGATAAATATTCATTCTGGACGAGTTAGTCTCAAGTTTCTCAGTCAGACGGGTTATTCGAGCTGTGAGGCGCGAATAGCCCGTCTGTTTGCTGGCTGCGGCCGAATTTTGTCTATAGTTCTCGTGGGTCGAGTGGCGCGGACTCTCTACAACACCTTTGGAACATATTTAAAGGCGCGTCGTTACTGGCGATTTCGCGTTTTTGCAGAGTCGAGGGGATCGGGAGCGTTTGAACGGGACGGGAGTGAGCGTATGGTGACGGCGGCGGCGAGTGGAACGTTTTTGTTGGGCGGCGATCTGCCGGTCCATCGGTTGGGCTATGGGACGATGCGGTTGGTGGGCGAGGGCGCGTGGGGCGCGCCGCCGGATCGTGAGAACGCGATCCGGGTGCTGCGGGGGGCAGTGGAGCTGGGCGTGAACCTCATCGATACGGCAGACGCGTATGGGCCGCAGGAGACAGAACGGCTGATTGGCGAAGCGTTGGCGCCGTATGCCGACGGCGATCATCGCGTCGTGATTGCGACTAAGGGCGGGCTGGCGCGGATGGGGCCGGCCAAGAGCGAGCCGCTGGGAAGGCCGGCGTATCTGCGGCAGCAGGTGGAGATGAGTCTGCGGTACCTGAAGGTGGAGCGGATCGACCTGTGGCAGCTACATCGCATCGATCCGAAGGTGCCGGTCGAAGAGTCGTTGGGCGCGGTGGCGGAGATGCAGCAGGCGGGCAAGATCCGGCATGTAGGGCTGAGCGAGGTGGGCGTGGAGGAGATCGAGCGGGCGCGGAAGGTGCTGCCGATCGTGAGCGTGCAGAACAAGTACAACCTGACGGAACGCAAGCACGAGGTGGTGCTCCAATACTGCGAGCGCGAGGGGATCGGGTTCCTCCCGTGGTACCCGGTGGCGGCGGGGAAGCTGGCTGCTCCGGGCGGGAAGTTAGACCAGGTGGCGAAGGCGCGCGGGGTGTCGGTGAGCCAGCTGTCGCTGGCTTGGCTGCTCCGGCGGTCGAAGGTAATGCTGCCGATTCCGGGGACGTCGTCGGTGAAGCACCTGGAGGAGAATGTAGGGGCAGCCGGGGTGGAGCTGACGGATGCGGAGTGGGCGGAGATCGAGGCGGTGGCGGGGTAACGGCGGTCGCTCGATGCCCACCTTCGCGACGATGCAACTGTCGCGAAGATGGGGTACCCGGTTGTCAGGAATGTAGGCCGAGGGCGGATTGGACCTGCGCGGCGGTGCGGCCGGTGATGCGGAGGAGCTTGCTGCGGGCGGTGGCGCCGGTGACCAGGGCGATGCTCGATTTGGGTAGGCGGAGGGCGTCGGCGAGAAAGGCGATGAGGGCTTCGTTGGCGCGGCCGTCAACGGGTGGGGTGGAGAGGGCGATCTTGAGGGCGTCGGCATGAGTGCCCGTCACCGCATTGCGGCGGGCTCCAGGGTGCACGCGGACGGCGAGGGTGCAGCCGTCCGGGGTGGGATGGAGACAGGCGGGAAGGGGGGAGTCGGTTTTTGGGGAGGCTGATTTCATGGATGGAATTTCACCGCTGGTTGCGGCTTGGACTGCTTGCACCGCTGACCGCGGCTCGAGCCCGGGCTCCCAGCTTCAAGGTTGCGCGGGCTCGCGTTTGCCGAAGATGGAGGTGCCGATGCGGACGCAGGTGCTGCCCTCCTCGATGGCGACGGTGAAGTCGTTGGACATGCCGATGGAGAGCTGGGTGAGGGTGGAGTGGAGGCGCTGCTGCTCGTCGCGCAGCTCACGCAGGCGGCGGAAGTAGGGGCGGGCGGGCTCGGGGTCGTCG
>FSWS01000047.1_pt1 | contig 24264 bp, 21 predicted proteins | sample 1638091 | NCBI WGS metagenome assembly FSWS01 (sample SAMEA3914788, study PRJEB12502) | metagenome | biome: forest; material: soil | place: Canada | collected 2011-07-03 | depth 0.1 m
AGCCCATGAGCTTCCTCGACGTCGCCGAAAACTACGGCATCTTCCTCGACCACGCCTGCGGCGGCGTCTGCGCCTGCACCACCTGCCACCTCTGGGTGAAGGAAGGCGCCAAGGGCGTCAGCGAGGCTGAGGACAAGGAGCTCGACCGCATGGAGACCGCCGCCGACGTCCAGCTCAACAGCCGCCTCGGCTGCCAGGCCGTCATCGAAAAGCCCGGCTCCTACGTCGTCGAGATCCCCAAGTGGAACCGCAACTACGTGCAGGAAGGCAAGCCCTCCACTACCGCCTCCTAACCCGAATCCAACCCGCTTTCAGGAGTACGAAATGCCCCGCGAGATCACCTGGACAGACGTCCTCGAAATCGGCATCCAGTTGCAGGAAAAGTACCCGGACATCGAGCCCTACAGCGTCCGCTTTACCGACCTGCACCGCTACATCACCGAGCTGCCCGGCTTCGTTGGCGACCCCGCCAAGTCGACCGAGAGCATTCTCGAAGCCATCCAGACCGCCTGGAACGAAGAGTATGAGGACGCGAAGTAGAACATGTGTCGCCCAATTCTTCCAGCCAGATCAGTCGCAAATAGGGTAGGGTAGACCGCATGGAGCACATCATCGACGGAGTCCTGCGCTTCCAGCGTGAGGTTCATCCCAACCAGGAAGCGCTCTTCCACTCGCTCGCCCTCGCGCAGGCGCCGTCGGCTATGTTCATCGGCTGCGCGGACTCCCGCATCGTCCCCGAGATGCTCACCGACCAGGGGCCGGGCGAACTGTTCGTCGTGCGTAACGCCGGCAACATCGTCCCGCCCCACTCGCCGGAGCCCGGCGGCGTCACCGCCAGCATCGAGTACGCCGTTGCCGTGCTCGGCATCCCGGATATCGTGATCTGCGGCCACTCCGGTTGCGGCGCGATGACCGCGATCCTGCGCGGCGCCGAGAGGCTGGAGGAGCTGCCCGCCGTGGCGCGCTGGCTGCACTACGCCGACCACGCCCGCGACGCCGTCGCCCGCGAGTTCGCCCACGATCAGAGCGACGATCCCGTCCTCGAAGCACGGAAGCTCAACGCCCTGGTGCACGAGAACGTCCTCGCTCAGCTCGACAACATCCTCACCCATCCCAAGGTCGCTGCGGCGGTCGCGCGAAAGCAGCTTCGCCTGCACGGCTGGGTCTACGACATCGGCTCCGGTCGCGTGGACACCTATGATGCGCGCGTCCGCAAGTTCGTCCCCATCGGCGATGACCCCTTCGCGAACGCCACCCGAACGGAATAAAACTTCGCCCACCGAAGTCCCGGTGCCCCATCTTCGCGACAGCCTCATCGTCGCTAAGGTGGGCATCGAGCGAAGCGAGACCGCTCTCCCGCACTGTCGAAACACGGGGTGGGCGGTCCATTACAGCCTTACCCGCGATGGATGGGATGGTAGATCCTCGACTCAGCCCTTTCGTCGCAGCAACTGCCGCGGCAGCTTCGATCCCAACCCCACCAGCACCCCGCCGCCCAGCGCAGCCCAAACCACCGTCCCCACTACGATCGCGATCACATCCCCGCGATAGCCGCGGTGCAGATGGAGCAGCCGCAGGCAACAGAGGGTCCCGCCGCAGCTCACCAGACTCGCCACCAGCGCCCGTCCCAGTTCGCCATACTCCAGCCCCTGGATATGTACCAGCCGATACCGGTGCAACAGCACCGCCAGCGTCCCCACGCTCAGTACCATCCCGAGGTCGGAGGCGACGGCCAGTCCAGTCACGCCCATCCTGTGAAACAGCACCGCATAGATCGGGATCGAGATCAGCGTCACAGCCCATCCCGCGATCGCCGGAGTCACCGTATTGCCCGCCGCGTAGAAGCTACGCGAGTAGATCTGCTGCGCTGCCCAGAAGGCGATCGACACCGCGAAAATGGTGAAGTACTGCGAGGTCTCAACCGCATCATGCAGATTGAACGACCCGCCGCGAAACAGGTCGATGATCGGGAACGAAAGCGCCACCATCCATGCTCCGGCCAGCAGTGCCGTCGCCAGCACCCGCGACACGGACCGGTTCACCGCGCCCGCAAACTCCCACATCTTGCCCTGCGCGAACAGCGACGAAAAGAACGGCAGCGATGCCGCGCCCGCCGCCGATCCAATAATCGTCATCGGCGAGTTGAACAAACTTTTCGCCACCGTCAAGCGCGAGATCCCGCCCGGAACCGATGAGGCGTAGTAGCTCGCAATCCACTTGTCCGCATAGGTCAGCGACACCCCGATCATCATCGGAAACGTCAGCTTCAGCCACTCCACAAATGCGGGATGCCGCAGGTTGAAGATCGGCTGATAGTGCAACCCGCTGCGAAACGCCCCATACGCCGTAAACGCCGCCGGCCCGACGATCACGCCCGCTATCACGCCAATCGCCAGCGAGTAGATGCCAACGTACCTCGAAAGGAACACCGCCCCCAGGATGATGCAGGAGTTGTAGATCAGCGGGGTAATCGCCTGGTAGATGAAGATCTTCCGCACCAGCAGCCGCGATCCCAACACCCCGCCGATAAAGAAGAACAAGGGCTGCGGCAGGATGATGCGCGTCATCCGCGTGCACAGCGCCGCGGCCTCCGGTGTGAAGTCCGGGAAGAAGGTTCGCGTATACAGCGGCGCAAAGATCTCCGCCAGCACGATCGCCGCCGTCAGCACCACCACCATGGCGTTCAGCACGATCGACAGCGCGCGGTCCGCGCCCTCCTCATCCCCAGCCTCACGATATCGATTCAGGATCGGGATCAGCGTGATCGACGCCACGCCGCCGATCATGAAGTAGCTCAGCATGTCCGGCAGGTTGAACGCCGCGTTGTAGGCGTCGGTCGCCTGTCCGGCACCGAAGATGACGTTGATGTACCGCGTGCGCACCAGTCCCAGCACGTTCGACAGAAACATCGCCGCCATGGTCAGCAGCGTCGCCGAAAACGCGGTATGGCTGTGCGACAACCGCAGCCATGCGAAACGCCCCGTCGCCCGGGGTGCCGAGGGCACCGGATTCAACTCATTCACAACTGCCAAAAGGCATCCTCTCGGGCAACTGCAGCCAACTCATTCTATCGGCCCGAGCACCACTCGCTCCTGCGGCAGATCGTTCGGCAGATCAGTTGGAAATCAATCCGGAAACAGGATCGGCTCGTCGAACAGCCGCTCGATCGCCGCATCCGAGGCGTCTGTCGCCACCTGCAGGCTGCGCGCCTCCCGGATCGGCTGCACTGGAAGCAGCGTCGCCTCGCTCGGTCGCAGCAGCGGCGCGGCAATCGGCTTCGAGAGCAGCGTCAGCAGATCCTGCATCTCGCGGCGCAACTTCCGCAATCGCGTGGGATCGACCCCGTCGGACCTGCCTGCCTTGTCGAGCGTCTCCACCTTGTTCGGAGCCGCTTCGATGCCCAGTGCCAGCAGCGGTTCCTTCTGCTTCTGCTCGCCCTTGAAGACCTGCCGCGCACCCGGGATCGTATACCCCTCGTCGTACAGCAGCGTCTTGATCCGCAGGGCCATCTCGACATCCCGCCGCCGGTACAGCCGCTGTCCGGTGCCGCCCTTATTGGGCCGCAGCTGCGGAAACTCCGTCTCCCAGAACCGCAGCACGTACGCCGGCACCTCGCACAGTTGCGCGACCTCGCCGATCCGGAAGTACAGCTTGTCCGGAATCTCGCGAGTACCCGTCTGTGTTCGTCTGCCGATTGGCTCCTGGTGCGCCATCACACTCCCAGCCGCCCCTGGCGCTGACGGCTCCCGTTCCGCGTTGCTATCACTGGGCTTTTCTGTGCATCGCCCGTACCGCTTCTATTCCCCACAGTATAGGCCACGGTGCCGCCCCGGACGCCGTTTTTTCCGGAGGCGCATCCGCACCCGCACTGGTCTGTCCTATAATCGCGGAACTCTTTCGCGGCGGCTATCGTATCGTGTTTGGAACAATTTCTTTGGGGAGGCCCCCGATGCATTCAGGAAAGTGCACCACCACCACGGCATTTGCCGGCAGCCTTTTGATCCTCGGCCTGACGGCCTCCTTGGTTGGTTGCACCGTCGACTCCCACAAGCAGGGCGACGGCGACAACGTGAAGATCGCCACTCCCTTCGGCGGCATGTCAGTCAAAACCAACGACAGCGCCATCGCGCTGGGCACCGGCCTGCCCACCTATCCTGGAGCCCAGATCGTCAAGAAACACGGCAAGGATGGCCAGGAAAACGACGCCGCCGACATCAACATGAGCTTCGGCAGCTTCCAACTCCGCGTCAAGGCCATCAGCTACCGCACCTCCGACTCGCCCGATCAGGTCCTCGCCTTCTACCGCAAGGGACTTGGTCGCTTCGGCACCGTCATCCAGTGCTCCGGTCACCAGCCCGTCGGCACACCGACCCACACGCCCGACGGCCTCGATTGCTCCGACGACGGCGAAAACAACAAGGCCAAGTTCAAGGCGGATACGGACTTCACCGGCAAGATCGAGCTCAAGGCCGGCTCCAAGCAGCACCAACACATCGTCTCCATTGATGCAGACGGGAGCGGCACCAAGTTCGGCCTGGTCGCGCTCGATCTCCCCGGTCACTTCCCCTTCGGAGACTCCGACTCCGATTCCGGCGACAACCAGCGGAAGCAGGAGTAGCCCTCGGCTTGCCCCACCCCCCGCGGTGGGATAGCTTCATAAGGGTATGCACGAACTTTGCCACCGCTGTGGTGCCGAGCTTGCAATGGGCGACGGCTCCAATTCCTTCTGTCCGCACTGCGGCGCGCCTCAGCTCGTTCTCTCCGACTACTCCGAGCCGCTCTCGACCAGCCCTACCGGCTCCAATTCCACCGGCACCCTGCCGCCGCCGATCCCCAACCCCATCGACTGGGAGATTGCCATCCGCTGTACCCTCGTGGTCGCCGTCATCGCCGCCGTGCTCAGCTTCACCGCGACCCGCATCGACGTGCTCTCCCCGCTCAGCTCCATCTGGATCCTCAGCGCCTCGCTCACCACCCTGGCTCTCTATCAGCGCCGTCGCCCGCTCGCAGCGATGAACGCCCGCATCGGCGCCCGCATCGGCACGCTGGTCGGCGTCGCCCTCGGCCTCTTCATCGCCATTTCCACCGCCATCGGAGCCGTCGTCGGCCGCTTTATGCTTCATTCCATGGGCGATCTGGATGCGATGATCCAGGCCTCCAAGGCCCAGATCGACCAGCTGATCGCCACCAAGCAGCTCCCCGCGCCGGCTAACGCCGTCGTCGGTTCGCCGGAGTTCCGTACCGGCTTCATGCTCTTCGCGTTTGCTCTCGGTCTGTTCTTCATCCTGCTCGTGTCCATCTTCGGGGGCGCGCTCGGCGGCCTGTTGCGCTCGCGCCGCCGCCCCGTCGCCTGAGCTCCCACCTCCTCCTTCCTGCTATCATGTGCCCAATTACCATGACGGAATTCAAGTCCGAGTCCAAGTCCGAGCCTATGTCCGAATCCAAGCCTGAAACGATCCTCCGCAAGCCGCACCTCCGCGAAAAGGGCCGCCTCATGTCGGCCTCCGAGATCGAGCGCACCCTGGTTCGCCTCGCACACGAGATCGTCGAAAAGAACAACGGCGCCGCCAACCTCGGCCTCGTCGGCATCAAGCGCCGCGGCGTCCCGCTTGCCCAGCGCCTCGGTGCCCTAATCTCCAACATCGAGAAGCTCCCCGTCGACACCGGCGTCCTAGACATCAGCTTCTACCGCGACGACCTCTCCACCGCCGGCCCCCGACCCACCGTCAACCCCGGCGACATCGGCTTCGACGTCAACGGCCGTGACATCATCCTGCTCGACGACGTCCTCTATACCGGCCGCACCATCCGCGCCGCGCTCGACGCCCTCTTCGACCACGGCCGCCCCAAGAGCGTCCAGCTGCTCGTCCTCATCGACCGCGGCCACCGCGAGCTCCCCATTCAGGCCACCTTCACCGGTCGTATGATCCCCACCTCCAAGCGCGAGATCATCGAGGTCAAGCTCAATGAGATCGATGGCCAGGAGCAGGTCATCCTCGTCGAACTCACCGACCCGGCCTAGCTCGCGCCACTGGGCTCCTATCGCCGCTTTGCTTTCGGGCATACCAAGGCTTTAGCCTTGGCATAGAGGCACCAAGAAGTAGCGGGCTTTAGCCCAAGGTATGTCTCCGCCAATCCAGTCCGAAATCAGGAGCCAACACCGCCGTAATGGACGCCCTCACCCACCACGAACCCCACCAACCCGGCTCCCTTCTCAGCATCCAAGACCTCTCAGTTCCCGAGGTCGCCGAAATCCTCGCCAGCACCACCCGCATCGCCGCGCTTTCCGCCGCCGAGCGGGCAAAGCTGCTCGCTGGCCGCCGCGTCGCCCTGCTCTTCTACGAGTCCAGTACCCGCACCCGCACCTCCTTCGAGCTGGCCGCCAAGAGCCTCGGCGCCACCACCACCCTGGTCAGCGACAAGTCCTCCTCCATCGAAAAAGGAGAGTCGCTCAAGGACACTGGCCTTACCCTACGCGCTCTCGGCGCCGAGGCCATCATCCTGCGCCACGCCAACTCCGGTGCTCCCGCGCTGCTGGCCCGCGTCACCGGTCTGCCCATCCTCAACGCCGGCGACGGCATGCACGAGCACCCCTCGCAGGCGCTGCTCGACCTCCGCACCCTGCTCACCCGCCTCGCGCTCGATCCCAACACCGCCCACGAGCGGTCCCTCGCAGGCGTCACCGTCGTCATCACCGGCGACATCCGCCACAGCCGCGTCGCCCGCTCGAACGCCATGCTGCTGCCGCGCCTCGGCGCCCGCGTGATCCTCTGCGGCCCCGAGCCATTGCTCCCCGCGGACGCCCTCGGCCTCGCGCCCGGTGTCGAGATCGAGCGCGACTTCGATCGCGCCCTCGCGATCGCCGCCCAGGCGACCCCAGCCGTCATGATGCTCCGCATCCAGAAGGAGCGCCTCGCCGGCCTCGAGCTCAACCTCGCCGACTACATCGCCCACTACCAGCTCACCGAAGACCGCCTCGCCGCCCACGCGCCCGCCGCCCTCGTCCTCCATCCCGGCCCCATGATTCGCGGCCTCGAGATCCAGGGCGAGGTCGCCGACAGCCCCCAATCCGCCATCGAGGACCAGGTCCGTCACGGCCTCGACCTCCGCACTGCGCTGCTCGCCCGCGCCCTCAGGCAGCTCCCGTGAACTGCAACCTCCGGGTGAGATCCGGGTGCCCCATCCTCGGCGCGGTCCTATCGTGCCAGGGTGGGGTATCGAACGCAGCGAGACCGTACCTCTCTCCACCTACCCCGGCCGCACGGGCGCCCCATCCTTCGCCGTCCCGTTGCGAGTCGCCGACAAGGAGACCCCTATGACGAATCCCACTCCCGACCTCCTCATCACCAACGCCCACGTCATCGACCCCACCGCAACGGATCCCGGTCCCGCCTCCCGCGATCTCCTCCTGCGCGACGGCCGCATCTTCGCCGTCGACGCCCCCGGAGCCTTCACCGGCCTCGAGATCCCCAACGTCCTCGACGCCACCGGTCTCATCGTCGCGCCCGGCCTGATCGACGTCCACGTCCACCTCCGCGAGCCCGGCCAGACCTGGAAGGAGAGCATCGCCACCGGAACCCGCGCGGCGGCAGCCGGCGGCTACACCACCGTCGTCGCCATGCCCAACACCGTGCCGGTCAACGACTCGGTGCAGTCCCTCGAGTGGATGCTGAGCCCCGACCGCGACCCCAAGGTCCATCTCCTCGCCATGCCCGCCGCTACCCAGGGCTCGCTCGGCGAGACCCTCACCGACTACGCCGCGCTCGCCGCTGCCGGCGCCGTCGGCTTCACCGACGACGGCAAGCCCATCCTCGAAGATCGCGTCATGCGCGCCTCGCTGGTCGCCGCTGCCCGCCTCGGCCTGCCCATCTCGCAGCACGCCGAAGACACCCAAATCACCGGCGGCTGCAGTATGCACGCCGGCCCCGTCGCCTTCCGCCTCGGTCTGCGCGGCATGACCATCGAGGCCGAATCGAACATCGTCGAGCGCGATATCCAACTCCTGCGCGAGATCGAGCAGACCGAGCACCTCCGCCCTCACCTCCACGTCCAGCACGTGTCGACCGCCAAAGCTCTCCACGCGATTCGCATCGCCAAGCAGCAGGGACTGCACGTCACCTGCGAGGCCGCCCCGCACCACTTCACCCTTACCGACCATGCCGTCGCCGGCGAGTCTCCCGACGAGACCTTCTGCCGCAACACCGCCTACAACACCAACGCCAAGATGAACCCGCCGCTGCGCGATGAGCACAACCGTCTCGCGGTCATCGAAGCCCTGCTCGACGGCACCATCGACTGCATCGCCACCGATCACGCCCCGCACGCCGCCCACGAGAAAGAGGTCGAGTTCGAACGCGCCCCCAACGGCATCACCGGCCTCGAGACCGCGCTCGGTCTCGCCCTCCGCGTCCTGCACCAGCAGCACAAGATACCGCTGTCCCGCGTCCTCGCGCTGATGTCGTCGCACCCTGCTCAACTGCTGCAGCTCGCCGGTCGCGGCACCCTCGCTCCCGGCGCCCACGCCGACCTGATCCTCTTCAACCCCACTGCTGCGTGGACCTACGCCGCCGCCCAGTCCCTGTCGAAGTCCAAGAACTCCCCCTTCGATCAGGCGCCCATGCTCGGCCGCATCCACGCCACCATGGTCGCCGGCCGCATCGTCCACCGCCACTAGCCCGAAACTGGCTGCAGAGCGTCCGGCAATCGGCCTGGTCCCCCGGGCAATCAGCCGGCGCTCTGCAGCGGAAGATCCTCCTCCGTGCCGTTCCGCTGCTTCGCCCGGTACATCTCCATATCCGCGTGGCGCTTCAGCTCCTCCGACGTCGCCCCGTGGTCGGGATAGACTGCCAGTCCGATGCTCACCGATCCCCGGATGCGGACCCCGTCCAGCACAAACAGATCGTCGAAGCAGCTCTGCAGCCGCATCTTGCAGGACTCACCATCCTCGATGCTGTCCAGCTCCGTCGTGGTCAGCAGAAACTCGTCTCCCCCAATGCGCGCCAGCACGTCGGTCGAGCGTACCTTCGCGCCCAACCGAGCCGCAATCTGCTGCAAATAGAGGTCCCCAATCTTGTGCCCATACTGGTCGTTGACCTGTTTAAAGCGGTCCACATCGATGTAGGCCACGCCCACCCGCATCTTCTGCTGCGCCGCCTCCAGGATCGTCAGGTCCAGATGCGCGTCCGAGAGCCTGCGGTTCGGCAGCCCCGTCAACTGGTCATGCATCGAGCCGTAGTTCAGCTTCTGGTACAGCCGCCGCTGGTTCACCGCCAGGTTCGACAGGCTGGCGCCCACCGAAAGCATCTCCTGCTCCTCCGGCGAAAACTGCCGCGGAGCCACATTGGCCACCCGAAATACCCCGATCCGGCGTCCCTTGCTATCGGTCAGCGGCGTCTCGAAGATCGGACCGTCGCTCTCCTCTTCCTTGGCCCCTGCTTTGCCCTCTCCCTGCGAATTCTGCCTCCCGTCCTCCTCGATCAGCTCGCACGAGCACCTCACCTCCGACACCAGCGCTCCAATCGAGCTGCAGATATCCTCGAGCAGCTGCTCCAGCGGGGTCTCGGAGTTGATCTCCTCCAGCAGTCGGCTGCGCTCCCGTTCCATCTGTATCGTGCGCTCGATCCGCCCCGCCTGGAGTGCCACGCGGCTCCGCAACACCACCGCCCATGCCATGATCAGCAGCGCGATCACCAATAGCCCGCCCAGCACATACAACAGGTGCGTCACCGTCCACCACGAGGGCCACGCCAGCACGGTCAGGTCGGAGCTCCGGCGCATGTCCAGCCGAAACAGCACTGGCTTGCCCCAGAAGCCGGTCGACATGATGCGGCAGATGCCCCGTACTGCCACCAGCGTCCCCGGTGTCAGATCCGGCAGCGGCGTTCGCTGCCCGGTCCACAGCAACACGTTCACGGGATGCCGATCGACCATCATCACCATCGCATCCGACAGCGGGCCATGCACCTCCGACAGCACCCGACCCCGCATCTCCACCAGGTTGTCGTGCTCCAGGGCGCCGATCGCCTCCGTGTAGTTCACCGGCTGCGGCTTCAGGTCTTCATGCTCGCCGGTCAGGAAGATGTTCGCCTCCTCCAGCGCCGGACCGTACTCATGATCGTCCGGAAAGCCCACCGCATCGACCACCGAGCCCAGCGGAATCGGATCGATCTGCCGCGTCATCATCGGCAGGCTCTGCCCATCGTGCTCCAGCACCAGCGAGATCCCCGGCTCGTAGAAGGTCACCGTCCCCCGCACCCGTACCCGCTCCGAGAGGTCCAGCACGTACTTCTTCTGGATGACGTCGTTGATCCGGCTCAGCGGCAGCCCCGGCACCCGCACCTGAGGCTGCCGCAGCACCCGCAACTCCCGTCCGCTCGGCAGATAAACGATCGTTCGCATCAGCTGCCACTGCGCATTGAAGTGGCCGCCGACGACGCCCGAAAACTCCACCTCGGAGTCGATCAGCCCGGTCAGGTCCAGCCCGCGATAGTCCTGCACGTACAACTGCACCAGCCCACCCGCCACCAGCACCTCCAGCTGGGCGACGATGTGGGTCCCCTGAATCTCCAGATTGGTCGACCGAATCACGCCCCGCATCGAGACGTTCTGGCAGTCCCAATCGCCCTCCATCAGCTCCCGGTAGGTGGCCGGATGTGCAAACGGGAGATGCCCGCGACTCAGCACGCGAATCTGCGGATTCTCCGCCACGGTGGTCCGGAAGCTCTTGGCCGTAAACCCGTTCACCTCCACCAGGTCACCGCGCCGGATGGGGTAGGGCTTCGAGGTCTTGACGTAAACGGCGCCGGTCGCATCGGCGAGGAAGAGCGTGATCTCGCTCGGCTGGTAGTAGGTCACCGTCGCAATCAGATGGACGGGAACCCCCTTCGCAGCCTGATCGGCCGGCAGATCGTGGACCGCGCGCACCTCGGTCAACACCCGGGTCTGCGCCGACGCAAGCCCGCCCCCCAGGGCGAGCAGCAGCGCCAGGACCGTGCGCGGCATGCGCATCGAGCAGGAAGACCATGACAACAACCAGGGCCGGCTCAGAAAGGTCGCTACCAACGTGGGTTTTCGTTCCCAATGCTTCGCCGCGAAGGCGAATTTTAAGCCCTTCTTCGTACTCCCAACAGCCATGATGACCATACTTTGGGCGAGCTCGCTGCAACAGATATCATCCTGATCGATCCCCAGGACGAGAAAAAGGAGTACCGCCAATGGATCGCTGTCCCCAAATGGGCCTCAGCGCCCTCAAGGTGCTCAAAGACAACGCGGTCTGTGGTCGTTTACCCGTCTGCCCGAAAACGTCCGGCGCAGGCAAGGGATCCGCATCGACGCAGCCTGAACCTCCAAAAAATGATTTGGTTTGCCGAAAATCCCGGCCCCCATCCCGTGGAGCGTCCACTATACCTCTCGAGAAACGGGCTGTATAGAAGAGAAACGCCATATCTCGCAGAGAGATACTCGCCTTGCCCCTCTATCGGGCCTAATGCGCACCCGGCTCCGCGGAAGCGAGGTACAGTCACCCCCCCGCTCCCGGATCTTCATCCAGCTTGAAACTGCTATCGATACGATTTCATTTGCACAAAATCGCTGCCATGACCCGCCCATCTTCCCTCCGCGTCCTGACTTGGTCCTGCTCGCCGCCTCCACGCTCGCCCTTCCGCCTCTGCTTTCAGCCCAGCAAGAATCCTGGTGGACCCACTACGAAGATCGTGTCACCGCCACACAAAAACCTGCGCCACACTGGATCACCCCGCTGGTCACCGTCACCCCGCGCCTCGAACAGGAGTTCCGCACCGACTTCGTCCACCAGTACAACCCCGCCGCCCGCGCCGTCTGGAACTACGGCAACAGCAAGGGGTTGGAGATCATCCCCTTCAGTCGCGTCGAACTCCTCTTCAACGTGCCGCCCTTCTTCAACCGAACCAACGGCGAATCCGACGGCTTCGGTGACGTCAGCTTCAACTCCAAGTTTCGCATCTTCTCCCGCAACGAAGAGAGCGGCAGCGCCATCGTCACCGCCTTCTTTGCCGCCACCATCCCCACCGGCAAGAACGGCAACGGAAGCTGCTGCGCCACCGTCACCCCAACCTTCGCCGTCGGCAAAGGCTCCGGCCAACTTGCCCTCGAGTCCACCGCAGGAGGTTCGCTGCCCATTACCAACTCCAAGGGCCTCGGTCACACCATTACCTGGAACAACGTCGCCCAGTACCGCCTCGCGAAGACCGGCGTAGGCCGCCTCTTCTGGCCCGAATTGGAGGCCAACACCAGCTTCTACAAGGGTGGCTCAGACGATGGCGACATCGCCACCTTCCTCACACCCGGCCTCATCCTCGGCCGCGTCCCGCTCAGCCACGACGGCAGCGGCAAACCCGGCCGCCTCGGCCTCACCATTGGCGCCGGAGAGCAGATCGCCGTGACCCACTTCCACCCCGACAACCACGCCCTCGTCCTCACCGCCCGCATCCCCTTCTAAGCAAAAAGAAAAGCCGAGCCAGCTCTCACCCCTACGAGAACAGCCCGACCAGTCTTATTCGTTTTCGAACGATCTAATTCAAAACGCCCGTCTTCTTCGCCACCGACACAAACACCTCCAGCGCCTGATCGATCTGCCCCCGCGTATGTTCGCTGGTCATGATCGTCCGCACCCGCGCCTTGCCCTCGGGCACGGTCGGGAACGCGATCCCCGTCGCCATCACGCCCGCCTCGAACAGCGCCTTCGAGAACTCCATCGTCCGCCGCCCGTCGCCCAGGATGATCGGTGTAATCGGCGTTTCGCTCTTCGGCGTCGTCACTCCGCCGATATCGAATCCCGCCGCCGCAAGCTGCTGCTTGAAGTAGGTCGTGTTCTCCCACAGCCGGGCAATCCGCTCCGGCTCGTTCTCCAGAATGTCGAAGGCCGCAATGCAGCTCGCCGCCACGCTCGGCGGATGCGAGGTCGAGAACAAAAACGGCCGCGCGCGGTGATACAGGTAGTCAATCAAATCCCGGCTTCCGCACACATACCCGCCCAGCGATCCAATCGCCTTCGACAGCGTTCCCACCTGCACGTCCACGCGCCCGTGCACGTCGAAATGATCAATCGAGCCACGGCCATTCCGCCCCAGCACGCCGCTCGAGTGCGCATCGTCGACCATCATGATCGCGCCGTACTTCTCGGCCAACTCGGCCAGCTTGTCCACCGGCCCAATGTCGCCGTCCATCGAAAACACGCCGTCGGTGATGATCAGCTTCCGTCCAGGCTCATTCTGAATCTCCTGGAGCAGCTCCTCGCAGTGCGCCACATCCTTGTGCCGGAAAACCTTGATCTTCGCCCGCGACAGCCGCGCCCCGTCGATGATCGAGGCATGATTCAGCTCATCCGACAGGATGAAGTCCTCCTTGCCCAGAATCGACGACACCGTCCCCGCATTCGCCGTAAACCCGGACTGAAACACCACGCAGGCCTCGACATTCTTGAACGCCGCGATCTTCTCCTCGAGCTCCATGTGGATCCGCATCGTGCCCGCGATCGTCCGCACCGCGCCCGACCCTGCACCGAACTTCTGCGTCGCCGCGATCGCCGCCTCGCGCAGCTTCGGGTGGTCGCACAGCCCCAGGTAGTTATTCGACGCCAGGTTGATCACCTTCCGCCCGTCGTACGTACACACCGGCGCCTGCGCATCGTCCAGCACGCGCAGCTTGAAGTAGGTCCCACGCTGCTTCAAGTCTTCGATCTGCGCGGTCAGGTGGGCAAGCTGCGTCCTCTGCGGTTGAGTGGCAGAAGCGCCAGAAGCGGAGGCGAGCGGAGAGGCGGCGGTCGAGGTCATGCCCCTTATCTTAATCCTTTTGCCTGCAGGCAATCGTCCACCGCCCAGCCGCATCGAATTAACCAGTAGTCCCATCCACCTCCCCGCATCTCAGCGGATGACAACGCCACACGAATCTGAATAGACATTCAGAACGAGGACCGAACGAATGATCGCTCAGCGCGCCTCCATGCGCTTCCCCAAATCTCTCACGACCGCCGCCGTCGCGCTCACGCTCACCCTTGCGCTCGCCGGCTGCACCTCCAAGCAGGACGCCGACCTCCAGAAGGCCAGGCAGCAAGCCAACGCCACCGGCCAGCCGCAGCACGTCGTCTCCACCGACAAGAACGGCAACACCATCACCACCACGGTCCAGCCGCTCCAGCCCGGCCAGACCACCCAGGCCATGACCACCACGGTCACCCCCGCCACTGTGCTGCCGCCTAACACGCCAGCCACCGTGCCCGGTGCCCCCGCTTCTGCCTCTGCGCCAGCCCCCACGCCCGACACCACAAACGCCGCCGTAGCCGGCAACGCGCAGAATCAGGCCCCTGCTTCCGGTAAGCCCTCTGCGGCTGCTCCCGTGCTTCTCTCCGATGGCACCACCGCGCCCGCGCCCCCCTCCGCCGGCCCCGCCCCCGCGAACCAAGCCGCGTATCAACCCCCGAACCAGTCCGGCCAGCCCAACCAGCCACAGGCGCCCAACTCCGCCCCCAGCGTCCAACCCGCCGCGGTCCGCATCGCCGCCGGCACTCCACTCGTCATCCGCATCAACCAGCACATCAGTGTCAAGCACGCGCACGTCGGCGACCGCTTCAACGGCGAGATCGAAGAGCCCGTCCTCGGTCCGGACCGCAGCGTCCTCATCCCCCGCGGCGCTCCCGTCGAAGGTGTCGTCGACGCCGCCCATCGCCGCGGCCACTTCAAGGGCCGCTCCATCCTCGAGCTGCGCCTCGTCTCGCTCTCCCTCAATGGCGTCCGCTACCGCATCGACACCGACGACCTTACCCGCACCAAGAAGGGTAAGGGCAAGCGTTCGGCGGCCTTCATCGGTGGCGGCGCCGGAGCCGGCATGTTGATCGGCGGCATCGCCACCGGCGGTGTCGGCCTGCTGGTCGGCGGCCTCGCCGGTGGAGGTGGTGGCGCGCTGGCCGGCGGCCTCACCGGCAACCGCGACATCGAGATCCCCGCCGAGTCCATCGTCCGCTTCCGCCTCGCCGACCCCTTGGTCCTCCAGGCCAACTAGTCGCAGCGCCACGATCCCGGGTGCCCCATGTCTCGCCTCTGAGACATGGGCACCCGGGCAATCTGTTTCTCCTCTCGCGAGGGCTGGCGATGCTATCTGCGAGCCTTGGCCAATTCGTCGCGAGCCCAAGCCAGATTGTTGTTTGCGATCTGCAGGTTCGGGTTTACGGCGATGGCTTTTTCAAACCAGGGAACAGCGAGCTCTGGCTGCTGCCGAAACATGTAGGCGGTGCCGATGTTGTTGGCAGCCAGGGCGTTCGTCGGATCCAGACGCAGCACATGCCGCCACGCTTCGATCGCCTGGTCATACTTGCCAATGTGGAGATCGTTAAGCCCCTCCGTCAGGTAAGACGATGCGTCGCGGGAGGCCGGAGCAATCTGTTCCAGTGCGCGCACGGCTGCGATCGCCTTCCGGTCCTCGTCCTCCGTCCACTTGAGATTGTTGCGCGCAAGCTCGAAATCCGGTGCCAGCCGGAGGGCATGCTCACACGCTGCAATACCCAGGTCGTAGCGCATCTGCATTGTGTCGGCGACGCAAAGATTATTCCATGCACGCACATCGCTCCCGTCCTCGGCAACCAGCGCGTTCAGCAGGGAGACGGCACGGCCCGGCTCCTGGACGCGGATATACGCAAGGGATAGATTGACCCGATTGTCCTCGGTTGGATGCTCGCGTACGATTTCCTCTTCTTGCTCGATCGACGGGGCAGATTCCGTCTGACCGCCACTCTGGGCCGAGACATCGAGCGTCAGGCCGGAGGAAAGGGGAAGGGCAGGAACGCCGTACACCGGGCGCAGCGCAAGGTCCTGAATCTCGGGGACGAGAAACGAGTCCCGGGCGATATCAAGGTCACGCAGCGCGGCGACCGCGATGGCGAAGCCAACGATGGCCCACGCCACGCTGCGCCCGAGTGGCGCAAGGACCGTGTGCAGCATGGGGAGAATCGCCTCAACGCCGAGTCCCGCCAGCAGGCACAGGGGACCATACGCGGGTGCAGCATAGCGGAAGTTGTACCGTCCCGCGACGAGCGGAAGGAGCATCATCAGCAGGCACAAAAGAGCGATGCCGACCGGAAGACCGGCATCTGCGAGGGCACGCGCCCGAAGTGCGCGGCGAAGCGTAACCGCAAAGCCCGTAAGCGCGCCGAGAACGACCACCGGGCAGACACAAAAGAGGGCTGCGGGGTACATCCACGCAGGCCCCGCTGCGAATTGCATATCGTAGGGATTGATCGCGGACAAGTGAAGAAACGCACGTTCCAGCGTGAGATATCGGCTCAGGCTGCCGAAGAGTGCCGCCAGGACCGTAACATCCACCAGCACAGCAACGGCGGCACAGCACGCCACAACGGCAGCAGCTCCGCGATCACGCGTCAGCAGGAGATGGAGCGTAAGGCCGGTAGCACAGAGCAGATAGGCAATGCCGCAGTTCGGTTTGGTGGAAAGGGCCAGAACCCCGAGAACCGTGAACGCGGCGAGATACGCCATGCGGCGACCCGAATGACTGCGTGCGATCCCCGTCCCAAGCGCCAAAAATGCGACGCTCAGCAAGGCAATGAGCGACTCCTGCCAGGTGCGCCGGAAAACCGTCAGGTCGAAGGGAAGCACGGCATAGAAGAGCGTAGCCACGATCGCCACGGTGGGCGAGAGAAGACGATACGCGGCGAATGCAAGAAGAAGCAGGGATGCAAGGTCGAAGACGAGGGAGAGATGAGCGCCGGCCAGCACCGAGGTGTCCCCGGTGAGGCGCATGAAAAGGGCGAGAAGGACGAGGTAACCCGCATGGGTGGGAGAGGGCTGGAACGAAAACACCGCGGGATTGTCGGCGAATTCGCGGTCCAGGAATCGGAAGCCTGCGGTGCCCTGCGCCAGAAGGACATTCCCCTCTGCCGGGTATAGGTGCGCTCGTCCGGAGTGCGGGCGAGGCCAGGGTTGAAGAAATGCACCCGCAGGGCAATTCCGAAGACGACGATCGCCAATAACAAAAGAAGAGGAAAATGCTGGAAGCCTCTCACGGAACGGCTGCGTGAGACCACGGACAAGGGTACAGCGGCAGGTGCGGAAGACATCAGTGCGGCTCCCCACGTGTTGCAATTGCGTCCCCCGCAAGGGCGTTCTTTGGGACTGAAATCGTCGTGAGGCACGCCGTCGGTTCGCCCGTGGAGATCGCCGATCTTCTTTGTCTTCCCTGCGGGGCCGATGGCAAGCAGTGTAATACGGCTCGGCGCAAACCGGACGGAAACTTACCGATCCAACACCCGCTCCGAGTGCCATGTCTCGCTTGCGAACTAGGGTTTGGGCAGCCCGGGGTTCAGATCCTCGACACAACGTTCATCGGGAGGCCAGTCTTAACAGTTCGGCTCCCACCCGAAGATGCTTGACGTCCCTGATAAAAGGAAGGCTACACCACCCCAAAGACGCGCTCTTTCCTAACCAAAAAGGCCCTCGGACCAAGTCTCCCGCGCGGCAGACTTCAGCCGGACTTCCTTTGGACCTAACCCTCAATTCATCTTGACTTTAGGAATTCAGTCCGAGGGGAGCGGAAGGTACCCCTTCGGCCACAAACAACCCCGCACAAAGAGCTATCGCCCCGCCGCCAGATGCGCCCGTACTAGCGCCTTGGCCTCGGCCAGTACTGCGGCATCGCCGCCGGTCCCGGCCAGCCAGTGCATCTCCGGCTCCTTGCGGAACCACGTCCCCTGCCGTTTGGCGTAGTTGCGATGTCCCTGTTGCGCCGCCGCAATCGCCTCATCCCGCGTCATCTCGCCGCGCAGCACCGCAATCGCCTGGGCGTAACCCAGTGACCCCAGTGGGGTGCAGCCGTAGCCGTACCGCTCCACCAGCCGCTCGGTCTCCTCCACCAGCCCGCGCTCGAACATCGCCGCCGCCCGCTGGTTGATGCGCTCATACAACAGTGGCCGCGCCGGCGCCAGCCCGATTCGCAGGATGCGATACCCCGTCAGCGAGTCCCGGCCCTTCTGCCACTGCTCGCTCAGGGGCTCGCGTGCGGCCAGATTCACCTCGATCGCCCGCACCACTTTGGGCGCGTCGTTGGCATGGATCACCGCCGCCGCCCGCCCATCCAGCCTGCACAAAATTCGGTGCAGGTATGCCGCGCCCTTCGTCTCCGCTAGCCGTCGCAGCCGCCCGCGCAGCTTCGGATCGACCGCCGGGGCAGGGAACAGTCCGTCCACCAGCGCCCGCAGGTACAGCCCGGTCCCGCCCGCCACGATCGGCAGCCTACCCCGGCTCGTGATCCCCGCCAGCGCCTCCCGTGCTCCCCGGCTGTAGTCGCCCGCCGTGCACGCCTGGTCCGGAGACACGAAGTCGATCATGTGGTGCGGCACCCGGCCGCGCTCTTCGAACGATGGCTTCGCCGTCCCGATCTCCATCTCGCGGTACACCGCCACCGAGTCGCAGCTGACGATCTCAGCCCCGAACTCCTCCGCCAGTACAAGCGAAAGCGCGGTCTTCCCGCTCGCCGTTGCGCCCACCAGCACCACCATGGGGACGTCGCTCGAAGTCGTTGTTTTGAAAGGAGAATCCACTACCAAAGCCGCCACCATCCCGGCGTAAAGACGCGCCCGACACCCGCCAGCGCCAGCAGGATCAGCCCGCACACCTGCCGTACCCGCTCCGCTCCGCACTGGTCTGGCTGGTCTGCGCGCCTCGCCACTGCCTCGCCCCCATCGCTTTCCCGCCAGAGCATGCCTGCTACCGTGGAGGTTCCTTGTTCACAAGGTAATGGATCCGCAGCTCCAGATTTGGCCCGTGGAACTCCTTCGGCAGCGGCGGGAACTTGCCCACGCCGGTGATTGATCCCCACGACGACCGGTTGATCGCGTCGTCATGGCTTGAGGCCTCGAGCGTCATCCCGCCGATGGTTCCATCGGGCAGAATGGTGAACCGGATCTGCGTCTCCCCCTGCTTGTTCAAGGGCGGCCGTGCCTCCTCCGGAATCAGAGGCAGCCAAGTGTAATAGATCTCCCGGATGATCTTCTGCAGATAGGGATTGAAGTCCACGCCCATCGTATCCGACAGGATGTCGACGCCCGGCGCAGCCGGGCCGCGATGCCCCACCGGTCCACTGGGCTCGTCGCCCGAGGTCATACCGCCGCCGCGCGCAGCCTGTGCCGCCTGCCGAATCATGTCTCCCGCGTTGGTCGCCGGGCTGGCGAAGTTCGGCCGGCTCGGCGCTGGCGCGGGCGCCGACGAGGGCGCGGGTGCCGAGGGCAGGAGTGCCGGGGTCGGCGGGGGAGGTGTCGGTCGCGACGGCAGCGGCGTCGGTGCCGCCTCTGCCTGACGCGGAGCAGGGGGGGCCGGGGTTGGCGGCGCTGGCTCAACCGCAGGCTTGGGAGGCGCCGGAGCCGGTCGCTGCTGCTGCAGCTGATGGATCGTTTTTTGATCGAGCGACCGAGGAGCCGGCACCGCCCGCGGAGCATGCAGCGCCCGGTTCAGGTCGCTCGGCATGTTCAGGTTCGCCAACTCGTGCTCTCGCATAGCCGGATTGACGATCCGCGGCTGATGGAACAGCACCCGCGGCCCATACACCACAAACCACGCCACGGCGATCCAGAAAAACAGCGAGATGTAGATGGACTCGCGAAACCGGGCGCGTTCCCGTTCATCGTCCAGCGTATCCAGAAGATGGATCAGCTCGTGCTCTTCGAGCTCGCCAAACTTGCTCGTCCGCAACTTGGTGGCGGACTGGTCGGTCGGAGAAGGCGGCGCCGGATTTGGCGGTGTTACCAGGGTCGGCATGATCGTTTAAGGTCAGACGTGCGGCAGGACGAGAAAGTTCACCTGCGTGAAGCTTTATCGCAGCATCGAGTCGCCTTTCTTCCGGCGCCCATACGATGTCCTCCCATTTTCTCATCTTTGCGCCGGCCGGCAAAGACAAACCCTCGGGAGCCTGGTTTTTGGCCTGATTCCTGCTTTTCCCCGTGTCCCGCCGTCCATCCTGCCGGTGTCCATGCCGTAGACTAGCTCCTGTGAACGCCGTCTTTGCGCACCCTCATCACCTCCACACCCGCGCCGTCGTCCTCACCATCAGCGACCGCTGCTCCCGTGGCGAGATGGCCGACCTCTCTGGCCCCGCCGTCGTCCGGCTGCTCGAGCAGTCCGGCCTCCGCGCCCCCGTCGCCGAGATCCTGCCCGACGAACTCACCGACATCGCTGCCGCCCTGCGCCGCCACGCCCAGACTGCCACCCTGATCCTCACCACGGGCGGCACCGGCCTGGCTCCCCGCGACGTCACCCCCGAGGCCACCCGCCTCGTCTCCGACCGCGTCATCGAAGGCCTCGCCGAGTGCATGCGCGCCGCCGGCCTGCGCCAGACTCCCCTCGCCCCCCTCAGCCGCGCCGTCTGCGTCACCCTCGGGTCCACCCTGATCATCAACCTCCCCGGGAGCCCCGCGGGCGCCGTCAGCTCCCTGACGGCGATTCTGCCCATCCTGCCCCATGCACTCGATCTGCTCTCCGGCCGCACCCACCACCCCCCCCAGCCGGTACCACCCCCCAAAGCAACCGAATAATCCCGGGTTTTTCCCGCTACCATTTCCTGCTCTCTTTACATCGCGCGGCTCCTCGTCACCGTGGGCAACGGTAAGATAGAAGAAGTCCGGAGCTTTGCGCTCCGCGCCATCCGCTCGATCTTCGCTTTCATTCAAAGGCTCCGTTGAAAATCGCACCCGTCAAGCTCTTCCATAAGATCTCGGTCTGGATCTTCCTCGTGCTCAAGCCTTTGGGTGTCTGGGGAGTCTGCGCTCTGGCCATCGTCGACTCGTCCTCGATTCCCATGCCGATCGATGCCTTCGTCATCGGCTACGTCGCCGCAGATCACTCTCGCTTCGTCCTCTACGCCTTCATGGCCGCGCTCGGCTCCGCTATCGGCTCTCTGGTGCCTTATTACCTAGGCCGCGCCGGCGGCGAGCTCTTCCTGCTCAAGCGCATCAATCGCCAGCGCTACGAGAAGCTCCGCGACCGCTTCGAGCGCCAGGAGTTCCTCGCCATCATGATCCCCGCCATGATGCCCCCGCCCATGCCGGTCAAGCTCTTCGAGCTCGCCGCCGGCGTCTTCGAGATGAAACCACTCTGGTTCTTCTCTGCCATCTTCCTCGGCAAGTTCCTGCGCTTCATCCTCTGGGCGGTCATTACCGTTTTCTACGGTCCGGCCATCGTCCACACCGTTTCCCACACCTTCCATCAGCACGCCGAACTGGTGCTCGCCTTCGTCGGCATCCTGGTCGTCTTCCTCGGGGTCTACATCGCCCGCAAGATCTTCGATCGCCGCCGCGGAACCCCGCTTCCCATCGAAGACGAAGAGATCAGCTAAGCCGAAGTCCAACCAAGCAAAAGGACCTGGAGGTTTCCGATGAGCAACCGCTCACCAGCCTCCAGGTCCTTTTCTCTTTCGAGACTATGCGACGCTACAGCCTACGCAACCGGCAGGTTCGAGCGCTGCGCGCCATGCATCATCTCGATCATTCCCTTCGCCAGGGCCGGCAGACCGAACAGCACGCCCGCGGTCATCGCGGTGGACATCACATCGTTGGCATAGAACGGCACGGCCGCAACGAAGCAAGCTCCCAGACCCGCCAGGCTCTTCGCATACATGCCGCCCGCGGCCCACACCATGAAGTTGCTCAGCAGGAAGAACGACGTCGAGGACGCCAGCACCCCCGCGCCCACGCGCAGCCAGCCCACGCGCTTCTCCAGCAGACCGCGACCCAGCAGGCAGATCGCGCCATACCAGACCCACGTCGCCAGATACGCGCTCACGTGGAACGCATAGCCATACGCGAACACCGTCAGGTAGTAGTCCGTCGCCACCAGTGCCGCCACGGCGATCCCCGCCTGCCAGTGCGAGCGGCCCATCCTCGACCCGAAGAACAGCAGGCTGCCACCCACGGCGGTAAAGTTCACGCCCGTGGCATGAAACGTATGGGGAAGAACCCGGCTCAGAACAGCGAAGAGAAGGACAAGATAAGCGGACATGAAGGTTTTACCTCTGAAAGGGTGGCGAAGGTGCCGGCGAAACGCCAGATCTTCATTCTCCCTTCTCCCGGCGGCCTGGTCAATGCGCAACCCGCGCGGTTTGCGCCCGACGCAAACCACGTTACCGCTGCACCCGCCCATCCATCTTCATTTCCACCACCTTCCGGTCCTGATCGACCAGCACCGTTCCCGACAGCGGGAACTGCTCCGCAGCCCTGTCGTTGGCGTCTGCGTGCACCAGAAACGTGTCATATCCAAATCGCAGGTCGCGAAAGCTCACCGTCGCTACGCCATGCGCATCCACCCCCGTCTGCTCGACCACCGGGTACATCGACCAATCCAGATACACATGGCCAAGCCAGCTCCGCTTCGCCGCGAGCGTCGCCAGCGTGGTCGGCGGCTTGTAGACCACGTCCGCCGCGCCCGCCGTCGTCACCTCGCCGTTGTTGGTATCGACCGTCGCCATCTGGAAGTGATCCGGCGTCTCCACAATCGCGTGCCACTTGTATGGATTCGTTGGATACGGGCTCGCGAACACCCGCAGCTTCGGCGCGCCCTCGAAGTACTCGTGCTCGGCCAGCATCACCGCGTCCGCATGCTCCACCCACCGCCACGTCCACAACCCGACCATCGCCAGCAGCGCAAAGATTGCCCAGCTCTGCCCGCGAAACGCCGGCCGCTTTGCGCCCACCTCGCTGCTGATCAGCCCAAAGAAGAACGGCGCCACCAGCGCCAGCAGCAGTATCCCAAACAGCAACGGCTCGAAGATGAACACGAACGATCCCGCATACCAGTGCGGGTTGAACGGAAAGAACGGCCGCACCCCGTAGTTGTTCGTCCAGTCCAGCAGCAGGTGGCTCAGCAGCGCAATCAGGCAGAGTCCATACAGCAGTCCCCACCGCACCGGAGCCTTCGTCGCCGGACTCCCACGCCGCAGCCGCCAGCGATGCAGCAGCCAAACTGCGCCCACCACCAGCGCCGCATCGAACGGCAGTCCCAAAAATGTATGCGTAATCCCGCGATGGTGCTCGAACGCCGCCACCGGCCCGCGCACACCCCACAGCGTGTCCAGGTCCGGAGCCTCCGCCGCCAGCGTCATCGCCAGCGTTGCATACGCCGCCTTACGATTCAATCCCGCCCGCGCCAGGCAGGCGCCCGTCATCAAATGTGTCACCGGTTCCATCAGCCCAGCATAATCGAGCTTCCTATAATTGCTGTATGCCCTCCCTCCCCGCCACCGAAGCCGAGATCGACGCGTTCCTCCACGCCTTCGACGCCTGCACCTTGCCCAAATCCGAGTGGACCCATTCCGCCCACATCTTCACCGGCGCCTGCCTCGTCCACACCCTCGGCGAGTCCGCCGCGATCGACCGCATGCGCCTCTCCATCCGCCGCTTCAACGAGTCCATCGGCGGCCAGAACACACCCACCAGCGGCTACCACGAGAGCGTCACCGTCCTCTGGATCAAGCTGCTTAGCGCCTTCCATCGCGACACCCAGCCCACCACCCGAGCCTCCTTCGCCGCGCGCGCCGTTGAGCACTTCGCCCCGCAGCGCGATCTTCTCAACCGCTTCTACGACTTCGACCTCGTCGCCTCCACTGAAGCCCGCCAGCGCTGGATCCCGCCTACGCTCCAACCGCTCGATTAGCCGCGGCTTTTATAATCGGCTTCTATGCCGTCCGAACCGATCTCCGCCGAGCCCCAGATCCTCCACCAGATTCAAACCCTCCGCGACGACATCGTTCACCACGAGCACCTCTACTACATCCTCGACGCGCCCGTCCTCTCGGACGCCCAGTACGACGCCCTCATGAACCGTCTCAAGGCGCTCGAGGCCGAGCATCCCAGCCTCATCACGCCCGACTCTCCCACCCAGCGCGTCGGCGGCAAGCCCGCCGAGGGCTTTCTCAAGACCCCGCACTCACGCCCTATGCTCTCGCTCGACAACGCCTACGACGAGGTCGACCTCCGCGCCTGGGGCCAACGCATTCAGGAGGCCCTGCCCAGCACCGAGCAGCTCCGCTACGTCTGCGAGCTCAAGCTCGACGGCCTCTCGCTCGCCCTCCACTACGAGCCCGGCCCGAACCACTCCGCCCACCTCGCCCGCGGCCTCACCCGCGGCGACGGCTCCATCGGCGAGGATGTCACCTCGAACGTCCGCACTATCAAGTCCATCCCGCTCAGCATCGACGCCAAAAAGCTCGCCGCCGCCAACCTCCCGCAAACCTTCGAGG
>FSWS01000156.1_pt1 | contig 24111 bp, 19 predicted proteins | sample 1638091 | NCBI WGS metagenome assembly FSWS01 (sample SAMEA3914788, study PRJEB12502) | metagenome | biome: forest; material: soil | place: Canada | collected 2011-07-03 | depth 0.1 m
GGCCCTCTACGGCCACGAAATCTCCGACACGATCAACGTCTTCGAAGCGAACCTCGGCCGCTACGCCAAGCTCGACAAGCCCAGCTTCGTCGGCCGCGACGCCCTGCTCGCCATCCAGGAGGCTCGCGGGCCTGAGCGCAAGCTCATCGGCCTCGAGATCGTCGAGCGCGGCATCGCCCGCGACGGCTACCCCGTAGTCCGTCCCGACGGCACCCGCATCGGCCATGTCACCAGCGGCTCGCCCGCGCCGTTCCTCAAGAAGAACGTCGCCATGGCGCTGGTCGCGATCGATCAGGAGACGCCCGACTACGCCCCCGGCACCGAGCTCGCCGTCGAGATCCGCAACCAGCTCGTCAAGGCCGTCGTCGTCCCCCTCCCCTTCTACAAACGCCCCAAAAAGACCGTCTAGGTTCCACGACAAACGTTCCCTGCTGGACGCAGTCTTATCACAGAGACTGCGTCTAGCAACCTAGACGTCCGACCACACCAGCACTGCTCTGAAAGGTGGCGATATGCGTACGTTTGCTCTCTTCCTTTGCTCCTGTGCCTTCCTGTTCTCCCACTCCGCATCTGCCGCGGCGATCTCTGATTCAGACGACACGCAGACGGCAGAGAGTCTGCCACACATCGTGGCCTCAGGTTTGAAAGCATACAAAGACGGAGGCTCGGATGAAGCGGTCAGCGCATGGATCCGGGGAAGTGTGATCGATGGCAGTAGCCAGGCGAACCTCTTACACCAGATTCAAGGACTCTACGGGGCATATCGAACCTTCGACCTCATCGGCAGCCGGCAGCTCGGATCCAGAACACAAATCCTTTATCTGACCTTGGACTTCGACAAGGGTCCACTCTTTGCCAAGTTCGTCGTCTATAAAACCGAACAGGGCTGGATTCTCGCAAGCTTCAACTTCAACACGAAGGACGATATTCTTCCAGATCTCCCCTTCGCCGCTTCGAGCACCCAACCCTAGTCGTTCGAAGCTCAGAACCCCAAGGAGACCCATGCAGTTTCTCGCTCTCAGCCGCCGCCGCACCGACGCCTTCCCGCCCGAGGCCTTCACCCCCGAGCTCATCGAGGCCGAGGGCCAGCGCGTCCGCGAGCTCTATACCCAGGGAATTATCCGCTCCATCTGGCGGCGGCAGGACACCCCCGGCGCCGCGCTCCTCATCGAGGCCGATTCCGAGGAGAAGGTCCGCGCCATCCTGGCCACCCTCCCGCTCGCGCAGCACGGAATGCTCGAGCTGGTCGTTCTCACCCAGCTCCTCCCCTACCCCGGCTTCGGTCCCCGCTAGCCGCCTCCCCGCCACGCACTACAATCAAGATCGGAGAGAACACGACACCATGGCCTACCCCGCAAATTACAAGTACACCAAGGAACACGAGTGGATCGCCGTTGAAGGCAACATCGGCTCCATCGGCATCACCGACTACGCCCAGGACTCCCTCGGCGACATCGTCTTCGTCGAGCTGCCCAAGGTCGGCGACGTCCTCGAAGCCGGCAAGACCTTCGGCTCCATCGAATCCGTGAAGTCGGTCTCCGACCTCTTCTCGCCCGTCTCCGGCACCGTCACCGCCATCAACGAGCACCTCACCATCGCCCCCGAGACCATCAACGCCGAAGCCAACACCACCTGGATCCTGAAGCTCGAACTCGACGATCCCACCCAGGTCGCCGCGCTGCTCTCGGCCACCGACTACGAAGCCTTCATCAGCGAAGAGACAGGCCACTAGCACCATGCCGGATCTGTCTTCCGTAATCGGGCAGGAACTCTCTTCGGTAGAGTTCCTGCAGGACCATCTGGTCCTGCACTTCGACGGCCCCACCCTCACCCTCTACACCTGGCCGGACGTCTTCCGCGAGGAAGGCTCCTACGCCTACGGCGAGCCCGAGTACCGCAACGTCCTCTGCGGCGTTCTCTCGGAGGACGTCACCGCTGCCACGCTCGAAGAGAACGAAGCCATCGAGATCGAGTTCGAGAGCGGCGTCATTCTCCGCGCCTCCCTGCGCGAGGAGGACCTCGACGTCCCCGTCGCCGGCCAGTTCTCCGACGCCCTCGAGACCTGGGAGTTCTAAACCGCCGGAGCTCCAGAAACCGAAAACCGAAAATCGACGTCCAGCCAACGACATCACAGTGTCAAACCGTTGTGTCAAAAGAGCCAGACCGGGGTGTCGCCTTTAGCAGGCGCTCCCTCGGCTTGGCCCATAATTCATGAAACCGTAACACTCCATTCGTATAGCCCGCCTATTGTCGCTGTGATCCTCAAGATCCCCCCAAGATCGCTCCGATAGGTGACCACGAATGGCAACCCAGACCCCGACTCTCCCAGACTCCGGCTCGCTGCTCGACCAGAAGCTCAAAAAATCCTCACCCGGCAAGCTAGGCGCCATCGCCTTCGGTCTCCTTCTGCTGGGCGGCGGAGCCTTCATCTGGACCAAGCTCTCGCACGATCTCTCGATCGTCCACTCGGCGTCGGTCTTCCCCTTCCTTTTGCTCGGCGTCGCTCTCTTCATCGCCCTCGGCTTTGAGTTCGTCAACGGCTTCCACGACACCGCCAATGCCGTCGCTACCGTCATCTATACCCACTCGCTCGAGCCCCACATCGCCGTCGTCTGGTCCGGCCTGTGGAACTTCGTCGGTGTGCTCACCAGCTCCGGCGCCGTGGCCTTCGCCATCATCTCGCTGCTGCCGGTTGAGCTCATCCTCAAGGTCAGCAAGGGCTCCGGCTTCTCCATGGTCTTCGCGTTGCTGGTCGCTGCCATCCTCTGGAACCTGGCCACCTGGTGGCGCGGCTTGCCCGCCTCGAGCTCCCACACCATGATCGGCTCCATCCTCGGCGTCGGCATCGCCAACCAGCTCATGATGGGCAACTCCGGCACTGCCGGCGTCGATTGGGAGCAGGTCACCAAGGTCTTCAAGGCGCTGCTGCTTTCGCCCTTCATCGGCTTCTTCGTCGCCGCCCTAGTCTTCTTCCTCTTCAAGGCTGTCGCCAAGGATCCCCGCCTCTACAAGGCACCCGAGGGCACCGATCCGCCGCCCTTCTACATCCGCGCCATGCTCATACTCACCTGCACCGGCGTCAGCTTCTTCCATGGCTCCAACGACGGCCAGAAGGGCATGGGCCTGATCATGCTCATCCTGGTCGGCACCGTTCCCACCGCGTACGCCCTCAACCACACCGTTACGGCCCAAGAGGTCCAGACCTTCGCCGCCATCTCCACCCAGGTCGCCGGCGCTCTCGGCAACTATATCGAGCCCACCGCCGTCCTTCAGGATCCCGGCCCCGAACTCGAACACTTTGTCTCCTCCAAGAAGTACGAGCCAGGCGTCCTGCTCGCCCTCCAGGAGATGGTCACCGACATCCGCAACGAGGCGACCAACTACGGCGCGCTCGGCAACGTCCCCTCCGAGATGCAGGCGAACGTCCGCAACCAGATGTACCTCACCAGCGAGACCCTCCGCCTACTGCCCAAGGCCGACGGCGCCCCTAAACTCGACCCCAGCGACGTCAAGATTGTCGCCAACTACAAGACCTACCTCGATCGCTCCACCAAGTTCATCCCGTCCTGGGTGAAGGTCGCCGTCGCCCTCGCGCTCGGCCTCGGCACCATGGTCGGCTGGAAGCGCATCGTGGTCACGGTCGGCGAGAAGATCGGCAAAACTCACCTGACGTATGCCCAAGGAGCAGCCGCCGAGATCACCGCCATGTTCACCATCGGGCTCGCCGACGGCTACGGCCTACCGGTCAGCACTACCCACGTCCTCTCCTCCGGTGTCGCCGGCACCATGGCGGCCAACAAGAGCGGCCTGCAACTCTCCACCTTGCGCAACATCGCCCTCGCCTGGGTCTTCACCCTGCCCGCCGCCGCGGCGCTCTCGGGCGGTCTCTTCTGGCTCTTCAACAGCTTCGTCAAGTAGCCCACACCCGTTTTTCAGGGCAAACCCAACGGCCCGCCTCGGCGGGCCGTTGTTGCGTCTGCGTATCCCTCTTTCGCCGATCTCCCCTCCCGATTGGTATGCTTGAGCCTGACTATCCATCATGAGCCTGAAAGCAAAGATCGAAGCCGTCATCTACGCCTCTGAAGAACCGGTCACGCTGGCCCAGCTCGCCGGCCTGCTCGGCCAGGAGGCCCAGGCCGAACTCGACCACCTCGAGTCTGCCCAGCAATCGCTCGCCCTCGACGAAACCGGCAAGGACGAGACCAGCGAAGCCGCAACCGGCGACGAGGCTGCCGCCCCGCTGCCCGAGGCCGACATCGAGGGCGCGACCAGCCCCATCGAAGGCGCAACCGCGCAACCCACCGAGCCCGAGCCCACGGACTCCGCCCCCGCGAGCGAACCCGAGCCGACCGAGTCCTCGCCCATCCCCGAGCACCCGGCCGCCAGCCCCGAGGCCGCCGCGGAAAAATCCGCCCGCGATCAGAAGCTCGACGAGAAGCTCCGCGAGCGCAAGCTCCGCGACTACTTTCGCTCCATCCTCGACGAGCTCATCGCCGACTACGCCCGCGAGTCCAACGATCGCGGCCTCGAGATCCGCGAGGTCGCCAGCGGCTTCCGTCTCTCCACCAAGCCGCAGTACCACGACACCGTCCGGGGCTTCGTGAAGAGCCTCAAACCGCCGCTCAAGCTCTCCCTCCAGGCCCTCGAGACCCTCGCCGTCGTCGCCTACAAGCAGCCCGTCACCGCCCCCGAGGTCTCCGAGATCCGCGGCGTCGACTCGGGCGGCGTCCTCGGCTCGCTCATGGCCCGCAAACTCGTCACCACCGCCGGCCGCAAGCAGGTCATCGGCCGGCCGATCCTGTACAAAACGACGCGCGACTTCCTCCTCCGCTTCGGCCTCAAGGACATCCAGGAGCTCCCCAGCATCGAAGAGTTTGAGAAGATGGCCGGCGAGCTCGCCGAGTCCTTCGCCGAGCCGGTTCAGGAGGAGATCCCCATGCCTGAGCACGCCACTCCCGAAACTCCGGAACCGGGCAGTCCGGAGGCAGCCGAACAGGAGAAGAACGCCGTCGAGCCCCAGGCCGACGGCACCACCGCTCCCGTCGACTCACCCACAATCGAGCCTGCAAGCGCCCCCGAAAACACCGCCGGCGAAGCCGACTCCTACGCCCCCGCGTCCTCCGACGAGCAGGCCATTGGCACCGCCGACGAGGTTCTCATCGACGGCCGCCTCTCCGGCCTTCCCCCCAACTACGACACCGACACCACCCCCGAAGGCGCCGACTCCCCCGCCCTCGACGCCGAGATCCAGCGCGACGCTGGATCCGACTCCGGCAACGAGGACAGATAACTTCCCACGGGAGAGGACGCCATCTTGACCGAAGCGGCGGACAGTTTCATCGTTCGCCGCGCAGTCCTGCAGTTTTTCGAGAGAATTTCCGGCCTTGCGGTCAGGCCGACTTCGGCAAGGTCGCCGTTCGCGGTTGGCCGGACGGCGCAAGCACCGTAGCGCGACGCGCCGGCCGCATGAATCTTCTCAATCCGGGCCTTCGGTAGGCTCAGGCCATGTCTTCGAACTCGTGGAGGTACATCCCGTCGATGCGCCCGAGCATCGCGTTGTCGTATCGAGCGAGCGCAATGACCTTCAGGATGGAATCCCGCACAGACTCCTTTTCGCGAAGCGGTGCCGGCGGCTTCTCGGGCCTAGAGGCGACACGCGGTCGCTGGATGAATCGGAAGGGTGCGAGTGAATGAAACCGCCCGCTGCAGTTCCTCCGGCGACGGATCCGGTCAGCGATGGCGCGCTAGCAGAGTACACCAAGTACCTACAGTTCAGAGGAGAGACCCCGGTCTTGGTCTACTCGTTCTCCCGGCTGCCCAATGCGCTGGATGCTGCGCTCCAGCGCATTGGGCAGGCGCGTGTTACTCCTCACCCGCCGCGTCGAACGAATCCAGCGCCCGCGCCGTATAAACGACCGCCGCCCCGGCATTCATCGCAATCGCCACGCCCAATGCCTCGGCCACCTCTTCCTTGGTCGCGCCATGCTTCCGCGCAGCGGCCGTATGTACCGCGATACAACCATCGCAGCGCGTAGTGACCGCCACGGCCAGCGAGATCAGTTCCCGCGTCTTGTCGTCCAGGTGATTGGTCTTCTGCGCCGCGTTGCTCAGCGTCACATAGCCCTTGACCGTATCCGGGCTCAGCTTCGCCAGCCCGCCCACTCCGTCGACGATCTGCTGGCGATACGTATTCCAATCATGCATGTGCATGGCAAACTCCTTTTCTCTTTGCAATTCGAACTCCCGACATACAGATGCCCCGTACCCCTATTGGGTACCAAATATTTCCTGGAGATTCCCCCCTGCATTGTTCGTGCTCCCTCGGAACCAAGCGGCCCGAATCGCTCGCGGCCCCCAGCATAGCCCCCGAGTGGCGAAGACCGATACACTAAAGGGGTCGTCAACGGCACCGAACACCATCCGAGCCCGGGGCCAGCTGTGCTCCCTCCAGCTCCCCAACCCAACACAGGACGCTATGACCCTCGAACTTCCCGCCGGCCCCTTCAAGGCCTATCTCTTCGACTGCGACGGCACCATCGTCGACTCCATGCCGCTCCACTACGTTGCCTGGAACCGCACCCTCGCCGAATGGAACTGCGAGTTCCCCGAAGACCTCTTCTACTCCTGGGGCGGCATGCCCGTCGCCGAGATCATCGACACCCTCAACCGCAACAACGGCCTCCAGATGCCCGCCGATGTCATCGCAAAGCGCAAGGAGAAGATGTACTTCGACGTCCTGCCCCAGCTCCAGGCCGTCCCCGAGGTGCTCGAGCACATCCACCTGAGCCACGGCCAGATCCCCTTCGCCGTCGTCTCCGGTAGCACCCGCGACTCGGTCACCGCCTCGCTCACGGCCCTCAACATCCTCGACCGTTTCGAGACCCTGGTCTGCGCCGGCGACTACAAGCACAGCAAGCCTCACCCCGAGCCCTTCCTGATGGCCGCCGAGCGCCTCGGCGTCGCCCCCGAGCACTGCCTCGTCTTCGAGGACACCGAGATGGGCATCCAGTCCGCCACAGCCGCCGGCATGGCCTCGGTCAAGGTCCTCCAACCCTGGGAACGCAAACTAGCCACCGTCTAACCAGCTCCCAAGGTCCCGGGGGGGCGCCATCTTCGCGACGGCCTCATGTCGCGAAGGTGGGCCTCGAGCGCCAGCGCGACCCCATATCCGAGATTTGGACTTAACATCCTTCGCTGGAATACTTTAGGACTTCCAGTAGGGGGGAGGGGGAAGTCCCCCAACCATTCCCCAAAAAGCAATCCGATACACTAGATCCAGCACCCCAAAAGTCGCACCGACCGCGATGAGCCTCTCCGCAGTCAGAAAGTTGGCACCATGAGCAAGTCCCCCGCCCAGAAACCCTCCGACAACGAACCCAAAGGCGACCGCCTTCAGAAGATCCTCGCGCAGGCCGGAATCGCCAGCCGCCGCAAGGCCGAAGAGATCATCCTCGAGGGCCGCGTCCAGGTCAACGGCACCGTCGTCAACACCCTCGGCACGCGCCACGACGCCACCCGCGACCACATCCGTGTCGACGGCAAGCTCCTCCACGGCCCCGAGCAGCAGCGCTACTACATGCTCAACAAGCCGCGCGGCTACGTCACCACCCTCAACGACCCACAGAAGCGCCCCACCGTCATGCAGCTGATGACCCAGAAACACGGCCCCCACGGCGACCAGGTCCGCCTCTATCCCATCGGCCGCCTCGACTACCTCAGCGAAGGCCTGCTCCTGATGACCAACGACGGCGAGCTCGCCAACGCTCTCTCCAAGGCCTCTGCCGGCGTCGAGAAGACCTACCTGGTCAAAGTATCCGGTGTCCCTCCCGACTCCGCCATCGACCAGATCCGCCGCGGCATCATGATCGATCGCGGCCGCCTCGACGAGGTCCGCGCCGGCCGTCGCGACCGCATCATGACCGCCCCCGCCCAGATCGAGCTGATTCGTGGCGGCGACAATCCCTGGTACCAGCTCACCCTCACCGAGGGCCGCAACCGCCAGCTCCGCAAGATGTTCGAGGAGATCGGCCACCACGTCGAGAAGATCCGGCGCATCGGCTACGGCGCCCTCCGCCTCGACGTCGCGCCGGGCGAGTTCCGCGAGCTCACCCCCGGGGAGGTCACCGCGCTCGGCCGCGCCGCCCAGGGCAAAAAGGTCGTCCCCAAGAAGAAGACCCCGGAGTTCGCCCTGCTCAAGGCCCCGGCCAAGGCGAAGCCCGCTCGCCCCCGCCGCACCTTCGCCTCCAAGGCCAAGCCCACCCGCCGCTCCAGTTAGCTCCCGGGCGCCCCATCCCCTTCTGAAACCAGTCCAATCCCCGTAAAGTCACATTAAATGTGTGACTTTACGGGGATTGACGCGTGTCTGTCGATAGGTGCAAAATACTCGCGTTTTTTACCGAAGTTTTCGCCGATGCCGGATGACAAAGCAACCTCTCGGGCATCCAATAAACGGGTAGGCAAACCCATCACAAGGACGCGACGCAAAGTTACGCAAGGTTACAAGGAGCAACACGTGGCAACTGAAAAAGCAACGTTTGGCGCAGGATGTTTCTGGGGCGTGGAAGCCCGTTTCAGCGAGATGCCTGGAGTTCTGGACACAGCTGTCGGATATGAAGGGGGATCGCTCGAACATCCCACTTACAAAGAAGTCTGTAGCGACCGCACCGGCCATGCCGAGGTCGTCCAGATCCTCTTCGACCCCTCCCGCATCAGCTATGAAAGCCTTCTCGATGCCTTCTTTGCCCTTCACGATCCGACCCAGGTGAACCGCCAGGGGCCCGATTGGGGATCGCAGTATCGCACCGTCATCTTTACCCACTCCGTCGACCAGGCCCGCGACGCGCGCGCCAAGATCGACGAACTCAACGCTTCCGGCGCCTATCGGAACCCCATCGCCACCCAGGTCATCTCCGCCGAGACCTTCTGGAAGGCCGAGGAGTACCACCAACGCTACCTCGAAAAACGCGGCATGGTCAGCTGCCACATCTAACTTCACCAGTGGCGGCTTCCGTTTGGGGGCCGCCGCACCCATACTCCCCGACCGCTAGTCCATGCCCTGCGTGAATTAGCATAGGAGAATCTGCCCCAGTTGTGCTATCCTGATTACGCCCTCAGAAATTAGAGTGCAGGCATCGCAGGCAAAGACTCCCCGTGGCTTCAGGAGTCTGGCCAGAGACTGCGATTCGCCTCTCCCACCGCATCCTTCTGCAATTTAGAAGTCGCGCTGGTTGCTCTGGCTGGAAGATTCGTCAATGGACGTCTCTCGCCGTGCAGCAGCAGCGCTTCGCCCTTCCGGTACAGCAATGCTGACTCAAGAAATTTATGGTGCGCTTGCACCCCTGCATTTGATCTCAGCTTCGCTTGCCCGTCGGCACGCCCAAACCTATCTATAAGGAAAATCTTGACTACTGCAACGCTCGAACCCATCGTGGAAGCATTCGTAACTCCCCAAGTTGAAAACCGGATTTCGAACCAGGCCGCGCCGAACTCCAACGCGCCCGCTCTTGTAGAAGACATTCTCTTTTCGCACCTCAAGCTCTCGGACTCGCTCAAGAGCCGCCTCGCCGCCGCCGGCTTCTCCAAGCCCACTCCGGTCCAGGCCAAGGCCATCCCGCCCGCGCTCGAGGGCTCGGACATCCTCGCCACCGCCTCCACCGGCACCGGCAAGACGCTCAGCTTCCTCATCCCGATGATCGAGCGCATGGACGCAACCTCGGTGCCCAGCACCCGCGGCAAGCGCGGCCCCGTCCGCTCCCTCATCCTGCTGCCCACGCGCGAACTCGCCATGCAGGTCCTCGAGGCCTACTGGAAGCTCGTCCCGAACTCCAAGAACGACGCCGTGCTGGTCTGCGGCGGCCTTTCCGAGAACACCCAGCTCGACCAGCTCGATCGCGGCCCGCGCCTCGTCGTCGCCACCCCCGGACGCCTCGAGGACTTCCTCCGCCGCCGTTCGATCAATCTCTCCAACGTCGAGATGTTCGTCCTCGATGAGGTCGATCGTATGCTCGATATGGGCTTCCTCCCGGCCATCCGTCGCATCGTCGGCGCCATCCCCAAGACCCGCCAGACCATGTGCTACTCGGCGACCCTCGACGCGAACATCCGAGAGATCGTGCGCGACTACGTCTCCAACCCCGTCCGCATCGAGATCGGCACCACCTCCAAGCCGTCTGACCGCGTCGAGCTGCGCATCATCACCGTCATGCAGGACCAGAAGCTCGGTCTGCTCGACCAGATGCTGCGCAAGGAAGAGGGCACCTTCCTCGTCTTCTCGCGCACCAAGCACGGCGCCGACCGCATCTCGAAGAAGCTCGAGAAGCTCGGCCACGATGCCGACGTCATTCACGGCGATCGCTCGCAGTCGCAGCGCACCGCCGCGCTGAAGGGCTTCGCCAACGGGAAGCACCGCATCCTGGTCGCCACCGACGTTGCCGCCCGCGGCATCGACGTCAACGACATCGCCTACGTCGTCAACTACGACCTGCCCAACTCCACCGAGGACTTCGTCCACCGCATCGGGCGGACAGGACGAGCAGGAAAGAAGGGTGTTGCTACCTCCTTCGTCATGCCGCAGGAGAAGTCCGACGCTCGCAAGCTCGAGCGCGAGCTCAAGATAAAGTTCGACTGGCAGGAAGCCGATAAGAATATCGAGAAGGAAGAGCGCAACAAGCCTCTCGATCTCAACCATTCCAACGATCTCCTGCAGCTGGAGACGCGCTCCTGGAAGGGCAACGAGCCCGTCACGCCCATGTCCACGCCTACCCCCTACGGCAACCGCAACAACAGTTTCCGTGGCCGCTCGGGCAACGGCGGCGGCTTCTCCGGCGGACGCAACTCCGGCGGTCGCGGACCTGGCTCCAACGGCCGTCCCAACGGCGGCCGTCCCGGCGGCGGACGCTCTGGCGGCCCCGCCCGCCGTGCTCAATAACCCAACCGCCGCGGAGTTGCAACCAACAGCCCGCTGACAAGTTGGATAGATCGCAAGAGCCGCTTCGCCCGCCCGTCAACCAACGGCCCGGCCGAGCGGCTCTTGTTTTTGCTCAAAGCGAAGTCTCGGTCGCCGCTCCTGTACGCTGGTCGTTAGCACCCCACAGGAAAACTCATGTCCGAAAACCTTCCGACGCTGAAAGACATCTCCGTGCTCTTCTCGAACGACGAGAGCTTCGTCCTGCGCATCGTGCAGCCCGGCCTCGCCGGCCTCATGGACGGCTCCGTCTCGACCCTCGCGCCCATCTTCGCGACCGCGTTCGCCACCCACAACTCCCATACCGTCTTCCTTATCGGCGCGGCATCCGCCGTCGGTGCGGGTATCTCCATGGCCTTCTCCGAGGGCCTGTCGGACGACGGCTCGCTCACCGGCCGTGGCAACCCTGTCTTTCGCGGCATCGTCACCGGCCTGATGACCTTCCTCGGCGGCTTCCTCCACACGCTGCCCTTCCTGATTGGCAAAGTCCACACCGCGCTCACCCTCGCCTACTTCGTCGTCGGCATCGAGCTGGTGGTCATCGCCATGATCCGCAATCGCTACTTCAAGACCAGCTTCGCGCTCTCCTGCCTGCAGGTTATCGTGGGAGGAAGCCTGGTCTTCGCGGCCGGCGTCCTTATCGGCCAATCTTGATCCGATCACGCCGCGAAGCACCTACAACTGAAAAGTAGATAAACGGTCGATATCCCAGCGGCAGCGGACTCAGCGTCCACGCCATACGCCTTCGTTATCACTACGCTCCTTCAAATATCCGAGTCCTGGGTGCAAATTTCCCAAAGATTCAAATAGCCCGAAATCCTCTGCGCGATTCGCGCCAATCCGCTCAAACCTGGCCTGACGGATGCCACCCAATAACAAATCCCGCGTGCGCGCGGCGCAAATCCCTTTTGGAGCGCGAAAATCGCGCTAAAATATGGGTCCATCGCCGACCGCCAGAAGCTCCTCCACCCCTGTAAAATAGAAGCAATATCATGATCTCTGTATCCAACGTCACCATGCGCTACGGCTCGAAGCTCCTCTTTGAGGACGTCTCGGTCACCTTCACCACCGGCCGCCGCTATGGCCTCACCGGCCCCAACGGCGCCGGCAAGTCCACCTTCATGAAGTGCCTCACCGGCGAGATCGATCCCCAGAAGGGATCGGTGGTGCGTCCGCGCAAGATCGGCGTCCTCAAGCAGAACCAGTACGAGTTCGACGCCTACCGTGTCATCGATACCGTCATCATGGGCAACAAGTCCCTCTGGGCCGCGCTCGAAGAACGCGAGATCATCTACAACAAAGCCGAGATGACCGACGAGGACGGCTCCCGCCTGGGTGAACTCGAAGGCGTCGTCGGCGACGAGGATGGCTACGAAGCCGAGGCCAACGCCGCCGTCCTACTCCAGGGCCTCGACATCCCCGACGAACTCCACGAACGCAAGATGTCCGAGCTCCAGGGCGGCCAGAAGGTCCGCGTCCTGCTCGCGCAGGCGCTCTTCGGCAACCCCGAAGCCCTGCTCCTCGACGAGCCTACGAACTATCTCGACCTCGAGTCCATCCACTGGCTCCAGGACTTCCTCATCCGGTACAACGGCACGGTCATCACCATCTCGCACGACCGCCACTTCCTCAACAACGTCTGCACTCACATCGCCGACATCGACTACGAGACCATCATCACCTACACCGGTGGCTACGATGACATGGTGCTGCAGAAGACCAGCGTCCGCACCCGTATCGAGAGCCAGAACGAACAGCGCGAGAAGAAAATCGCGCAGTTGAACGACTTCATCGCTCGCTTCTCCGCCGGCACCCGGTCCAGCCAGGTGAACTCGCGGAAGAAGGAAGTGGAACGCCTCGCCACCAGCGAGCTTGCCCGCTCCAACATCGCGCGCCCCTTCATCCGCTTCGACATGATCCGCCCCTCGGGCAAGAACGTCCTCGACTTTGAGCTGGTCAACAAGAGCTACGAGCAGAAGGACGGCAAGATCGAGCACGTCATCAGTAACTTCTCCGCCGCCGTACAGCGCGGCGACAAGGTCATCCTGATGGGCCGCAACGGCCAGGGTAAGACCACCCTGCTCAAGGCTCTGCTGGCCAACGGACCAGGCGTCGAAGAGACCGACGTCTCGATCGACTCCGGCAGTGTCAAGTGGGGCCACGAGGTGCAGATCGGCTACTTCGCCCAGGACCACAAGGGCTCCATCCAGATGGGCATGACCGCCTCCGACTGGCTGCACCAGTACGATCCGCAGGCCACCAAGGAAGAGATCCGCGGCATCCTTGGCCAAATGCTCTTCAAGGGCGAAGAAGGTCTCAAGAAGACCGACGCGCTCTCCGGAGGCGAGGCCGCCCGTCTGCTCTTCTGCAAGATCATGCTGCAGAAGCCCAACGTCCTGGTGCTCGACGAGCCAACCAACCACCTTGACCTCGAGAGCATCAACGCGCTCAACCAGGCCATTCAAAAGTACGAAGGCACGGTCTTCCTGGTCACCCACGACCAGGACCTGATCGAAGAGGCCGGCACCCGCATCTGGCACTTCGAGGGCGGCCCGACCAACTTCCACATCACCGACCACAAGGGCCCCTACGAGGAGTACCAGCAGCAACTCGCGATCTCCTCCAAGTAACCTTGCAACAACCGATGCCCCACCCTTCTTGCCACATCGAAGAGGGTGGGGTATCGAGCTTAACCGAGCCACCTGGCCCTCCCGCCCGCGCCCAGCAAGAGTGGGATACTAGACACAAAGGACACGAAGCTCATGCCCACGACTGAACCAACCTCCTCCCGCGGCAAGAACGTCCTCGGACAGCCTCTCACCACCTGCGGCTGCACGCCCATGACCGGCTTCTACCGTACTGGCTGCTGCGAAACCGGCCCCGAGGACCACGGCGTCCACACCATCTGCTGCATCGTCGACACGCCCTTCCTCGCCGCCTCCAAGACCCTCGGCAACGACCTCTCCACCCCCATGCCGCAGTACGGCTTCCCCGGACTCAAACCCGGCGATCGCTGGTGCGTCTGCGCCGCGCGATGGCTCCAGGTCCAGCAGGCCGGCGCCGCCTGCCCCATCGTCCTCGAAGCCACCCACGAGAACACCCTCAAGATCGTTCCGTTTGAGCTCCTCATCCAGTACGCGGTCATCCCCGACCAGCTGCACTGATCCTGCCCGTTCCCAGCTCGAGATGCCGCCTTTGCAGGCCCTCCAAGAGGCGGCACACCTCCCCTCCGAAAATCAGTGCCACTCCAAAAGCCAGTCGAGCGGGCGCAGCCCCCGGCACAACGCGCCTCGATGCGCCGACAAGTTGTCTTCCGGCTACCTCCGACCGCAATTCCCTTGACTTCCCCGCGACCGTGCGTAACGCTTAAAGGCAATACCGAAATCTATTCTTCGGCTGTTTTCAGACTTGCCTGATACCTCTTGGCAAGCCAGATCGATCTCCCAATCACAGCCTATCTTGTCCATTTCCACACCGTTTTTCATTTAAACGGTGTCTTTCCGAAGGAGCGCCCTCTTATGAAATCCCCTGATTCCCCGAAACGGCTTTTAACGCTGGCTTCGACCGCACTGCTCGGCCTCGCCGCGGTCCTCCCCCTACCGGCCCAGACCTCCGGTGCCGGCAACATCACCGGCACCGTCACCGACACCGCAGGAGCCATTGTCCCGGACGCTACCGTGGTCGTCATCAACACCGACACCGGCGCCACCCGTAACCTCACCACCAACAGCGACGGCTCCTACGCTGCGCCCTTCCTGCCCTCGGGTCACTATGAAGTGATCCTCGGCGGCGGCAGCTTCGGCAAGGTCGATCATAAGAATCTCGTTCTCACCGTCGGTCAGGTGCTCTCCATCGACGCCGCGCTGCCCAACGCCTCCGTCGCCACCCAGGTCGATGTGAGTAGCGCCTCGCCGCTCGTCGATACCGAGAAGACCGAGGTCTCGCAGACCGTCGACCAGCACCTCATCAGCAACCTTCCCGTCAACGCCCGCAACTGGGATACGTTCGTACTCCTCACGCCCAACGTCGTGCCCGACGGCGGCTCCGGTCTGGTCTCCTTCCACGGCATCTCCGGCCTCTATAACCAGAACTACGTCGACGGCGCCAACAATAACCAGATGCTCTTCGCCGAGACCCGTGGCCGCTCGTCCGGTGCCCCCTACGTCTACTCGCTCGACTCCATCAAGGAGTTCCAGTCCGAGACCTCCAACTACTCCGCCGAGTTCGGCCAGGCCGCCGGCGGTCAGGTCAACGCCATCACCAAGTCGGGAACGAACCAAGTCCACGGAGACCTCTTCTACTACCTCCGCTACCCGACCCTGAACGCGCTCGACCCCTACAGCAAGTGGACCGCCCTGCACAACGGCGGCAATCCCTTCCTGCTCACCCAGCCCATCCACCAGCAGCAGCAGTTCGGCGGCTCGGTCGGCGGTCCCATCATCAAGGACAAGCTCTTCTACTTCTTCACCTATGACGGCTTCCGCCGCGTCGGCGACGTGCTCTACTACAGCACTGCCAACATCTCGCCGACTCCGATCGCCAGCACTTCCTCTACCACCATCAGCCCGGCCCAGTGCCCTACCACCATCACGGGATACAACCAGACGGCCACCAGCGCTACCCAGTGCGGCGCCGCCATCCTCTTCCTGCGCCAACTCGGCGGCTACCAGGCGGATGGCGTCACGCCCTCTGCTCCGCCCACTCGCTTCTCCAAGGAAAACATCTTCTTCCCGCGTCTCGACTACCAGATGAACGAGAAGAACCACTTCTTTGTGAACTTTAACTACGCCGACTTCGACTCCACCAACGGCTACGCCCCCAACCCGACCTACTCCAACACCTCGGTCAGCACCAACGGCCCCACCAGCTACCATGAGCGTTTCGTCATCGCCAACTGGACCGACGCGCTCACCTCAAACGCCGTCAACGAGATTCGCTTCCAGTGGGGCACCGACCTCGAGACCGCCGGCGCCAACGCGCCGGGACCGAGCGTGACCCTGCCGTCCCTGCAGTCCTACGGCATGCCCAACGCTCTGCCCCGTCTCGCCGAGCCGGATGAGACCCGCTACCAAGTCACCGACATCTTCTCGCTCATCAGGGGCCATCACTCCTTCAAGTTCGGTGGAGACATCAATATCGTCCACGAGATCATGATCAACATGTACGACGGCGGCGGCATCTACGCCTACAGCGGCACCGCCCTGCAAGCCTTCCAGGCCTGGGCCGCTGACTCCTACGCCGGACAGGCCGGAGACACCACCGCCAACGCCGGCAAGCTCTTCAGCACCTTCACCCAGACCATCGACAACATCAACGGGCCCACCGCTGCCGCCGGCGGCGACAACTTCTACATGCACATGTACGACGGCTTCGCCGAAGACACCTGGAAGCTGCGCCCCAACCTCACCCTCAACCTCGGCGTGCGTTATGACCTCCAGCTCACCCCGAACCCGGCTCATCCCAACACCAGCTCCGCCATCGCGGCCTACTACAACACCACCATCAAGAACGTAACTGACCGCGTTCAGCCCCGTATCGGCTTCTCCTGGAGCCCGCAGATCGGAACCGTCGTCCGCGGCGGCTACGGCATGTTCTCCGGCCTCAACCAGGGCAGCACCTACTACGCGATGCGCGTCGAGAACGGCATCTACCAGGAGAACTTCTCCTTCAACGGTGGCGCCGCCTCGCAGGTCATCTTCCCCAACCTGCTCTTCCCCATCCCGACGGTCGATCCCAACATCTCCGGAGCGCTCCGTCCGACCGGCGCGAACGCACCCATCACCGAGCTTTCCTTCCCCAGCGCCGGCTATTCCAACGGTCTGGTCCCCAGCTTCCACGGCCTCAGCCCCAGCTTCGTTCCGCCCATCTCGCATGAGGCTGACCTCAGCATCGAGCAGCAGCTTCCTGGCCAGATCGCACTCCAGGTCGGCTACCTCGGCACCCGCGCCCTGCGTCTGCCGGTCTTTGTCGACGCCAACCTGCTCGGCCAGACCCCGCACGGCCTCCGCACCTATGCAGTCACCAACTACCAGGGCCAGACCTCGTCGCTCACCGAGCCCTTCTACCTTCCCTCCGACCGCGCCAACACCGCGCTCGGCTCGCTCAACACCGGCCTCAGCGTCGCCAACTCCTGGTACCACTCGCTGACCGTCACCGTGCGCCGTCCCTTCCAAAATGGCCTAGAACTGCTCGCCAACGAAACCTGGTCCAAGGCCATGGATGACGATCAGGTCTCCGGCACCTACGGCACCTTCTACGGCGGCAATCCGCCGCTCGATCCCAACAACCTCCGTGGCGAGTACGGTCCCTCCGACCTCGACGTCCGCAACCGCTTCGTCGCCTCGGCCGTCTACCAGCCGAAGCTCTTCCGGGACAACAAGATCATCAAGTACGGTCTTGATCCCTTCATCTTCTCCGGAACCTACACCGCCCAGAGCGGCATTCCCGTCGTCGCTGGGATGAGCGGCTATCCCAGCGGCGGCGCCGATGGTGGCGTCACCGGTGCGGTTATGAGCTCCGGCTCGGGTACCGCCACCGCCGGCCGGCCGCCTCAGATCGGCCGGAACAGCCAGCGCGCCCCCGGCCTGCAGAACCTCGACTTCCGCGTCTCCCGCGACGTCCAGGTCCGCGATAACATCCGCCTGCAGTTCATGGCGGAAGCGTTCAACCTCGCTAACCACCGCATCATCACCTCGGTGAACAGCACCTACTCCACCTACACGGCTCCCGGCACTGGCTGCTCCGCAAGCAGCGCTGCCGTTGCCAACGGCGCCGCCTTCGGCGGCTGCCTCACCCCCTACGTCTCCGCCACGGCAGGCTTCGACTCGCCCAGCGGTACCAACAACCTCCTCTACGGCCCGCGCCAGCTCCAGGTCTCGGCGAAGCTGTTCTTCTAACTCCAACCCAGGACCAAAAAAATCGGCTCCGTCCAGATCACTGGATGGAGCCGATTTCTTTGCCTCATAAAATCTGAAGAGTTCTCAGCCCCGAAGCCTAATCCTCCAGCCGCTCGATCATCACATCGGTCGACTTGATCAACGCCGCCGCCGCATCGCCCTTCTTCAGACGTAGCTCCCGCACCGCGCTCGCCGTGATAATCGCCGTGACGTGTGCATTGCCCGTGGAGATCACCACCTCGGCAAGCAGTCCCTCGACGCGGATGCTGACTACCTTACCCGCGATCTGATTTCGTCCACTCACACGGCGATATCGCTCGCGTGACTCCGCCGCCGGCTTCGCCATATCCTTCACCAGAAATGGCTTCAACACCGACTCCGCGATCCGGTGGTGTCCGCCCGGCGTCTTCGCCGTCTTCAGCTTACCCGTGAGAATCCACTGCTTGATCGTGGGATAACTGATGCCGAGCAGACGAGCTGCTTCGCGCGGAGTCAACATGTGGTTCGATTCGGCCATGAGCCATTATAAATAGCGGCGGATAGCCGTTCTGCTCACGCGCCGGCGCAGGTCTTTCTGCCTAGCAGACCGATCCCATCAGAGGATTCGCGAAGGTGTCCTTATTGGCCTCATCGCTGCGATCGAGGCACGCAAAGTCCTTCTCCACGATCAGTTCCAGCAAACCCTCCGGAGCAATATCCACCAGCGTGTACACCCCAACCTCGCTTTCACGGCTCCAGCTCTGCACCTGCTCCTGCGAGAGCAGCACCATAACCTCCTGCGGACGATAGCGCACGATCGCCGCGCTGGCCTGCGTCCCCCGCGACAACGCGTACGTCAGCTTCGCTTCCGGTGCCGCCGCAAAGCGAATCGTCTCCGCGATCTCTTCCCCAGCGAGAAAGCGGCCCAGCTCCGACCGCGATACCCGCAACCGCAACGAGTTTCCCTTGATCCGTAGTTTCATTCCTTCACCCTCCCTCGAGCGGACACAGAACGTCGTCTGCATTCCGCCGGCTCATCACTGATTGAAATGTTCCGAAAAATATTGACTTGAGTCGAACACGAGTATGCATCCGCATAACAGGAAGTAAGTTCCACGAACTGCGCGACACGCACGATCGCAAGCGCGGGCAGCTCAAATGCACTCTACAAATGCGGGAACATCCTCAGTCAAGGTGTTCCTCTCAGTAGCTCAGCATGGATTCGCTGCGTAAATATCCGCACTGCCGACCATCCGTCTGTATTTAACTCTGACGCGAAGAGCTCCCGTCCTGCAAGGCTTCGGCACAACCAGCCGGAGAATTTTCCAAGAAATCAAAGTAATCAACAAGTTCGATCGGAACCGATAAAAGACACTAAATTTGACTGGCACCTAGTGTCCCTCACACAAAATCCCTCCATTCGAATCTCTCTCTCGCCATAACGAAACGCGAGTCGCAATGACCGATTGCTTTATCTCGTGTTAAATTGACGATACGAATTCATACATATAAAATCGTTAGACAATAGAAGTATCCTTCTCATTCCTAAAGGATTGATATCGGGTTACGAGTGCGGATCTCCCGCTCAGCGGCACCGCATCCTCCCCCACTCTCCATCCTCCCAACGCGGTCTTCAGAAACATACCGAGACCGGGGGAGCCACTGACTTCAAGGAGCGCCATGCATTCCCGTGCTGTTGTTCGCCCATCGGCCCCGCGACACACTTTTCTTCGTTTTTCCCTCTGGGCACTGTTCCTGATTCTGGGATCTCTGCAAGCCTTTGCACAATCCGGCCAGGTAAGCGGCACCATCAAAGACCCCGACCAGTCGGTGGTCTCTGGCGCCGTCGTTACGTTGAGCAACGCGCACACCACTCCCCTTCAGACGACCTCCAACGACTCCGGCCAGTACACCTTTTCTTCGGTTGCCCCGGGAAGCTATCGCCTCGAAGCGCATAAACCCGGCTTTGTCGCCGCCGTCGTGCCCTCCGTAGTCGTCACCGCTAACCAGACCGTCACGCAGGATGCCGCGTTCGCCCTCGCCGGCGACACCACCTCCGTCACCGTCACCGGCGGCAGCGAAGGCACGCCCGCAACCGGCTACTACACCGAGAACGTCGACCAGGGCGTCCTCGGCACCGCGCCCGTCGTCAACCAGCCCTTCATGATCACCGAGATGCCGGCCAACGAGATCGCCAACACCCAGGTCAAAAATCTCCGCGACGCCATCAAGTACCTCCCGCTCGTCTCTTACAGCGAGCAGCAGGGTCCCGAGATCCTTCGCCCCTCCACGCGCGGTCTGCAGGGCTCCATCGCGCAGAACACCATGATGGACGGCTTGAACATGGCCATCACCGGCGCCAACCCCATGGAGCAGTATCAGGAGATGCAGGTTGAGAACGGTCTCGGCGCCTCCATGTACGGCCCCGCCAATCCCTCCGGCATGTTCGACTTCATCCTCAAGCGCCCCACCGAGGACCGCACCGAAAACATCTACCTCGAGCAGGACAGCAGCACCGTCGGTACCATCTACGGTGACTTCGGTGGCCGTCTCGGACCGCACAAGATTTTCGGCTACCGCAGCAATCTGCTCTACGGCGATGGCACCCAGTTCGTCGCCGAGAGCCGCCTCCGCCGCCGCCTCGCCGAGCTCGCCTTCGACGTCCGCCCCACCGACCGCACCACCCTCGACGCCCACTACAGCGTCTACGACGTCGTGCAGCGCGGCTACCCCGGATGGTTCCTCTACGGCCCCAACACAAAGGTCACCGGCACCACGCAAAACCCCGCTCCCACCCTCATCCTCCCCACCGCGCCCGATCCCACCCGCGTCGGCTACGGCCAGGCCTACGCCGGTGTAAACCTCACCACGCAGAGCACCAGCGCCCGCCTGCTACATGACTTCACACCCAACTGGCACGCCATGACGGGCGGCCTCGCGCAGCGTCTCGACCGCTTCATCGACACCCCGGTCAACACCCTCCTCGACAACAACGGCAATTACAAATCCTCCCTGGCCACCGGCTTCGCGCCCCGCTTCGGCACCGAAAGCGACCTCGGCTACATCACCGGCACCCTCAACAAGTGGGGCATCAAGCAGGATGTGGTCCTCGCCAGCAACGGCTACCGCTTCAACACCTACAGCTACACCGCACCGCCCGCCGCCAGCGTCTTCCTCGGCGACGCCAACATCGACGACCCGGTCGTCTTTGCGCCGCCCGCCACCGGCCTGCCCAAGAACACCAACCTCTATCAGTCCGCCGTCGTGCACCAGCAGGGCTTCACGCTCGGCGACATGATCTACTTCCCCAAGCGCTTCGCCGTGCGCCTCTCCGCCAGCCAGGACTGGATCGGCGTCGACAACTACACCTCTGCCACCGACCGCACCAGCGGATCCAACAAGAATGGCATCAGCCCCTCGGTCAGCGTGATGTATAAGCCGACCCTCGGCTCCACCGCCTACGCCACCTTCGCCAGCAGCCTCGAGCAGGGCGACGTCGCTCCCGGCGGCACCGTCAACGCCAACCAGGCGCTCGCTCCCTATCGCAGCAACGAGTGGGAACTCGGCTACAAGACAGACGGCAAGCCACTCAACATCTCCACCGCGCTCTTCCGTCTGCAGCGCCCCTTCGCCAACACCGAAGCCTACGGCACCACCGGCAAGACCATCTTCGCGATCACCGGCATGCAGGTTAACTACGGTGCCGAGATCTCCGCCCAGGGGACCCTCTTCCATCGCCTGCTTATCGACGGAGGCTTCACCACGCTCGACGCTCGCCTGACCGATACCGGAATCAGCGGGACCAACGACAAGCGCTTCGTCGGTATCCCCGGCTACCACTCCAACCTGCTCAGCGAGTACCGCGTCCCCGGCGTGGCCAAGCTCAGCATCACCGGAGACTGGGAGTTCACCGGCCGCCGTCCGCAGGACGACGAAAACCTGCACTCAACGCCCGGCTTCAACACCTTCGACTTCGGCTTCCGCTACTCGCGCACTCTCTTCACCAAGCTCGCAACCCTGCGCTTCACCACCAACAACGTCACCGACACCCACTTCTACTCCACCATCGCAGCGGGCGACATCACCGGAACCAACGCCAGCAGCAACACCGCTCACCTCGGCTCTCCACGCACCATCTCCAGTTCGTTGGAGTTCTCCTTCTAACTTCTGACGCATACACGCAGAAAAAGCAACTGCCGCCGACGGCTCAAGCGTCGGCGGCAGTTTTTCTTATGCGTGAAGCGCAATCGCATCACCCACCGGATCGAATTGCGCCTGCCGAAACAACGCCTGCGCCTCCGCGCCCTTCAGCCACGCAAGAAACGCATCTGCTCCTCCCGCATTCGCCGCCTCCTTCAGGGCTCCAGCATAAAACACTAGCGGCTCCGGATAGAAGGTCTTGCCCTCAATTGACAAGCTCAGCTCCGGGTTCTCCGCATGCACATTCAGCCGGCTCAGATTCACGTCATTCGGCATCGAGAGGTACGGCTGCTTGCTTCCCGCCGGTCCCATCTTGTACGTGCCCATCACATCGATCTCGCCACTCGCCAGCCGCGCCTGGGTATTCCCGCCCGTAAGAATCTGGTCCGGATTCAGGGTCGCCCCAAGCACCTTCTCCACCAGGTCCGGCTGCTTGTACTTCTTCGCCGCCAGCATCATCGCGAACAAAATCGCGCGTCCGCTCGGATCGCCTGCCGGATTCGAGCGCGCCACACGCAGCCCCGGCTCCTGCATCACCTCCCACCAGTTCGCCTTGCCTGCTGCAGCCGCTTCAAACTGCGCCACAAAGCGGCTCTTCGGGCTGTACACAAGCACCAGCTCCGTGCGCGCGATCGGCTCCGCCACCTCGCACCGTCCAGCCTCCATCACAGTGCGCATCGGCCCCGCCGTCACCGGGATAAACACATCCGCGAGGAGCTCTCCATCTACAATCGAGTGCGCGACTGCATCCGCCCCTCGTGCATGACTCTGTAGATCCAGCTGCAAGCGCTGCGCGATCGCTGCTTTGATCGGTCCATCGAGCATCGCGCGCATCGATCCCGCGGAGGCCACATCGAGCGTCGTCAATCCCTGCGCCAGCAGGCTCATCGGTGTGCCCGCCGCAATCGCTCCCGCAATCGCCACGCTGCCTCGCACGAAAAGTTCACGTCTACTGAGGTCGCTCTTCGCGTGTCTCACAAGGACTCTCCGCCAAATGCAAAACGATAGGAAATACGATTTGGATCGAATAGATTCACATAGAACAATGTACCTTTAACCCGGCACGATCGTTGAAGGATCCCCGTTCGTCCCCTCGCTTCTTCCAAGAGTTGCTCGAGCAAATTCTCGTTCCCCAATCCCTCGACCGTTTGCGCTCATCCACCCGGCGATATGATAGCTGGTAAGCAGTGCACTCCAGATAACTTCTATATCCGAGACGACCAACTATGAGATTTTTAGCCTCCCCGAGATTCCAAGCCTCAGCCGTTCTCGTTACCGCCGCCCTGCTCCTCCCCGCGGTACTCCCCGCCCAGCAGACCATCACCGGCAAGGCTGCCTTCGCCGGCTACGATCAGCAGAAGCCCGGTGTCCGCCGCAAGATCACCGTCGCCGATCTGCCCGAGCCTAACCCCTCCGAGTCCGTCGACAACGGCCCCACCGTCGTCCCCCGACCCCAAAATGCCTGGCCTCTCGCGCCCGCCGGCTTCAAGGTCCAGCTCTACGCCGGCGGTGACGCCGCCCGGCCCATGCAGCGCGCCGATGACACACAGAAGCTCACCCTCAAGACCTCCGGCACCTTCGTCATGCCGCGCATCATCCACACCGCGCCCAACGGCGACCTCTTCGTAGCCGACTCGCAGGCCGGCTCCGTCGTCATCCTCCGCGGCATCACCCCCACCGGCAAGGCCGCCACCATCAGCACCTACGCCACCAACCTCGACCACCCTTTCGGCATCGCCTTCTATCCCAAGGGCCCGAATCCCAAGTGGATCTACATCGGCACCGCCACCCAGGTCGTCCGCTTCCCCTACCACGACGGCGATCTCAAGGCTACCAAGGAGACCCCCGACATCATCGTGCCTGACCTCCCCGGCTACGCGCAGCTCCGCGGCGGCGGCCACTGGACCCGCGACGTCGTCTTCTCCGCCGACGACCAGCGCATGCTCGTCTCCGTTGGCAGCGGCTCCAACGCCGACGACCCCGACACCCACCCCCGGGAGTTTCACCGCGCCGACGTCCTCGAGTACACCCCCGAAGGAAAGTACCTCGAGGTCTACGCCTACGGCATCCGCA
>FSWS01000136.1_pt1 | contig 23889 bp, 22 predicted proteins | sample 1638091 | NCBI WGS metagenome assembly FSWS01 (sample SAMEA3914788, study PRJEB12502) | metagenome | biome: forest; material: soil | place: Canada | collected 2011-07-03 | depth 0.1 m
ATCCACCTTCCTTCCACGTTCGCGGTGGAGCGGGGAAGGCGGACGGCGAACATCTGTTTCCGGTCACCCTTCGTCTCCGTGAAGAGCATCAGTTCATTCACTGGCGACCAGCTCGCATCGCTGAGTGCAGCCCCATCTTCCTGCAACACTATCCGTGTGGCACCGGTGCGCGGATCGGCCATCTTGATAATCGATGGCATGCCATCGCGATAGAAGAACGCTTGGTCGCTGTCAAACCACCCCGACGGCGCGCTGCATCCTCGACAGAGACGCCGCACCGGGCCCTCGCCGACCCGGGTGCAGATAGACGTCCCCTCGTTGGACAGGTCCGTCTGCTCATAGGCCAAAAGCTGCCCCGTCTTATCGACAATCGGCGACTGAGACGGTATTCCAGGAGTTACCAGAAGAGTCTCGGAAGCGGTAACGTTGTCTCGCATCCAAATGCTTCGCTTGGTGCCCCGTCCCCGCGCGAAAACAAGCCATCGTCCCCCTTCCGATATAAAGGGGGAATTGTCGATCTGTGCGTCGTCCGTAACCTTCGACAGGATCGTGTTCGCTGGAGAAATCTCTCGGTCGATCCGCCATATATGGAGTGCGCCGGATATGCGTGTAAATGCAATGGATCCATCATTCGCGATGGTTGGACTCAGGTCTCTGGCTTCCTCCCGCAGAAGCTGTTTTGGAGCACCTGTCGCAGTCCATCTCTGCGAATCCAGCTTGATCGTCCATAGATTCGCTTGCAGTCCCTTGGGACCACCACTCAGCACAAGCCCATCCTTGTACCAGAAGGTGCCTGCGGCTTGCGACATGAGGATCCCTGCGCTATGTAAGCGTTCGAGAACATGCGACTTCACGATCTTGCGGCCATCCAAACTCGCGATCCACCACTCCAAACATCCCGGCACTGGTTTATCCGCTCTGCTGCACCCCAGAAAGCTCATCGCTCGCCCATCCGGGCTCCAGATTGGCAAACGCGCATCCTGAAAGCTCTTCGCGATCTCGACCGGTTCGCCTCCCCGTAAGGGGATCAGAAAGACTCGGCCTGAGGCAACGGTGGGGTCCGGATCACCGGTCCAGTACAGCACGCTCTGACCATCGGGGGAGATGCGCGGATTGCGGCCTCGGGGTACCAGCATGACCTCCTTGCCACCGCTCGTTTCTTTCACGTAAATGCCTCCCCCATCCCGCTCCGATCGGAATACAACCTCTCTTCCCCCCGGCGATATGCTGGGGTCATCGTCTCGCGAAGTGTCCCTCGTCAGTCGCACGGGCTGCCCCCCCGGCAGCTTCTGGAAAAAGATATCTAAATTCCCCGTATCGGCGCGATCGGACGAATAGACAATCTCATGCCCATCCTTCGACAAGCTCGGACTCTCTGACTCATCCGTGTCCGGAGTCAACTGCACGACATCACAGATCCGGCATCTATTTCGATCTCTGAGCCGAAGAACGCCTCCCCCGACAGCAGACCCAAGCAACAAAACGGCCACTGCGATCCGTCGGGGGGTTCCCAAAACTCCGGGCGGCGCCAATGCAGCCGAGACGTCCTCGATGGTCGCAAAACGATGCTTGGGATCTCGCTGGAGGCATCGTCGCAGCACGCTCTCCCAGCGAGGTGGAAGCCTATGATGCGGAAGCTCAAGAGCTTCATTCTCCGTGGTTCCTTTCGGACTAGACCAACAGGGCTGCGACCCCGTCAGCATCTCGCACATCACAACCCCCAGCGAGTACTGGTCGGCGAGCGGCCCCACCTTGCCGTCCAATTGCTGCTCAGGAGCCATGTATCCCGGTGTCCCCATACCTCCCGGTTCCGCCAGTCCGCCCGCGGTTTTGAGCATTTTCAGGGAAAGCCCAAAATCAGTGATTACCGCCCGGGTTCGCCCGGCGGGGGTCGGAATGAGAATGACGTTGCTGCTCTTGAAGTCTCGATGCACCATGCCCGCCCCATGCGCCGCATTCAGCCCGCTTACCATCTGTTTACTAACGCTCAGCGCGAGGGCTGGGCTGAGCGGTCCCTCGGCCCGAACTCGCTCCAGAAGAGTGTCGCCTCGAAGTAGTTCCATACTCAGAAACCAGACCACCTGCCCATCTTCCACCCGGTGGCTGAACAACTCATGGACACGGCAAATGTTCGGGTGAGAAACCTCCCGCGCCTGCTTAACCTCCTGCTTGAAGCGTTCAATTACCTCAGCGTTCGAGGCAATCTGCGGTCGAATCGTCTTGAGCGCAACGGACTCACTCAATTCGGCATCCCAGGCCTCGTACACCTCGCCCATCCCACCCCAGCTCAGAAATCGCACCACCTTGAATCGGCTTGCATAGACGGTTCCGACCTCTAGGACAGGCTCATCTGCGCGGGACGCTATGTAGCGATGAAGATCGGCGATAGGCTTTCCCAGAAATCCCCCCGTGCTGGCATCTGCTCGCAGCAGTCGCAGGACCTCCATCTCCAAGTCCGCATCTCCCCTTGAGGAAACATGCACGAAATCTGCCTGGGCGTGGGCTGGAAGCTCTTGCGCCTCCTCAAAGATCCTCTTGATCTCCCGCCACTGCTCTGGGTTCATGAAGCACCATGAGGATCCTTTGTGAGCTCTGCATGTAGCCACGCTCGGGCCATCGTCCAATCCCGCTTGGCGGTCCGCTCGGAGATCCCCATCACCTCCGCGATTTCCTCAAAGTTCAGGCCGGCAAAAAAACGCATCTCCACAATCCGACTTTGGCGGCTGTCCCAGGTCGCAAGCCGCTCCAGCGCCTCGTCCAGCGCTAGCAACTCGACCACCTGCTCCGGCGCTTCAAGTCCAGAGTCAAGCTCCACCTGCTGGTGAGCACCGGGTCGCTTATCTGCGTTCGCCGACCTTGCATGATCGACCAGCACCCGCCGCATCGTGCGCGACGCCAAGGCGAAGAAATGCGCTCGGCTCTGCCAATCTACCTTGTCCGTGCCTGCCAGTTGCAGAAACGCCTCATGCACCAGAACCGTCGACTGCAGCGTATGGTCGGGTCGTTCTCGCCGCATATGCTTCGCCGCAATAACGTGGAGTTCTCGATAAATAAGAGGAATCAGTTCGGACGTGGCGTGCTCGTCTCCACCTCTCATTCGCCGCAAAAGCACAGTCACGTCATGTTCAGGGATGTCTCCGCTCGAATGCATATGCGCGAGATCCAATCTTCAAAACTTGCAAAGAGTGTACTCCTTCCGAATTCCATCGCCGAACGCCGATAGCCTGCCGGCGTTTGCCACCCGGTCGCAGAAGGTGTAGCGAATTCGTGGCGCGATCTGATTCTGCCTTTCGCATTAAGAAGTAGACAGATGGGGTTCGTAGCCACTGTCCCAAAGGAGAAATCGTCATGAACCTCACCGCTCTCAAATCCAGCTTTACGTCCTCCGTTCTTGCCGGCTCGCTCGCCATCGCTGCACTTGCACCCTGCTCTCGCGGCGTCGCACAGAACTCGTCTGACCGCTTGGTTGCCGACATTCCGTTTGCCTTTCGCAGCGGCTCGGAGATAATGCCCGCAGGCAAGTACAAGATTGAGGCGGTATCCGATCACGTTCTGATGGTAAGCGGAGCGGATCAACACCGGTCGCAGTTTTTACTCACGCTTCACGCTGAAACAATCCACCCGTCAGCTCGGGGCAAGCTGGTCTTTCATCGCTACGGAGACCGCTACTTCCTATATCAAATCTGGTCACCGAATCAGTCGATTGGTTTCGAACTCCCCAAGAGCCACGCTGAGAAGGAAACTCTTCGCGCAGAAAACAATCCCGCACCCTCGACTACAGAACTCGCTCTGAACGATTGGGATCAGCGCTAGACCACGCAGCCGGCCATCACCTTCCTGTCGGTCGGCTGCCGAACTCTTCAACGTGCCACCTGCGACCTCGCAATCGGTGGAGGTGTGTCATGGCTAAGCCTGACCAAAATCTTAACCCGACTCGCTTTCGTATCGCCTCCTTTGTCATGAAGATCATGGCAGCGTCCGAAGACTTCGGCGGGCGCTACCAATACTCTCCGCGTCTCATGCTACTAGGTGCGATCTTTGCCGCAGTAAAGTTTTCTAAGTCCTCTCTGGCACGCTAGCCGCAATTCCGCTTTCGAAGGGCGGAAACCACTCGGTGCTCACTCAGCGCTGCCGACACCCTCAAACGTCGGCGGCGTTCTTTATGGGTGCAGTGCGATAATTCCATCCGCTACCTCGAAGAGTACATCAGGGGTGCTGGCATCGCCGAGGACCGGACGGGGCGGCTCTTCCGCACGATGCGCGGTCGATCGGGCGAGCTGAGTGGCAATGCCGGGCTCCAGTCCGATATCTGGCAGATGATTCGCCGGCGCGCGCGCGAGGCCCGCATCAAGACCGAGAATGGGCGGTCATACCTTCCGGGCAACGGCGGCCCGCTCGAGGTCGTGCAGCAGATGGCCGTCCACGAGTCAGCCCGGACGACCGGCCTCTACGACCGCCGCAGCGATGAGGTCTCGCTCGACGAGGTCGAGCGGATCGGGATCTGATATTTGAGCCTCATTGGAACCAGCTACGCGACGGCACACGGTCGAAGATGGCACGCCGCATCCTTCGCACGGATCTCGGCCCTATACGACGGACGTACGCGGCGGGAGTTCTCCTTCGTCTCCCGAGGGTGCGTCTTTGTTCGTGCGTGTGGAGCAACTCGGTCTAATATGCCCTCCTAGCGGACCGAAGCTAGTGGTGACCAATGCGATGAGCTCCTAGGGCGAGACCTGCGGCGGTGTTGCATCTAGCGCTTTTTTCATAGTTCTCCTTCATGCTTCCTTGCAAAAGATGGGTTTATCCCTGGAGACTTCAAGCTTTGGTCGCGCTTCGCGTCGTGAATTGGGTGCGCTGGGGGAAGATGCATGTGTGTGTGGCGCATCCGCTTCGCAGAGCTTTCTCTCCGTGGCACGAGATAGGGCTCAGAGCTTCGAGTCGCCATCGACGGGGATGGTGTCCAGCGCGCGTGCCCCGAGGGCAGGAAGGCAATCACGCCGCCGATACCACATAAGACGCATACGGCACCTGGAGTTGAAGGAGAGCGGCTCTATTGGGACGTCGGCTCTCAATCAGCTCTGCACTGATGCGTCTTTTCAGTCTCCTGTCCGGAATGCGTGCGTCGGTTCAGGCATTCATTCCGCCATCCAGAGTAAGGTTCGCCCCGGTGATGTACGAGGACTCTGGACCGGCGACAAACCCGATCATCGCTGCGATCTCATCAACAGGCCCGTAGCGGTTGAGCGCCATAACAACCTTCTGAGGCACCGCCCAGTCGCCTGAGGCGGGATTCAGATCTGTGTTGGACGTTGTTGACCGTGATCCCCCGGCTCCCTACCTATCTGGACAGCGCGGCTCCCTTCGTGGCAGAGTAGGGCACAAGCCCGGGCACCTGGACACGCTCGCCCACGGCCGAATCGATGTTGATGATGCGACCACCATCATTCCTGTGCTTCAACGCCACCTGCGTCGTGACGAATACGCCGCGGATGTTGATGTTCATCACGCGATCTACGTACAACGGTACGGTCGGGGCTTTCGATCCCTCATCCCAGAAGCAAGGCGTAGGCACCCGAAAATCGGAAATTTCTACCTGGGAAGAATTACTCGATCTTCGGAGAGAATTTTCTCTAGTGCCGATTCGGAATTGCGGCTACGGTGCGCCGCCCAAGGTCAATCGGTTCTGAGTCAACCGCTTGGGTCAATCTGCGCAGAGATCCCTGTTTGGCACAACACTTGCACAGTATCTGGAACCTCGTGACCGCCCCGCGGGCGTGCGGATGCGGAAGTGTGGGACCGAAGGAGGATTTTTGATGAAAACAGGCACAGCACTGGCGACGACCCTATTCGCCTTAGCAAGCTTTCCCCTCTTGGCGCAGCAGCCACCCCCGGCCAACCAACCGAACACACCCGCCACCCAGCAGAACCCTCCAAGCACGGAACCGGCTACGCCGAATAGTTCGGCCGCGAGTCCGGAGGCACCCGCCGTAGAGATGAGTCCAGTCAACGGTGAACTTGTGAGCAAGCTGGACTCAAAGACCGCCAAGACTGGCGACAGCGTAGTGGTGCAGATCAAGGCGTCAGTAAAGACTGCCGACGGAACCGAGATTCCCAAGGGATCGAAGCTGGTGGGTCATGTGCTCGCCGCTAAGCCGAGCGCAGCGGGCGACAATTCCCAGGTGGCGCTCCAGTTTGACCACTTCGAGTTGAAGGGCGGCCAAAACCTGCCAGTCCATTCCCAGATTCAGTCGATCGCTCCAGCGGGCGGTGCGGCATCGACCAGCGGGCTCGGCGCCATGAGCAGTCCAACGACGGGCGGATCGTCCAACCCGGGCACAAGTGGAACTAATGGCAGCAGGGCGAGTGGCGCGCCGCAAGGCACAGGCGCAGACTCCGGGCCTGCCGCAGGAAACGGCGCTCCGGCGGCGGGGACCGTCGTAGCCAAAACTGGCAACATCGCCATCGCCACCACGTCGGTTCCCGGCGTGCTGCTGGCGAATAATGCGCCGGGGCAACAAGATCCCAGGATGGCTCAGGCTTCGAGCATCCTGCTCGGCGCCAAGCAGGATATCCAATTGGACGGAGGCACGCAGATGGTGCTTGGCGTCTCTGCTGCGAGCGGAGGAACGCAATAATCGGCATTCAGGCGTGGCAATGGGCATTTTTTCCATTGTCTGTGACTGGGTGGGGAGAAACCTGGCGGGAAGGGATCGCGGTCGGATGAGAGAGGGGCCGGAGGAGGTGCTAGCGCCGTAAGGCATAGGGGTGCCCCCTCCTCCGCACCAATTCAAAACGTTCATGGCCTGCGAAAGGCTAGCCCTCACCGGCAGGCCTTTTCATCATGACGGCAACCATCGCGATGAAGTCGGATTGTTAAAAGGACTCGCCAACTAGCTCCTCGCTCTTCCGCCAGAGCGCCTCGGCAGCCTTTGGATCCAGCGCATACCGGCGCACTCCTTCGCTGATAGCGCCAATGGTGACATCGTCCGCCACGATCGTGCCTACGTGGCAGTTCTCTCAATACCGTCCCCCGATCTCGTCCGCCTGAGCAACGACCCCAGCCCACACCGAAGTGGCGGCCCCTGCGGCACCGTCTTGCACGATTCATGCACTGGTCGTGCGAGCCATCGCGAGCGGCGACATTCGCCCGACCTCGATCCACTCGATCTGCTTCGCGCTCTTTTCGGCGTCTCCAGTCTGGCGTCCGCGCCAGACTGGGTGCAAAGCGCACGAGACTCGTGCAGATCCTTATCCTCGGTTCGCGACCGATCCCGTAAACCGACACCCCGAGATGTGTGTGTGCACTCCCCGCCACTTCTATCGTGACCCGCGTCCCTGCGCCGCAAAAGGGCGCGCAGGAACGCGGTCTGCTTCAAGCTTCGAAGTAGTGTGCGTGGTCGAGATCCGGAATAAGCCCGGCCCGCGCAGCGCAGAGGAGACCGCCCACGCCTATCAGCTCGAACCGATCGTGGGCTGACAGCCGCGATTATGCTCCTCGGAGCGAGCGAACCCACAGTCCCGCCACGAGTCTCAGCCAGTCATATCTGGCTTGCTCTCGCTCGAAACGCAGCGACCTTTGCCCGATTTCCGCAACCTGTCGACGAGCACCATCTTCTCCGGTGACCTTTCGTGCGGTCATAAAACCACAGCACACACCCGCTGCCTTCGCAATGCCGTATGAGATCGAAATCCCCATTCGCGATCAGGTTTGCGACCGCCTCCGCGACGGGAGCCAGGAACGCCTCGACCGTCTCTTTGCCGTAGACACGAGTCACACCAATGCGCATCTCGTCCTCCGCCGTAAGCGCCCCATGACTCGGCGCGTTCTCCAGGAATCGATTGAGCGCGACCAGCGAGGGTTTCTTTCCGGACTTTCGCGCCTTAACCGCCGCGAGCGCCATCTCGCGAAGCTCTCTTGTCCTCTGCAGGAGCACACCGTCGCCGAACGGCAGTGTCCCTTTCGCGACGGGCACTTCCAGCCTCTTGAGCCAGGCCTTCACGGCGTTGTCGCTCTCGAGCGTGTCGGTCAGTTGTCCCTCGGCCATCCGACGCGTGTTGATGAAGTTGATCGCCAGGTCGTCGCCCACAAAGTCGAGATGGTTCTCGTTCGCGCTGTCTTTCAAGCTGCTTTTCTTCATGGCGTCCCCCTCTATCAGTAACCTCCTATTCTAATTTCAATCGTTACAAATCGCGATCCGTCGTTTTCACGTATCCTTGCCGCAGGCAAACGACGCCGCGCAAGCCCACTGCACGCCAAGGACGTTTCTGCAGGATTTCGGGAATGCAGGCGAATCGCCACGCCTCGACGTACTCTTCAAGCAGTGCTTCGTCCCATTCTGCCGGCAACAGGAACGCGTAATATCCTGAGTACATAGCGCCGATCGTCCTAGACGCATCGCCAGCACCAACGTATCGGCCGCCCGCGCGGAAGCACCTTTCAGACAACGACGCTCTCCGAACCGCGTAACCGTTTATGAATCGTTTATCTCGTTACGAGAATCTATCTTGGTGTACGAGGACGACAAATATACAGACCAGCGGGAGGACGTGCAGATCGCCTTCGATCTGCGATCGTCCGCGCAACAAGGAGTGGCATATGGCAGACAAGCAAAAGACGGTGATCGTGACGGGCGCCTCGCAAGGCATCGGCGCTGCGATCGTCAAGGAATTCCTGGAACGCGGCTATAACGTAGTCGGGACCTCGCGCAATGCGACCAAGTCGGCCGAGTTGAAGACCTCCGACAAGCTCGTGTTGGTGGACGGAGACATCGGCCAGCCTGCGACGGCAAAGAAGGTGGTCGACGCGGCGGTGCAGAAGTTTGGCTCGATCGATGCCGTGGTCAACAACGCCGGCATCTTCGTGGCAAAGCCCTTCGTCGACTTCAGTGCGGACGACTTCCGTTCCCTGGTCTCTACCAACCTCGAAGGCTACATCTACATCACGCAGCTCGCCGTCAAGCAGATGCTCGCCCAGAAGTCCGGCGGAAGCGTTGTGGCCATCACCACATCGCTGGTGGTCAATCCCATCTTTGGCGTCCCGGCGTCCGTGTCGATGATCACGAAGGGCGGCCTCGAAGCCATCACCACCAGCCTTGCGTCGGAGTATGCGAAGGAGCACATCCGCTTCAATGCGGTTGCCCCCGGGGTCGTTGACACGCCACTTCACAAAGACAACCCGAAGGATTTCCTGAAGACCTTGTCGCCGATGGGCACCATCTCCACCTCGGAGGACATCGCCAGCGCGGTGGTCTATCTCACAGAATCGCGCCAGATCACCGGGGAGGTGCTGCATGTGGACGGCGGTGCGCACAGCGGTAAATGGTAACGCCGGGGAGTTCACAACCGGGCACCGCGGAGCGGCGCCTACAGGACCTTGGAATTACGCTTCCCACTGCTCCTCACCCGCTTGGCGCATACGTCGAGGCGGTCCAGTCGGGCAGTCTGCTCTTCCTCAGTGGAATGCTGCCGGTCAAGAATGGCAAGGCTCAATACGTCGGCCGCCTCGGCCAGGAGCTCGATGAGGATGCGGGCCGTGATGCCCTTCGCACCGCAACCCTGAATGCTCTTTCCGCTGCGAAGGCGCATCTGGGTTTCCTCGATCGCGTGACCAAGGTCGTTGGCGTCCGAGTCTACCTGGCTACCGCTCGAGACTTCTCCAACCAGCCTCTCGTCGCCGACGCTGCATCGGAGCTTCTCCGCGATCTCTTCGGAGAGGACAAGATGTCCGTGCGCTCAGTTGTGGGAGTAAACAGCCTGCCCCTGGGCGCGCCGGTCATGCTCGAGGTGACGTTCGAGGTCAACAACTGAGAAAGCGGGAGCCATCCTCCCGCTTTCTTGTAGAACACATGGGGATCGTTATGGAACATCGAGTGAGCTCGCCGTCGTGGACGGACAATCGACTGACCTCACGTTTGGGACTGCACTATCCTATTATCCAAGGCCCGCTCGGAGGCCTGTCTTCGCAACGGCTGACGGCAGCCGTTTCGAACTATGGGGGCCTCGGATCATTCGGCGCTCATGGCCTCAAACCGGAGGCAATCCGCAAAGTCATTTGCGAGATTAAGAACCTCACATCGAAGCCATTCGCAATGAACCTTTGGGTTTCGATGGAAGACGAAGGAGCCTTCAACTCGACCGAGGAGGCATTTCATCGCAGCCTCGCTCCACTGGCAAAGCATATGGAAAGTGTCGCCGGAGCCAAGCCCTCCTACCATCCGTATGAACCGATTCGTTTCGAAGATCAGGTACAGATTCTCTTGGACGAAGGCATCTCCGCATTCAGCTTTACCTGCGGCATTCCCTCCCAGCAGATCCTGGAGGAGTTCCGCAGCCAGGGGGTCGTGCTGATTGGTACGGCGACCACCGTGGACGAAGCGATTGCGCTGGAGCGAGCGGGCGTGGACGTGATCGCAGCCTCCGGCTTTGAGGCAGGCGGTCATCGCGGCTCCTTTCTGCAACGGTCCGAAGATTCCCTGACGGGAACGATGACACTGGTGCCGCAGGTTGTTGATGCCGTGCGTGTCCCCGTCGTCGCCGCAGGCGGCATTGGAGACGCACGCGGAGTCGTGGCAGCCTTCGCGCTCGGAGCCCAAGGCGTGCAGATGGGGACCGCCTTCCTTGCGTGCGAAGAGTCAGGAGCGAACGCACATCATCGCAACGCGCTTCTCAGCGGACGAGCCACGCAGACCGCGCTTACGCGTGGGTTCACTGGAAGACTCGCCCGCGGCGTCAAAAATCGCCTACTCGAGGAACTCAACCAAAAGGACACAGAGGTCCTCCCGTACCCACTGCAACGCGCCCTCGTGCGGCACCTGTCGATACCCGCCGAGAAGGCAGGGAGACCCGACCTCCTTCCTCTCTGGGCAGGACAGAGTGCGAATCTGTCGCGTTGCACCGATGTGCATGCCCTCCTCGACACGCTGGTAAACGGAGTGTCTGCGATCGGCAGCGCGGTCCAAAGTTGGAGCGCACATCGTCCCCTAGATAACGCGCAAGCGGGATTGCATCCATCTGCTGCCATAGGAGCGCGGGCAGAAAGCACATCTCCAGGGAGAGTCGCTCGGTGAACACGGAGCAGCTTCAGCAGGCCAAGGCCTCCTACTCGGAGAGGAATGCCCGGTACTGGAAACAAAACCTCGCAGTCTGTGTCTTCGGATCATTCACCACGGCTGTGAGCCTTACGATGCTGCTTCCCTTCCTGCCGATCTTTGTCGAAGAGCTCGGCGTCAAGCAACAAGCCTCGATTGTGCAGTGGTCAGCAGTGGCATTCGGCGCCACCTTCCTGGGAACGGGCCTCGCCGCACCCCTGTGGGGCCACCTTGGGGATAAGTACGGTCGCAAGCCGATGCTCGTGCGCGCTGCCATTGGCATGGCGGTCATCATGTCTCTCATCGGGCTTGCGCACACTATCTATGAACTCGTTCTCCTGCGACTCGCAGCGGGGCTCGTTGGCGGATATGCATCTTCCTCCATGCTCTTAGTGGCCACCCAAACGCCGCGCGAGCGCGCAGGATGGGCCCTCGGCGTCCTCTCGACCGGAGGACTCACGGGAAACTTGATCGGTCCGCTCGTCGGGGGCGTCCTGCCGAATCTGATCGGCATTCGCAACACCTTCTTCGCGGGCGGAGCGGTGATCGCAGTCGCCCTGCTCGTTACGATCTTCCTGATCAAGGAAGACCATCAGGTGATCCAGCCGATGCAATCGACAAACGATGCACAGACAAGCCCCCAACGACTGCAGCCATCGGTGCGAATTCTTGTAGGTGCCATGCTCGCGACCGCGATGTTGGTGTTGCTGGCCAACATGTCTATCGAGCCCATCATCACGGTCTACCTGGAGATGCTCAAAGTTCCCAAACCCCACGTTGTTCTGGACGCGGGGTTCATCATGGCTGCATCGGCCTTCGGCAGCATTCTCATGGCGCCCAGGCTTGGTCGCTTGGCCGACCGTATCGGTGGATGGAAGGTCATCTCCCTCTGCCTGCTTGCCACGAGCGTCGTACTCATTCCCCAGGCGTTCGTCACTGGATGGTGGCAACTCGGCATCCTGCGCTTCCTCCTCGGCATGTCTCTTGCGGGGCTTCTACCGTCCGTCGCGAAGGTCATTCGACACAGCGTTCCGGAGCGTCAGCTCGGCAAAGTCCTCGGCTATTCTCAGTCGTCGCAGTACGCCGGGCAGGTGATCGGACCGTTGATGGGAGGTGAGATCGGTGCGCACTTCGGGATGCGTTCCGTGTTCCTCGCAACCAGCGCGATGACGATGACCGGCGCCGCAGCCAACTGGCTGTGCCAGCGGTCAGTCCACGAAGGCAAAGCAAACAACCCCTCACTGCTTTCCCCCAGGCGAGATTCTCTTTCCGATGCGGTAAACGAGTGAGGCGCTCGCCAGACCTCCAGTGGAATCAGCTATTTGAGTTCCAGGAGACTCAGTGATACACTCATCCATGGATTGAGGTGCTAGGTTCAAGTCCCTCCTCCGCAGCAATCCACACATTTGATCCTGATTCCACCGGCTCAGACTCACCCCCGTTTCACGGCATCTACTCCGACGCGTAGCGTCTGTTCCGAAGAGGTCACCAAGCTCCCGATGATTTACCTTCTCACCTTCGTCCACGTCGTCGTTTGCCTCTTCCTCATCGGAGTCGTTCTTCTGCAGCAGGGCAAGTCCGCCGACCTCGCCGGCGCCTTTGGCGGCCAGGGTTCGCAGACCGCCTTCGGTCCCCGCGGTGCGGCCAACCTGCTCACCAAGCTCACCACCTGGGCTGCCGTGCTCTTCATGCTGCTCTCCATCGCGCTGACCATCCTGCTCTCGCGCAGCAGCGGCGATCACTCCGTCCTCTCCGGCACCCCGAGCTCGCAGTCGGCTCCCAAGAAGTAACCGGCAAGTTTCTTCGTTTTCCCGATGCGCAGGCCCCAGGGCTTGCGCATCTTGCGTTTGCGGACGGTCTAGAATAATCCCATGATCCACGAGATCCTCGCCGTTGGCCCCCTCCACTGCAACTGCTCCATCCTCGGTGATGAAACCTCCCGCGAGGCCATCGTCGTCGATCCCGGCGACGACATCTCCCGCATCCTCGCCCTGCTCGCGCAACACCACCTCACCGTCAAGCAGATCCTCGTCACCCACGCCCATATCGACCACATCGCCGGAGCCCAGCGCCTCAAGCAGCTCACCGGCGCCCCCATCCTCTACAACCAGAACGACCTTCCCCTCGTCCAGATGATGGACGTCCAGGCCGGCTGGCTCGGCATCGCCCCCCCCGAGGTCGCCCCGCCCGACGACAACCTCACCCACGGCCGCGTCATCACCGTCGGCGCGAGCCCGGAGGAAGGCCAAGCCGGCCTCACCGGCAGCATCCTCCATACCCCCGGCCACACCGAGGGCAGCATCTGCCTCTACCTCCCCGAGCAAAGCCTCCTCATCGCCGGCGACACCCTCTTCGCCGGCTCGGTCGGCCGCACCGACCTGCCCGGCGGCAATACCCGCAAGCTGCTCCACTCCATCCACGACCACCTGCTGCCACTCCCCGACGCCACCCGCGTCATCCCCGGCCACGGCGCGGCCACCACCATCGGTGTCGAGCGCGACTCCAACCCCTTTCTCCAGCATATTTAGGAAGCTGTCCTATAAAATATTTAGAATCAGCCGATAACAGCAATTCACGAATCCATCACTTTATCGGAATCAAGCGAGTAATTATCTCCCTTGATTCCCTTCTCCGACCCGCGAAAAGCGCTCCATCGCCTCCCGAATCACCGCCAACGGAGTCAGTAGACTCACCACCACCATCCGCGCATCGGCCAGCCCATAGAAGTCACCAGGATGCACTACCACACCACACTCCGCCAGCAACCTCCGCGCCGGCGCCTCCCACCCCCGCAGCAACAGCACCGCCGCCCACCCCGCTTCAACCCGTAGCATCCCGCCCCGCAGCACCTCGATCCCAGTGCTGTGAGCCCGCAGCGCCGCGAGATTCCCCGCCGTCCGCGCCGCAATCTGTGCCTGAATCGCCTCACGCGACGCCAGCCACTCCGGCAGCGCCAACTGCGCCGGCGCCCCCAGCGACAGGAACGTATCCGCGATCACCTCCAGCCGCCCCAGCGCCTCCCGTCGCAGCTCCTCCGGCCCGAACACCACCAGCCACGCCACCTTCATCTGCGGCAACGCCGCAATCTTGCTCATCCCACTCAAAACAAAGGTCAACGCCGGGTGCGGCCCCCCCGCGAAGCTTGCCGCCGCCGGCTCCCCCACCAACGGATAGTCCAGAAAAACCTCATCCACGATCAGCGCCAGTCCATGCCGCGCACAAATCGCTTCCAGCTGTTCCCGCTCCGCCCGGTGCGTCCAATGCCCGGTGGGATTATTCGGATGCACCACCAGCACCGCCCTGGACCGCGGCCCGATCCGCCGCTCCAGCTCCGCAAAATCGATCCACCACCCAAAGTCATAAAACAGCGGATACGGCCGCAGCTGTACGTCGTCCAAATCCGCCAGAAAATCGAACAGCGGATAGCTGGGCTGCGCCACCAGCACCTCATCGCCCGGATCGCACAGCAACCGAAACAGATAGGAGTACACCTCGCTGGTACTCGTCGTCAGCACAACAGCATCGGGATCGCCCGCCGCCCCGTGGTCCGCATAATAACGCGCCACCGCCTCCCGCGCCGACCGCATCCCACGCGGATCCGGATCGTAGCCCAGTGCCGCCTCTTGCCGCAGCGGCCCCAGCACCGCCTCCGGGTCGTACCGAAGCCCACACGCTGTCGGATTCGACACTGTCAGATCCAGGAGCGCCCCGCCCTCCTCCCGCGCCAGCCGCACCGCCCGCGAAAACTCACTCTCCCCGATATCCCAACTCGTCCGCTTTGAAAATCCAATCCCTGGCTTCGTCACTCGTTCATGCTAAACGCTTCCTCCCAGCCTAAAATGGATGCTATCGATGATTGATATCCAAGCAGTCCTCTTCGACTACGGCATGGTCCTATCCGGCCCGCCCTCACCCTCCGCCTGGGCCCGCATGCTGGCCGTCACCGGCCTCGACAACACGCCGTTCCACGCCGCCTACTGGGAGCACCGCCACGCCTACGACCGCGGCACCTTCAGCGGCCACGAATATTGGCTCGCCGTCGGCAAGTTCGTCGGCCAATCCTTCGACGACGCCCAGGTCGCCACCCTCATCGCCGCCGACAACGATCTCTGGGGCGAGCTCAATCTGCCTATGGTCGCCTGGACGCAGCAGCTCCACCGTGCTGGCATCCGCACCGGCATCCTCTCCAACATCGGTGACGAGATGGCCGCCGGCATCCTCCGCAAGTTCGACTGGATCGGCCGCTTCCACCACTGCACCTGGTCCCACGCCATCAAGCTCGCCAAGCCCGAGCTCGCCATCTACCACCACGCCGCCGCCGGCCTCGACACCCCTATCCAGCAGATCCTCTTCCTCGACGACCGCGAGGAGAACATCGCGGCCGCCGCCAAAACCGGCATGCAGACCCTCCACTACACCTACACCGCCCACGCCGCCTTCGAGCAGGAGATGGCCGCCCGCGGCCTCCAATCCCTCCTCCACCCCGCGGCCTCGTAACCACAAACGCCTGACAATTCCGTGATCGCACCGCCCAGGAGCCGGCCAGCCAACACAATAAAAAGAAGGAAAGGTCCCTCTGCCCCGCGGTTCTTTCTCAACCCGACATGCCCAACCAGCCCGGTCCGACACCCGACGCAGCCATGCCCAATTTATTTACGCTTAACCCTTATTCATCTGTACTTTTGGAATTCAAGTCAGGGAGAGAGGGGGGACCCACCAATCCACCGCCAGCAGCCTCATCAGAGATCCGCGAAGAGCTCGCCCACCCACAGGTCCAGACCCAGTCCCCGCCGATCCGGTTACGTATTGAATTTAAATCTATATTTATCTATTGTTTATCAACTTAAGTGAAAAATAAAGAAGAGGTTTTCTACTCCTGCACGACCAGCCGCTTCGTATTCACGGGCGCCTGCTCGACGATCTCAATTCCAAACCCTTGTAGCGCAGGAATGTGGGTCGGCGTATTGGTCAGCAGCCGAATCCGATGGATGCCCAGGTCGGACAGGATCTGCCCACCCAGCCCCACCTGCCGCAGCGTGCGCTGGCTCTTGTCCTCGCCCCGCTCCCGGCCCCCACGATGGTGCAGCAACACCCGCGGCTGCTGCCCTGCCACCCGTTCCGAGGCGTGATCGATCGCAAACCCCTTGGTCCCGCTATGCAGGTATACCAGCGCCCCCCGGCCCGCCTCGGCGATCAGCCGCAGCGATCCTTCCACGATCGCCCGGCAGTCACACACCGTCGCGCCAAAGACATCTCCGGCCAGGCAGTGCGTATGCACCCGCACCGGAACAATCTCGCCGCCGGTCACATCCCCATACACCAGCGCCACATGCGACTCGCCCGGCTCGCAGTCCGTCCCGCCCTCGCTCTCATATGCGATCATGCGGAAGTCGCCGTACTCGGTGGGCAGAACGCCCTCTCCTGCGCGATGGATATACCGTTCATTCTGCAGCCGATACCGGATCAGGTCGGCGACCGTCACCATCAGCAGCTTGTGCTGCTCGCAAAACTTCACCAGGTCCGGCACCCGTGCCATGGTCCCATCGTCGTTCATGATCTCGCAGATCACGCCCGCCGGAACCAGCTCGGCCATCCGCGCCAGGTCCACCGAGGCCTCCGTCTGCCCTGCCCGGACCAGCACCCCGCCCTTGCGAGCCCGCAGAGGAAACACATGCCCCGGCCGCGCCAGATCCTGCGCCGTCGACGCCGGATCGATCGCCACCTGGATCGTATGCGCCCGGTCCTGCGCCGAGATGCCCGTCGTCACCCCTTCGCGCGCCTCGATGCTCTCCGTGAACGCCGTCCCAAAACGCGACGTGTTCTCCGCCGACATCGGCCCCAGCCGCAGATAATCGGCGCGCTCCTCGGTCAGCGTCAGGCAGATCAACCCCCGGCCGTACTTGGCCATGAAGTTCACCGCCTCCGCCGTGCAGAACTCCGCCGCGATCGTCAGGTCGCCCTCGTTCTCGCGATCCTCGTCATCGACCACCACGACCATCCGGCCGGCGCGGAACTCCGCGACCGCATCCTCGATCTTTGCAAACATAGCGCTGCTCCCCCTCGGATCCTTCCAAGCTCTGGATTTGACTTACTGCCAGAGAGTGGATGCCGAACCACTGGCTCCCGATCCCGATCTGCCGATTCTTCTTCGGCCCAGGCCCATTATCGCCCCAACGCGAAAGCGCCGCCTGGAAAGGCGGCGCTTGGCTGCATCGAAGGCCTGTCCTCTTGTGCAACAAAGTACGGCAGCAAGAACTACAGGGTCGACTCGATCTCGAATCCCCAAGCCTCGAGCAGGGCCTCTGGGATGTACTTCGAATTCTTGTTCCGCCGGGCCCATTCCCGAAGTCTGGTCGAGCGAATATACTGATCGGGAGTCAGCTTGAATTCCTTAACCACCTGTTCGAAGGAGGTTACGGTGGGAACAACCGGTCCGATCGGCTCCGGCTTGCCCCAGTTAGGATTTCCACGACGCTTTGCCATCTTTTGTCAGTGCCTCTTCCGGTTTTTTATGCGGATCCAGCCTTGAGCACGCTTCCCTTCAGCTCAACCCTGCTAAAATCACGCAACCTTCATCTTAGGCCATTTCCTTATTAAAAACAAGCCGGACCCAGGCCTCGCGACCCGGGTCCGTTTGCCTCTAACAGCCTCTCAGAGAAGCCTTTATTGCCGCAGCGCGGAGCTATAAAACTGCTCTAGATCCGCCCGCATCTGCTTCAGTGCATCCACGTTCAGATAAACCATGTGTCCGGCCGGATAGTACCCGAACCGCACATTACCCCTCAGCGCCTCCGGCAGATTCATGTGGCTGATATCGTACTCGGTCTCGAAGAACGGCGTTGCCAGGTCGAAATATCCATTCGCTGAGAACACCTTCAGCGCCGGATTCTTCCGCATGGCGTCCGACAGGTCGACCGCGACATCCGGAGCCGACTGTTCGTTCCGCGTATTCCCACCCGCGTTCGACGGCCTGTGCTTGAAGTCCCAGTTCTGGTTGATCCCGGGCCCCTGCAGAAAGTAGGTCTCCTGGCTCGTGTACTTTAGCTCGCGCGCGAGGTAGTCGTGAAACGCACCGACGTACAGGCCACTGATCCCCGTGTCCGACGGATCGTACTCCGGGTTCTCGCCCGCGTCATCCACGTCCCACCCCTCGAACCGCGCGTCGTACCGTCCCAGCGTCCGATCCTCGGTCCGTAGCAGCTCCTTGCGGAAGTGTGTCGGAGAGATACGCAGCTTCGACTCCTTCACATACTCCACACTGAGCCCGGTAAACGCCGCCAGCTTGGTCGCAATGGTATCGAACTCCGCCGGCGGCAACTGGTCGCCCTGCTCCAGCGCCTCCGCCAACGGCCCGCGCGCGAACAGCCGCGCCTCCTGCACCCAGTCCGCCAAGCTCTCCGTCGTCTTCACCTTGTGATGCTGATACGCAATCGCCGCGAACGACGGTACATACCCCATCGACTCGAAGTCGAACCCCGGCTGTCGCCGGCCGTAGTTCAGCACCGACGACAGCAGCACGACCCCGTTGAACTCGATACCGTCGTTCTGCAACGCCGCCACAAGTCCCGCCGATCGCGTCGTTCCGTACGACTCGCCAAACAGGAACTTCGGCGATCCCCAGCGCTCGTTCACCGTCAGGTACCGCACGATGAACTTCTCAAACGCCTTGATGTCCTGATCGGTGCCGGCAAAGTCCTTCACAGTGCCCTTGCCCACCGCCCGCGAGTAGCCGGTCAGAGGCGCGTCGATGAAGACCAGATCGCTGCGGTCCAGCAGACTGTATTGGTTCGGCACCGCCTGGAATGGCGCCGGCCCCGTCGCCTCCGGGCTCTGCGAGATCACCCGCACCGGCCCAAACGACCCCATATGCAGCCAGATCGTCGGCGCACCCGGTCCGCCGTTGTAGAAGAAGGTCACCGGCCGTGTCTTCGCATCCACGCCCTCTTCGGTGTAAGCCGTATAGAAGATGCTACCGTCCGGCTTGTCCTGCTCATCGCGGATCAGGAAGTTCCCCGCCGTCGCCACGTAATGGACCGTCCGCCCACCCACCGCCAGATCATGCTTGGTCACCGAGCTAGTCTCCGGAGGAATCGGGATGCTCTGCTCTTCCGGCGTCCCCGTTCCACCCGCATGCTGCCGCGTCTCTGCACTCTGGTTTTGATTTTGCGGTGCCTGGGCGATTGCTACCCCAAAGATTCCCGACGCCCCTGCCGCAAGCAAGCCGGCACACACGATCCCCATTGCATCAATCCGCTTCTTCAATGCGTCTCCTTAGCCTTCAAAGGTATTCAGACCGGAAGTACAGAAATCCCGCAGCACCGTCGGTTAGCAACCACTTTTCTCTCGATGCCAAATCATAACCCGCCCCAGCCGTTGTGCTTCCGCCCATAACACATCCCTATGCCGCACATTTTCGCCTGTGCCACTCCAACATACTCCCGAGTCCCACTTTCACTCCTCAGAACATGCGACACTGAGCAAGCACCATGCAGCTTGCCGCCCTCCTCCATAAGACCTTCGGCTTCCCCGCCTTCCGCGCCAACCAGGAGGCCGTCTGCCGCGCCGCCACCGACGGCCGCGACGTCCTGCTCGTCATGCCCACCGGCGCCGGCAAGAGCCTCTGCTACCAGCTCCCCGCCATCGCCCGCGGCGGCACCGCGCTGGTCATCAGCCCGCTCATCGCCTTGATGGACGACCAAGCCAACAAGCTTGCGGCCGCCGGCCTCAAAGTAGCCCGCATCCACTCCGGCCTCGACCGCGAGCAGTCCCGTCAGGCCTGCCGCGACTACCTCGACGGCACCCTCCAGTTCCTCTTCATCGCGCCCGAGCGCATGCGCGTCCCCGGCTTCCCCGAGATGCTCGCGCGCCGCAAGCCCGCCCTCATCGCCATCGACGAGGCCCACTGCATCTCCGCCTGGGGCCACGACTTCCGCCCCGACTACAGGACTCTCGGCGACTACCTCCCGGCCCTCCGTCCCGCTCCCATCATCGCCCTCACCGCCACCGCCACACCGGCGGTCCAGCGCGACATCGTCGCCCAGCTCCAGCTCCAGCAGGCCGCGCTCTTCATCCACGGCTTCCGTCGCGACAACCTCCACATCGAGGTCGTCGAGATGTCCAAGCCCAAGCGTAACGAGTTCGCCGCCAAGATCCTCAGCAAGCCTGAGAACCGCCCCGCCATCGTCTACGCCCCCTCGCGCAAGTCCGCCGAGGACCTCGCCTCCATGCTCGGAGGCCGCGCCGCCGCCTACCACGCCGGCCTCGAGCCCAGCGTCCGCGAGCGTGTCCAGCGCCACTTCCAGGCTGGAAAATTGGACGTCGTCGTCGCCACTATCGCCTTCGGCATGGGCATCGACAAGGCCGACGTCCGCACCGTCCTCCACATCGCTCTGCCCGCCTCGGTCGAGGCCTACTACCAGGAGATCGGCCGCGCCGGCCGCGATGGCCTCCCCAGTCGGACGATCCTTCTCCACTCCTTCGTCGACCGCAAGATCCACGAGACCTTCCTTGAGCGCGACTACCCGCCCGTCACCGATCTCGACCGCGTCGTCAAGACGCTCACCAGCGAATTTCAAGAGCCCGAGCCGCTCGGGCAGAAGCTCCGCATGTCCGGCGACATCTTCCAAAAGGCGGTCGAAAAGCTCGCCAGCCAGGGCGCCGCGCAGATCGACATGAACGGCCTGGTCCGGGCGAATGGAGCGGTCGGCAGCAACTCCTGGCGCGGCCCCTACGAGGCCCAGGTCGCCCACCGTCGCGGCCAGATCGAGGCCATGGTAGCCTTCGCCGAGGCCAGCCAGTGCCGCATGACCGGCCTCATCCGCCATTTCGGCGACACCGCCGACAGCACCCGCGCCTGCGGCCACTGCGACGTCTGCGCCCCCGGCGCCACCACCGCCCAAAGCTACCACACCCCCGACTCCGAAGACCTCCGCCACCTCACCGCGATCCTCTACGCGCTGCAGGGCCAGTCGCGGTCCACCGGCAAGCTGCACTCCGAACTCGCCGCCTCCGCCCTCCGTGGCACGCCCGCGGGAAACGATCGCCGCACCTTCGACACCCTGCTCGACGCCCTCGTCCGCGGCGGCCTCGTCAGCGTCGCCGCCGATACCTTCACCAACGCCGAAGGCAACCAGATCACCTACAAGAAGGCGGCCCTCACCCACGAGGGCCGCGAGTCCGCCTCCAACGGCAACCTTCACGCCCCCGATCTCCTGATCAAAGACGCCGCGGGCGCCAGCCCCTCAAAGTCCCGCAGCAAGTCCGGCGCAGCCAAGTCCTCCAACACGCGGTCCGCAGGCAGCACAAAATCCGCCGCCAAACGCGAGCCCCCCAGCTTCACCCCATCGCAGAAGGACCTCGAAGCCCGCCTGCGCGACTGGCGCAAGGCCGAGGCCGCCAAGACCCGCAAGCCCCCCTTCCTCATCTTCTCCGACAGCAGCCTCGAAAACATTGTCTTCGCCGCGCCCCGCAACCTCGCGTCGCTGCTCCAGGTCTCCGGCATCGGCCCCGAAAAAGCCGACCGCTACGGCGCCGCCATCATCGCCCTGTGTACCGACCAGTCCGTCCCCGGCGAGTACGGCGCTCCCGTAGCGAAGCCGTCCTCCTCGCGCCCAGCACCGACGCGCGCAAAGCAGGAGACGACCTCCACCCGCGCCAACAAACCCCGACAGGACTCCTTCCCCTCCCTCTCCGCCGCGCCCACCGAGCGCCCGAGCCGCCCACGGGTGGTCGACGAAGGTCCAACCTACACTCGCCCCCGCGCCTCCACGCCCGAGCCCGCCGAGTCCCTCACCCCCGAGCAGCAGATCCTCGACCAGCGCCTCCGCGACTGGCGCAAGGGGGAGGCCGAGCGCCTCGGCCTACCGCAGTTCTTCGTCCTCGGCTCCTCCGCCTTACGCAGCATCGTCCTCGAGCGCCCCCGCACCCTCGCCCAGCTCCAGAAGATCAACGGCATCGGCCTCGAAAAGGTCGAAAAATACGGCCCCGGCATCCTCCAGGTCTGTAATCCCTGATCGCTCATCCCAGCCATGGGCACGGGCAGGTGCCGCAAACGGGCCATCCCCTCGCCTAAATTTTCGCCCCTCACCAACGACTTCAGGCTCACAATGGACGCATGACCGATTCCACAGATCCGCCGGCCAGCTCAGGCGCCGACCACGCCCTCCACTCCACCACGCACCATTGCTTCGGCTGTGGAAAGGACAATCCCCACGGCCTGCATCTGCACTTCACCCTCGACCCCGATGCGCACACCGCCGCCGCGCACGTTCACCTCTCCCGCCTCTTCGAGGGACCGCCCGGCCACATCCACGGCGGCATCATCGCCACCCTTATGGACGAGGCCATGAGCAAGCTCAACCGTCTTTTCGACGTCGTCGCCATGACCCGCCACATGGAGGTCGACTACCTCCGCCCCGCCCCGCTCCACCAGGATCTACGCGTCGTCGGCCACCACACCCGCCGCGAGGGCCGCAAGCTCTACCATCGCGCCGAGCTTCTCAGCCACAACGGCGTCGTCCTCGCCCAGGCCAAGGGCATCTTCATTGCCCTCGATCCCGCGCTGCTCGAAGCCGCCAAAGCTGCCGGCCGCTTCTAGCCCTCCTCAGCCCCGGGAAACTACTTCGCCTCGCCCCAGTACCCCTGGTCCTCGAGGAAGTACTCCTCGTCCCAGGTGTGCATCATGGTCTTGAAGAACATCCAGATCATCCGCCCATGCCCGATCTTGCGGAACCGCCGGTTGGTCGTTAGTACCCGCCCACGCACAATGCGGAATTTCAACCGCGAGACCCCCTTCGACAACAGGTAGTCCTCGGCAAACAGTGCCCGCTCATTGAACCCACCCAGCTTCCAGAACGCCTCGCGCTCGAACAGCATAAACATCCCCGTTGCAAACGGCTTGGTCCGCGATCCGATGTACTGCATCACGTTATTCCCCGCATACAGCAGATCGTCGAAGAACCCACCCTGCTTGCACCCGATGCTCACCGTCGTGAGATGCAGATCCCGCCGCCGCATCGTCGCCATCGCCCGGCGCAGCAGCGTCGGATCGGCGATCTCCACATCCGCGTCCATGAACAGCACATACCGCGAGCAGGCCAGCTTCGCTCCCGCATTCCGCCCTACCGCCGGCAAACCGCCCGGCACCACCTCAATCTTCAGCCGATCCCGAAAGCTCAACGCTGCCTGCACCGTTCCATCCGTCGACCCCGCGTCCGCCACCAGCACCCGCGTCTCGCCGATGCCCTCATAGTCCTGCCGCGCCAACGACACCAGCAGCTTCGGCAGCATCGTCACCTCGTTCTTCGCCGGGATGACGATCGTGAGCTCACCTGCCGTCGCACGTTCGCTTGCCAGGTCCCTGCACGACGCTCGGCGGCGCAAAAATCTACCCTTCAACGGTAATCCTCCAGGAAGCCGCCACCCGCAGCCTCTGCTGTAATCATGCCCCGCATTCTACCCACTTCGATCAATAGGCGTTGAATTTTCGTACCCAGCGCCTCCTTCGGTTCCCTCTCGGCAGGGCTATAAACTGATAAACTGACTCTTCAGGGACACCACGCCATCGCTTCGGCCTGTCTGAGCAGCGCCTGCGTTGCAACGCCCCCCGCAAAATTAGACACGCCACGAAGGAGATCCACCATGGCAGAAAGCACCAGCAACGGCACCACCAGCACCACCCCCGCGTCCTCGCTCCGCCTCAAGGTCGGCCTCGCCGAGATGCTCAAAGGCGGCGTCATCATGGACGTCATGAACGTCGAGCAGGCCCGCATCGCCGAAGAGGCCGGTGCTATCTCCGTCATGG
>FSWS01000138.1_pt1 | contig 23379 bp, 21 predicted proteins | sample 1638091 | NCBI WGS metagenome assembly FSWS01 (sample SAMEA3914788, study PRJEB12502) | metagenome | biome: forest; material: soil | place: Canada | collected 2011-07-03 | depth 0.1 m
CCACCCGGAAACACCAGCGCCGCCGCGCCCGTATTCTTCGCCGGATCGGGCGCGTAGACCGCAAGGCTCGGATGACTGATATTGGTCACGCGCACCGCCGTTTTGCCCGAGACCATGCGATTCGCATCGGTCGTCGGATCGATCTCCGGCCCCACCACCTTCGATGGTTCCGGATTGCCATTCGGCCAGAGGGCCAGCGTATGCTGCGCCAGCGAGGGCGCAGCCAGACCAAGAAGAATCAGAGCGGGGAGAAGCCGAGTCGAGCGCATGGAGCATGGTAGATCAGACTCCCAGCCTCAGTCTTCGCCGTAGAAAAGAAAACGGCGACCGCAGTGGCCGCCGCTCGAAACCAGGCTCCAGAAAAAAATCCGCCCTCAGATCTCCAGAATTACCGGCATGATCAATGGCCGCCGGCTGGTGCTCTTCTGGATATACCGCTTCAGATCGTTGCGGATCTTCTCCTTGATCACGCCGTAGTCCACCTTCTCTTCGGGGCTCGAAGCGTCGAGCGTCCGTTGGACTACCTGCCGCGCCTCGGAGAACAGGCTTTCCTCCTGGATCGCGAAGCCGCGCATCACGATCTCCGGAATGCTTTCGACCTTGCCCGTCCGCTTGTTGATGGCAATGATCGGCAGCACGATGCCGTCTTCGCTTAGGTGCTTGCGATCGCGAATCACCACATCCTCGACCACATCGATCGAGCCGCCCGCATCGATGCAGACCCGGCCCGTAGTGACCTTGCCGTTCTTCACCGCGCTGTTCTTGTCGAGCTCGAGAACGTCGCCATCCTCCAGCAGCATGACCTTCTCCACCACACCCATCCCGGCCGCCAGTTCGGCATGCCGCTTCAGGTGACGATAGTCGCCGTGCACCGGAATAAAGATCTTCGGCCGGACCAGATTGATCAGCAGGCGAAGTTCTTCCTGGCTGGCATGGCCGCTGACGTGGATCAGCCCCTGCGTGCCATCGTCGTGGATCACCTTCGCGTCCCGGCGCTCGAGATGGTCGATCATGCGATAGATCCCCTTCTCGTTGCCCGGAATCACGCGCGAGCTCAGCAGCACCGTGTCGCCCGCGTCGATATGCGCGAACTTGTGGTTGTTTACCGCCGCCCGGCTCAGCGCCGACATTGGCTCGCCCTGAGTTCCGCTGATCAAGATGCACATCTTCTCGGGCGCGATATCGCGGATCTGCCCCGGATTGACGATCAGTCCCTTCGGCAGGTCCAGATAGCCCAAGTCCTGCGCAATCTCAGTCGAGTTATCGAGCGACCGCCCAATGATCGCGACCTTGCGCCCATGCTGGTGCGCCAACTCCATCGCCAGCCGGATCCGGTGGATCGACGACGAGAAGCAGCTGAAGAACAGCTTTTTCTTGGTCCGCGCAAAGATCTCATCCAGCCGTGGACGCACCGCCCGTTCGCTCGGCGTATACCCCGTCCGATCGACGTTGGTCGAGTCCTGCAGCATCACCAGCACGCCCTGCTTGCCCAGTTCGGCAAACGCGTGCAGGTCGAACGGCTTTCCGTCCGGTGGCGAAAGATCGATCTTGAAGTCGCCCGTATGCAGCACCACGCCCACCGGCGTCGAAATCGCCAGCGCTACGCAATCCACCAGCGAGTGCGTCACCCGGATCGGCAGAATCGAGAACGGTCCCAGCGTGAAGCGGCTGCCCGGAATCATCTCGATCAGGTCCGCGTCGTCCAGCAGGCGATGCTCTTCGAGCTTGCCCTCGACGTACGCCAGCGTGAACTCCGTCCCGTACACCGGAACGTTCAGCTCGGAAAGAATCCACGGCAGGCCGCCGATATGGTCTTCATGACCATGCGTCAACACGATGCCCCGGACCTTCGACCGGTTTTCGACCAGATAGCTGATGTCCGGAACGACGATATCGACGCCCAGCAGCTCTTCTTCCGGGAACATCAGGCCGGCGTCGATGACGATAATATCGTCCTGCCAGCGGAGAGCCATGCAGTTCATTCCGAACTCACCAAGGCCCCCAAGGGGAATCATGCGTAATTTATCTTGAGCCATCAATCTAAAAGTCTAACATCGCCCTCTGAATCGGCCGTTCCGCCTCTAGCCAGCGCCGCCCCGGCGCCCCCATCAAGTTACCCAGCGGGAACAAATCCCGTCCTGGCGCGTATCGTACGCACGAAGGCCGTTTTTCAAGGGGCGCATGAAGAAACTCTGGTTCCGCGTTCTGGCCGTGTTCGCGTGTCTGCTCTTCGTTGCGGCGATAGCGGGTGTTTCGTTCTTCAAGTTAGCCGAAGCGAAGATTGCCTCCCGGCTCCGACCCCCTCGGCTGGCTCCTCTTTCCCTGAGGGGAGAGGACCTTTCCTTCTACACGCTCGATGGCCAATCCCAGCACCGCTTGGCTAAGAAGGGAAAAGTCGTCTTTCTGGACCTCTGGGGAACCTGGTGCCTCCAGTGCGTTGCCGAGATGCCCACTGTCCAGCGGCTCTACGAGCACTATCGGAACGATCCGCAGGTCGGTTTCCCATCGTGTCACGCCTTGACTCACCAGCCTCAGTGCAACGATATGCACGCAGAAATCGCCTGGATCTTCCGTTTTACGTCACAGGGGACGAGGACATCTCCAACTCGATGGACCTGAACCAGTACCCGGCCACCTTCCTCTACGCTAAGGATGGAAGCCTCGTCGCGCAACACGTAGGCGCCGCGAACTGGTCCGCCCCTTCCGTCATCGCATTTATCGATGCATTAAGAATCGAACTCCGGCCGCACTGCCCCAAGGCCCGAGCTACTGACACCATAGCCAACGGGGCGAGAGCTAGGTCTTAGCGTTGTTCATCAACACCTCGTGCACCAGCACTTTGAGGTACGTTTGGTAGAGGTTTCTCCCGCTTGTCGAGCCGAACCTCACCGCTCCGCATGGCGTATCAAGATCAAGCGGCTAGCTCGTGACGACTTCCTCAGCTTCTGACGGCAGCGTGCTCCGCGATATGAGCAAGATTCGCTTCATCCCAGTCGAACAATATGGACAAAAGGTGTGCCCCTGGCTCGGAATTGAATTCCTCCTGAAGCACACCTCCATCTCTACTCATTGACGTACTACTTCCTAGCTACAGTGCAGGTTTCTACCGCAACAGATCTTCTAGAGCCGTCGACAGCTCCGTCTTCTCGTCCCGATACTTCACGATCACTGGCGTATACACGCTCAGGCCCCACTCCGCGCCCTTGCCCTTCGAAACCGCTCGCGAGCCCGGTACCACAACCGCATTTTCTGGAATCACCAGCGGCGACTCCGCCGTCGCCTTCAGCACCGTGCCGTTCACCAGGTCGTACACCGGTGTCCCCCGGGTCAGGATCGTCCCCGCCGCCAGCACCGCGCGCGTGCGCACCACCGTGCCCTCGTAGACGCCCGTATTGCCGCCCACTAGAACGTCATCCTCGATGATCACCGGCGACGCGTTCACCGGCTCCAATACACCACCGATCTGCGCCGCCGCCGACAGGTGCACGCGCTTGCCGATCTGCGCGCAGCTTCCCACTAGCGCGTGCGAGTCCACCATCGTTCCCTCATCGATGAACGCACCCACGTTGACGTACGCCGGAGGCATCACCACCACGCCCTTGGCCAGGAAGGCTCCCGACCGCACGCTCGATCCACCCGGAACCACGCGCACTCCTTGCTCCGCGCCAAATCGTCGCGCTGGATAGGTGTCCTTATCGACGAACGACAGCGGCTCGCCCGCCATCTCGATCATCTGTCCGAGCCGGAAGCCCAGCAGGATCCCGCGCTTCACCCACGCATTTACGCGCCAGCCCAGCGGCTGCGACGCGTCCGGCTCCGCCGACCGCAGCATGCCCGCCTCGAGCCCAGCCCGCAGCTCCTGGAACGCGGCCAGCGCGTCCTTGTCGCCCACACACGCCGCACCCGCGGCAAAGTACTGCTCAATCCGTGCTTCTAAAGACATGACTCTCTCTCGTACTTCTTGATTTGGTGTATCGAATCGTTAGCCTGAGGCAAGCGGAGAAACCGCCTAGAACATGCGCAGATCGCCACCCGCAGTCGGTGCATCGACCAGCAGGCCAAGCTCCCCGGCCAGCCGTTCCAGGTTGCGCCGCGTGCCCGCCGACACCGGCACGATCGGCAGCCGCACCGTTTCGTTGATTTTCCCCATCATCGTCAGGATCGCCTTCACGGGCGCCGGACTCGGCTCCGTGAAGTTCGCCGCCATCAGCCGCGAAAAGTGCCGGTTGATGCGACGCGCCGTCGGCCAGTCGTTGCTCAGCGCCGCCTGTACCATCAGCGACATTTGCGCCGGAATCTGGTTCGACGCCACCGAGATCAAGCCAATCCCGCCGAGCGCAATCGTCGCCAGCGCCATGCCGTCATCGCCCGAAAACACCTTGAACGCGCGTGGCAGCGTATTCAGCAGTTCGGTAATCTGCGCCACGTTCCCGCTCGACTCCTTGATGCCGATGATGTTCTTCTCTTCGGCCAACCGCTGCACCGTCGCCGGCTCCAGGTTCGTGCCGCTCCGCGAAGGAATGTTGTATAGCAGGATCGGCAGATCCACCGCCTGCGCGATCGCGCGGAAGTGCTGATACTGCCCCTCCTGCCCCGGACGGTTGTAGTACGGATTGGCGGTCAGAATTCCGCTCAGGCCATGCACCCGCGCCAGCTTCTGCGCGCGCAGCACTGCCTCGCGCGTCGCGTTATGCGTGCACCCCGCGAAGACCGGAACCCGTCCCAGCGCCGCTCCGATCACCACCTCGACCACACGCAGCCATTCCTGCTCGGTCAGTGTCGAAGCCTCGCCCGTGGTCCCGCAGGGAACCAGAAAGCCAATACCTTGCTCGATCTGCCAGTTCACCAGCGCGTGCAGCGCAGGTTCGTCAACACTCCCATCCTCGCGAAAGGGAGTTACCAGCGCGGTTCCACAACCCATCAATTCCATAGCATTTAAGTTTATCGCGTTCCGCTGCTCCTTTGCTTGCCGGCGCTCGTCACCGCAGGCAAACCGCCCGCTGCCCACGCTTCCTCGCTTGCGTCCCACCCTCCGGCTTGCTACAGTCACTCCCATGCAGGACACCTGCATCATCGGCGGCGGTCCTGCAGGGATGATGCTCGGCCTGCTGCTCGCCCGCGCTGGCCTTCCCGTCACCGTCCTCGAAAAGCACATCGACTTCTTCCGCGATTTCCGCGGCGACACCGTCCACCCTTCCACTCTCCAGCTCTTCCACGAACTCGGCCTCTTCGACCGTTTCCTCCAACTCCCGCACTCCCAGGTCACCGGCCTCTCCGCCGTCGTCGGCGGCCGCAAGTTCGTCATGTCCGACTTCTCCGACCTCTCCACCCGCGCCAAGTTCATCGCGCTTATGCCGCAGTGGGACCTCCTCGATTTCCTCGCCAAAGAGGCCGCGCATTACCCCACCTTCACCCTCCGCATGGGCTGGGAGGCCACCGGCCTCATTGAGCACAACGGCGCCACCACGGGCGTCCGCGCCAACACCCCCAGCGGCCCGGTCGAGATCCCTGCCGTCCTCACCGTCGGTTGCGATGGCCGCCACGCCCTCTCCCGCGTCGCCGCGCACCTGCCGCTGAAGGAAGAAGGCGTCCCCATCGACGTCCTCTGGTTCCGCATGGGCCGCCGGCCCTCTGACCCCGAAAACGCCCTCGGTTACGTCAATTTCGGTCGCCTGGTCGTTCTCATCAACCGCGGCGACTACTTCCAGGTCGGCTATCTCATCGCCAAAGGCCATTTCACTCGCATCCAGCAGGATGGCCTCACCGCCTTCCGCCAGAGCCTCGAGCGCATCGTGCCCTTCCTCGCTGGCCGCACCGCCGAGATCGACGCCTGGAACAAGATCAAGCTCCTCACCATCCAGGTCAATCGCCTCGAGCGCTGGTCCTCGCCCGGATTGCTCTGCATCGGCGATGCCGCCCACGCCATGTCGCCCGTCGGTGGCATCGGCATCAACATCGCCCTGCAGGATGCCGTCGCCACCGCCAACCTCCTCACCGAAGCCCTCCGTGACGACGCCCTCAGCCCCCATGATCTCCAGCGCGTCCAGCACCATCGCGAGCACGCCGTCCGCAACACCCAGCGCGTGCAGCTCTTCGCCCACCGCATCCTCAACCGCGTCCTGCACGAAACCGGCCCGCTCACGCCACCCCTCGCCCTCCGCGTCCTTACCCAGCTCCCGGGCTTCCAGCAACTCGCCGCCCGCTTCATCGGCATCGGCCTGCAACCCGAGCACATCCAGCCACTTTAAACGCAAAGGGGGAAGCCGCCGGCCTCCCCCTTTGCATTCCTGCTATGGTGCGTTCCCTTTAGACCCACTCCCCGCCACGCATCAGCGGTTCGCTCTTGCCATCGGCATACACGCCATCGACGTCCATCGCTCCGGATCCGATCATCCAGTCCACATGGATCAGGCTGGAGTTCGCACCCCGTTTCTCCAACTCCTCGGCGCTCATATTCTCGCCCTCGATCAAACACGTCGAGTACGCCTGTCCCAGCGCGATATGGCTCGCGGCGTTCTCATCGAACAGCGTGTTCCAGAACAGCAGCCCGCTCGCCGCAATCGGGGACGAAGCTGGCACCAGCGCCACCTCGCCCAGCCGCCGCGCGCCGTCGTCGGCCGAGATCAGCCGGTTCAGCGCGTCCTCGCCCGCAGTCGCCGTAGCCGCAACGATCCTGCCATTCTCGAAGGTGCAGCGAATGTTCTCGATCAGCGTCCCCTGGTGCGAGAGCGGCTTCGAGGCCTGCACTACGCCGTTCACGCGATCCTTGTGCGGCGTCGTGAAGCACTCCTCCGTGGGAATATTCGGATTGCAGAAGATCCCGTTGCCCGAAGGTCCGCCGCCGCCCGCCCACAGGTGATCGTCCGCCAGCCCAACGGTAAGATCGGTCGAGCCATCCTGCGACTTGAAGTGCAGCGAGTGGAACCGCTTGGTATTCAGCAGATCGACCCGCTGCTTGATGCTCTTCCCATGCTGCTTCCAGTCCGCCACCGGATCCGCGCCGGTCACGCGCGAAGCCTCGAAGATCGCGTCCCAAAGCTTCGCCACCGCCTCATCGACGGGGAGGCTAGGGAAGACCAGCTTCGCCCATTCCGGCGTCGCCGCCGCCACAATCGACCAGTTGATCGCGTGCTTGGTAATCAACTCCATCGCCGGCTTGTTGGCCTTCGACGCGGCAATGTTCGCCCGCGAGACCTTCGCCGGATCCTGTTCTGCCAGCAGCGCCGGGTTTGCGCCCGCGATCGCCATCCGGGCCGCCCCACTGCGAAACGCCGTCGCGATCGCATCGGCCATCCACTGCGGCGCATAGTCGAAGCTGGCATCATCGGCGTACTGATACCGCGCCAGCACCGCGGGATCGTCGCTATAGAACGTCGTCACGAGCAGCGCGCCGGCCTTGTACGCATGTTCGGTGATGCGCCGCACCAGCGGCATCGCCTCCACCGGCGCCGAGATCACCAACTCCTGCCCTTTGGCCAGGTTCAGACCCACCCGCACCGCAACCTGGGCAAACCGGTCCAGCTTCTCTTCAAACGACAGCCCCGCGAAGCCGCTCTCCGCCTTGACGTCCACCTGTTCGAGCACGCTCATAACATTCTCCTTCTCCCATTGGATGGCAATGGGCCACCATCGGTGCGATCCCGCCGGATTTGCCGGCCACAGGCCTACATCGGCCGACTACTCCAGCTGATTGTAGACCTCGCGAAAGTCGAAGCACCCGGTCTTCGTCGACACCCACTCCGCCGCCCGCACTGCGCCCTCGGCAAACCCCCGCCGCGAGAACGCCTCATGCGTCAGCACCAGCCGATCGGCCGAGCCCCGCGCCTCTAGCGTGTGCAAGCCCTTCGCATCGCCCTCACGCGTCGCCTCGATCGGAAGCTCCTCGATCCCGGCGGCCTGCTTCACCACCTGGCTGATCGTGATCGCGGTTCCCGACGGCGAATCGAGCTTGCTCACATGGTGCGTCTCCGCAAGCGAGAACGTATAGCCGGCATGCTGCAACGCCGCGCCCATCTGCGCCGCCAGCTGCAGCATCACCTGCACGCCCACCGAGTAGTTCGACCCATATAGCAGCGCCGCCCCCCTGCGCTCCGCCAACTCCTTCATGGCGCCTAGCTTGTCATACCAACCGGTCGTGCCAATCACCATCTTCGCGCCCGTCGCCAGGCACGCCCGCATATTCTGGATCACCGCTTCCGGGTTCGTGAAGTCGATCACCACGTCGAACCCCGCCACAAACGGCGGCGTCAGCGCGGACGCTCCCGCATTCTCCTTCGCATCGAGCACATGCACGCCATGGCCACGCTCATGCGCCACCTCCGCGACCAGCTTGCCTGTCTTCCCGTGCCCCAAAATCAATATCCGCATGGTGCTCTCTTTCTCATTCCTGGTGACGCATGCAAGGCCGCGTGCGTTAGACGTTTCCACCTGCAGGAACGCCAACCCCACGTGCCTCGACATCAAACACCGTCTCATCCGGATCCGTGAAGAAGTGCTGGTGCAGCGACCGAATCGCCTCCTCCACATCCTCCTCATCGATCATGAAGCTCATATTGATCTCGCTTGCGCCCTGCGAGATCATCCGCACGTTCACATGGCTGATCGCCGAAAACACCCGCCCTGCAATCCCGTTATGCCCGCGAATATCCTCGCCCACCAGGCACACGAGTGCCTTGTTGCCTTCGAGCTTCACGTCCGCAATCTTGCCCAGCTCCGCGCAGATCGCAGGCAGCTGTTGGTTCGAGTCCACCGTCAACGAGATGCTCACCTCGCTGGTCGACACCATATCGATCGCGCACTCGTACTTATCGAAGACATCGAAGACCTTCTTCAGATACCCATGCGACATCAGCATCCGACTCGCGACCACGTCGATGATCGTCAGCCGCTTCTTCGCCGCGATGCTCTTGAAGGGGCTCGCGCAGGGCGGCGCCATCGCCGTAATCTTGGTGCCCTCGTTCTCGGCATTGCGCGAGTTCAGCACGAATACCGGAATACTCTTCTGTACGGCCGGCAGAATCGTGGCCGGATGCAGCACCTTCGCTCCGAAGTAGGCCAGCTCCGCCGCCTCTTCAAAGCTGATCGTCTTCACCCGCAGCGCATCCGGACAGATCCTCGGATCGGTGGTCATGATGCCGTTCACATCGGTCCAGATCTCGATCGCGCCGGCATGCAGGCCGCCGCCCACGAGCGCCGCCGTATAGTCGCTGCCGCCGCGCCCGAGCGTCGTCGTGATCCCTTCCGCATTCGATCCGATAAAGCCGCCCATCACCGGAGCTTGCCCAGCTTGCAGCAGCGGCAGCACCAGCGCCGTCAGCTTGGCCTCAATGGCGTCCTCCTGCGGCACCGCCTTGCCGTAGTGGCTGTCGGTGATGATGCAGGTCCGCGCATCCACATGCACGCCCCGCAGCCCGCGCTGGTCGAACGCCTCGGCCACGATCCGGCTCGAAAGCCGCTCGCCGAAGCTCACCACCAGGTCCGCGGTGCGCGGCGTCAACTCACCCACGGCCGCGATCCCGCGCAGCAGATCGTCGAGCGCGTCAAACTCCGCATCGATCGCAATCTTAGTCCGCGCAAACCGCTCCAGCTCCAGCAGTTGCGCTGCCGTATCGTTATGCCGGTTCCGCAGACGCCCGCTGATTGCCAGCGCACCCGCCCGGTCCCCGCGTCCCGCCGCCGCTCCACTCGCAATCAGCAGGTCGGTCACCTTCGCCATCGCCGACACCACGGTCACGGCCTTCAGCCCGCGCCCGCGCCGTCCCGCAACGATCGCCGCCGTCCGCTCCATCGCCACGGCATCCTCGACCGACGTGCCGCCAAACTTCATTACCACCAGATCCGTGCGCGCTGCGGTCATGCTGTCACCGCCGCCAGCTGCTTCACCGGATCGAGCTTATGCAGCCGCGCCAGCAGCTCGGCATTCAACACCGCCGCGCCCGCCGCCCCGCGAATCGTATTGTGCGACAGCACCACGAACTTCCAGTCCAGCAAGCTGCAGGGCCGCAGCCGTCCCACCGTTGCCGCCATGCCCGCCCCGCGCATCCGGTCCAGCCGCGGCTGCGGCCGGTCCTGCGCAGAATCAAACTCCACTGGCACCGCAGGGGCCGTCGGCAGATGCATCCCAGCCAGCGGAGCAAACTCCGCCCACGCCGCCAGAATCTCCTCCCGGCCCGCCGGCGTCCGCAGCTTGATGCTCACACACTCCGTGTGCCCGTCCTCGACCGCCACGCGATTGCAATGCGCGCTCACCTTCGCATCCAGAAACTCGACCCCGCTGCCATTGAACCGACCCAGCAGCTTGCCGACCTCCTCCTGGAGCTTCTCTTCCTCGTTCTTGATGAACGGAACCACGTTGCCCAGAATGTCCAGCGACGGCACGCCGGGATACCCGGCCCCACTCACAGCCTGCATTGTCGAGACAAACAGGCTCTCAATCCCAAAGCGCTCTTCCAGCGGCTTCAGCGCCAGCACCAGCCCAATCGCCGAGCAGTTCGGATTGGTCACGATGTACCCACCCGTCTCCCGCCGCCAGCTCTGCTGCGCGATCAGATCTAGATGGTCCGCATTCACCTCCGGGATCACCAGTGGCACGTCCTCGTGCATGCGGAACGCGCTCGAGTTCGAGATCACTGCGCACCCGGACGAGGCAAACCTCGGCTCCAGCTCTCGTGCGATATCCGCATCCAGCGCTGCGAAGATGATCTTCGGCAGCTCCCCGGAACAGCCCTCCGGCGTATTCGGCTGCACCACCATCTCTGCGATGTGTTTTGGAAGCGGCGTATCGAGCTTCCACTTGCACGCCTCGCCATACGTCTTGCCCGCGCTGCGATCGCTCGCCGCGAGCCACGTAATGTTGAACCACGGATGATTGCCAAGTAGCTGAATGAATCGCTGGCCGACCATTCCAGTCGCGCCGAGGATACCTACGTTGCGCCGTTCCATAATGCTTCCAGCATATCGCGCTGCGCCCGCCCGCGCTACGCCGCACACTCACGTCCTCGAAACTTACGTAGGGCTTTGGTCCTACGTAAGGAGGGAGTGACCCATGTCTCGCTTTTGAGACATGGGTTGAAATGGAACGGAAACTCTAGTACTCCTCGACCACTCGCCGCCGTCGCGTCGTATACACCTGCCGCCCGCCCGTCCCGCTCCACACCAGCAGTGCGGCGATCGCATGGATCAGAAACCAGAGGCTCAATCCCTGGTCGCGATAGATCAGCACCAGGATCAAGACCCGCGGCAGCAGCAGCGCCAGGATCGGCGAGATCAGCGAATCCAGGTGAAACCGCACCAAGTCGCGATCGAACCACGCGACGATCAGCGCAATCCGCGGCAGAAACAGCGAAAAGACCAGAAACCACAGCGGAAGCCCGTGGACGATGGTCAAGGAGCGGACGGTCATTTGCAGGGCAAGAAAAAGATGATCGGTCATGAGCGTTGCAGGCCTCTCGGGTTCTTTGAATGCGATGTGCAACTCGCCTGAATCGTTGCACATCGCATCCAAGATCCCGAAATTCTACGCCCCGGCCTACTGCATCGGGAAGCTGAAGTCTGCCTTCGCCGCCGTCTGCGCTTTCACCGTCACCTGGATCGTCTGCTCCCCGAGCTTCTCCTGCACCGCGCCCAGCGTATAGTCGCCCGCCGGCAGTCCCTTGATCTCGAAGTGCCCATCCGCTCCCGTCACCGCGAAGAACGGTGTCGCCGACACATTCACGAACGCATTCATCCAGGGATGGTTGTTGCACCGCACCGGAATCATCTGCTCCACATGGTTGAACTGCTCCTCCTGCGGCGCTCCCTTCGGCCCCTGCGAGATATCGATCGGCACGCTCCCTGCCGCCGTCGGCATGGTATGCACATTGTGCATCGTTACATCCGAGTTGCGGAATTCCACCGATCCACCGCGCATCACCGCAACCACATGGGGCGTATACCGGCAGCCCTTCTGGTCCATCACCACCGGATTCCCCGCCGCCGGCGTATCGTTCATCGCCGCCGCCGGCCCACTCTTCACATACACATACACGTTCGCCAGGTCGCCGTTCTTCACTGCGTACTGCTCGGAGTAGATCGGCCCGCCGCCGCTCATCCCGCACGCCGGGTCCATGCTCGTGTCAATCAGCACCGGCGCGGGCGCCTTCCCCGAGAGCTTCACCGTCCCGCTCACTGTCCCCAGCGTAGCCGGATCGAGCGCCGCCGACGAGGTCGCAGCCGCCGGTGTGGCCGGTGCCGCAGCAGATCCAATCCCGCCCGCACTCGGCGCGCTGCTCGACTTGCATCCACTCACGCCCAGCCCCGTCACCACCACCGCCGCCACAACCCAACCGAACCGCTGACTCATTCGCTTCTCCACTTCCGATACAACTCTTTGTGTCGTCATTCCACGGCGAACGCGGAGGAATCTGCTGCCCCAGCTCCCCCGCTCCGCCGTTCCAACAGGGAAACCCCTAGGCGCCCAGCGCCGCCACCACGGCATCCGCAAACGCCCTGGTCCCGCTGGTCCCGCCCACATCCTTGGTCAGCGTCTTGCCCTCGGCATAGACCTTCTCCAGCGCCGCCTGCACCTTATCCGCCGCCGCGCCTTCATCAATATGCCGCAGCATCAAAATCGCCGACTGCAGCAGCGCCGTCGGGTTAGCCAGATCCTTGCCCGCAATATCCGGCGCCGAGCCATGCACCGCTTCGAAGATCGCGCACTCCGCGCCCAGGTTCGCTCCCGGAACCAGCCCCAGCCCACCCACAAACGCGCTGCACAAATCGCTCAGAATATCCCCGTACAGGTTCTCCGTCAGTATCACGTCGTACTGATACGGATTCAACACCAGCTGCATGCAGGTGTTATCGACGATGTGCTCCGCATAGGTCACCTCCGGAAACCCTGCCGCAACCTTGCGCGCGCAGTCCAGAAACAGCCCATCCGTCAGCTTCATGATGTTGGCCTTGTGGATCGCATGCACCTTCTTGCGTCCGAACTTCCGCGCATACTCAAACGCAAACTTCGAGATCCGCGTCGAGCCCTTCTCGGTGATGATCTTCAGGCTCTGCGCCACGCCCGGCACCACCATCACCTCGAGCCCTGCATACAGGTCCTCGGTATTCTCGCGGACGATGATCAGATCCACACCCGGATAGTTTGTCTTCAGCCCGGGCAGGTTCTTGATCGGACGAAAGTTCGTATACAGATCGAACTTCTTCCGCAGCGTCACGTTGATCGAGGCGAACCCACCGCCGATCGGCGTCGTCACCGGTCCCTTCAGCGCCAGCCGATTCTGCTCGATCGACTCATACAGTGCCTTCGGGATGTACTCGCCGGTCGCTGCAAACGCATCCGCGCCTGCCGCAAATGTATGCCAATCGAAGCTCACGCCGGTCGCCGCGCCCGCAGCCTCCACAATCCGAACTGTCGCGCTCGAAACCTCTGGCCCAATCCCGTCTCCGGGAATCAACGTGATCTTATGCGTCCTCGTACCTGCCGCCATGCCTTTGTCGTCTCCTGAATTGAAGTGAACTGCACGCGGCCTGAAGCAACTCAGCGCCGCCGACCGCTCTCTTTTCCGCCCAGCAACTCTTCCAACTCCGCTTTGAACTCGCTCACATCCTTGAAGTCGCGATACACGCTCGCGAACCGGATATACGCAACCGTGTCGATGTCTTTTAATCGGCTCATGATCAGCTCACCGACCTCGCGCGTCGAGCGCTCCCGCTCCGGCGAATCCACCACGAACGTCTCGGTCTGGTCGACAATCTCCTCCAGCTTGATTGCCGGCACTGGCCGTTTTTCGCACGCATGCAGCAGCCCGCTCAGCACCTTCTGCCGATCGAACTTCTCTCGCCGGCCGTCTTTTTTGACGACCATGTAGGGGATCTCATCGATGCGTTCATACGTGGTAAAGCGCTTGTTACAGCGCTCACACTCACGCCGTCGGCGGATCGAGTCCGCCTCTTTACTCTCGCGCGAATCGACCACTCGATCCTGGGTAAATCCACAATAAGGGCACTTCATTCTGTTATCGCGATTCTAGCAGCGCAGTCCCGCCTCTGGCCCGCCCATCACCCGAAAGGGCCCGGTGACCCATTCATCGAGCCTCTGTCTCATGCGATGAAGGGGCATCGAGCGGAGCGAAACCGCTTCATAACCCTCGCCCAGATCAGTTCTCCGAGGGCCGCGCCACCGCATCCACGACCACCACCTGCACCGGCCCCTTCTGCGCCACCAGCCTCAGCCCCAACTGCTCCTTCAAAGCCTCAAGAAATGTAGGCCCCGCCTCCGCCGCGGAGCCTGACCCACGCGAAGCCGTCTCCTCCCCAAAGCTGCTGTCCCGCGCATACTCCACGTCGAAGTCATACGTCCCACCCAGCCCGGTCTGATCCATCACTGGCCGATCCAGCCCACCCATCCCCGTCAACGACCGCGCCAGAAAATCCATCGTTACCCCGCGCGCCGCCACATGCAGATCTCCAGGCACGCTCGCCGGCAGCAGCGTCAACCCACCGCACGCCGAAGACTGGCATGACGCATCAACCGCATGCGCCGCGAGCTTCGGCCCCATCCTCCCCGCCTTGGCCACCACCAGCCCAAACACCGGCAGCTGCCGCGCCTCGTCATGCATCTTCAACTGAAACCGATCCGCTAGCAGCGAGCGCATCATCAGGCGCATCTGGTCTTTCGTCGCATCGCGATCTTCCGTTCGCGCCTCAATGTCGAACCGGTCCGACATCACCCACTCCGGCAGGTGCTGCCGCACGGTCTCCGCCTGGCTGATGGTCAGCTTGTATGCAAACGCGATGTAGGTAATCAACGGCTGGCCGCTCGCCGAGAACTCACCCCCAATCTGCGCATACATATCCCCCGGCCCCAGCGGAAAGTTCGATTCCGGCTTGCTCCCCGATTTGTTCTGCCGCACGGAAGCCACGTCGAAGGCCAGCTTCGTCGTCGCAGAAGGTGTCGCCACGGGAGTCTGCGCGCGGCCAGCAGTCGCTCCCGGGAGGCACGCAATAAGAATTGCCAGCAGCAGTCTCGCTCGAATAATCCGTTGCAGCGTCCCAGCCCGCATCTCGCTCCGTTCCGGCCGCCGGAATTTAGTGCTCCAGCGCGCTCAGCACTTCACCCGCCGCCGCCTCGCTCTCGCTTGCGGCACTCTTCAGACTTACCCGCTGTATCTGCGCAAACAGGAACCCCGCCGGCAGAATGCTCAGCAGCGTCACAATCAGCAGCAGTGCCCCGCATGCCGTCGCCGACTCCACCGGCGCTCCATAGAACGTCCGCATCGCCGCCGCCAGAATCGCAATCTGCGTAAACCATCCGATAATCGGCAGCTGCAGCAGCGATCCGCCGATGCTCACGCCCAGCAACAGCATCGTCCTCGAGAAGGAGATCGTCGCCAGCTCCGGCGTCTGCACAAACGCGTGCAGCGTCTCGACGTACGCCCAGCCGATCAGCCCCCACGTCACCAGCGACAGCGCCAGCGTCGTCAGCAGCTGCCCCACGCTCGAGAGCGAATGCAGCCCCTCGCGAAACTCGATGATCTTCACCGCCACACCCTCGGCCAACCCATGCGACAGCCGCCCCAGCACCCGCCGCACAAGATCAGCGACCGCCATCCCCCAGCTCCGCACCACCAGCGCCACTACCGCCAGAAACACCGTCCCCGCCAGGCTGGCGAGCCCCGTCCGCATAAACACCTCATGGTGCGGTTGGTTCGAAGGGGTCACCGCCAGCGCGCAGGAAAAGATGATCGCCGCCGCGCCCAGGTCGAACATCCGCTCGATCGTCCACAGCGCCACCTGCGATCCCAGCGACAGCTCCTCCCGCTTGGCGATCAGGTACGGCCGCGTCAGGTCTGCTAGTCTTCCAAACACCGCCACGGCGGTGAACCCGATGAACTGCGCGCCCACCGTAGAGAACGTCCCAATCTTCTTCGTCGGCCCCAGCAGCACGGCCCACCGCCACGCCCGCATCCAGTACGTTGCATAGATCAGCGCTACCCCGGCCAGCACATGCACCAGGTCCACATGCCGCAACTGCTGCCAGAACATGCCCCAGTCGAACTGGATCCGGTTCCGGAAGACCAGCACCACCGCCACCAGCGCGGCCAGGAGAACAACCCACACGACCCTCTGCTTCTTCATGGAATCCCTTTTGAACGCCTTCTATTTGCGAGTGCCGTAGCGCCGCCCGATTACCGCGTCCCAGCTATCAGCGCGGTCGCCTGCACCGCCGCAGTACGCGCCGCACTTCGGCTCGCCGCCTGCGTCGCGATCTGCTTCCGCCGGTTGAATTCGCGAATCACCCGCGCCACATACGCCTGCGTCTCGTGAAACGGAGGAATCCCGTGGTAGCGATCCACCGCCGCCGGCCCGGCGTTATACGCCGCCAGCGCGAACGCCACATTGTCGTGATACCGTGTCAGCAGTTCGTCTAGATACGCCGTCCCGCCCGCGATATTCTGCTCCGGCCGAAACGCATCCGCGACCCCCTGCTCCTTCGCCGTTCCCGGCATCAGCTGCATCAAGCCTTCGGCGCCCGTGCGCGAAACCGCCCGCACCTGCCCACCGCTCTCCGCCTTCACCACCGACGCCAGCAGATCCGCATCCACGTTGTGCCGCGAGCCGGCACTCACCAGCATCCCCTGCATTTCCACCTGCGTCAGCGCCGCGGCCTGTGCCTTCGCCGATACAGCCGCCGCAACCGCAAACACCGGGTCGGGCTCCGTCTCTACCCGGCTCACCGCGCTTGCCGCCACATCGATATAGTCGTCGTCCTTCACATCCTGCGGTCCCGTCGGAAACAGATACAGCCGCACCTTGCCGCCGTCCATCGTCTCCTGCCGGGTGCAGTCGAACTCCGATCCATTGCGCAGCGTCACATGCAGCGCCGCGTGCAGTGCTGGAGCCATCGCTCCCGCCAGCACCAGCGCGCCCGCACCGGCCCGCAGTCTCCATCCAGTGGATCGGAATATCACCACCCTAGGCTACCACTGCCCGCGAGCCCGCAGCCGCCCCATCTTGCTCCAAAACTTCCGCAATCGCCTGCGCAACCCCATTCCGGTCATGATGCCCGCCGACGACCCACCCTCGCTCCAAAGCCAGCGCCTTCAGCTCCGTCGGAGCGTTCTCCATCAGCACCGGCCGTCCTGCAATCTCCAGCATCGAAAGATCGTTCCAGTTATCCCCGATCGCCATCATCTCTGCCGGATCGATCCCCCGTTCCGCCGCCAGCCGCAGCAGTGCCACGCCCTTCGAGCAGCCCGCCGGCAGTATGTCCACCAAACTCAAATCCCGCTCCGGATACTCCGTCCGGCTCAGCGCAATCTCCGCCCCAGCGGCCCTCTCCGCCACCGAGATCCCCGGCGCGAACACCCTTGCATCCTCCAGCAGTCTCGCCTCTGCCCGCCGCATCCGCTCGATCGTCCCACACAGCATCATCTGGATGGGCGCCTCGCCGTCGGCCTCGAGCGCACGCTCGATCGGCCGCACATGCTCGATATACGGCTCATTCGCCACCATCCACTTGCCGATGCTGCCATGCAGCTCCGCCAGCTCCTCCACCACCAGCGCCCCGCGCGCGTCCTCGCCATCCGGCTGCACCTTGTCGAAGGTGACCACCAGCGCATTGCGAAACTCCTCCAGATGCCCGCACAGCCACAGCGCCGTCTCCCGCGCCAGGAGCGCCCGGTCGATCAACCGCGTCCCAGCCGCCCCCGTCCCTACCGTCCGCGTCCCAAGCGTTCGGGTTACAGCTCCATTTGAGCTGACCAGCGCATTCTCCGCGCCTAGCCCCAGCTCCCGCAGAATCCGCATCGCGTAGCAGTGTCGCCGCCCGGTGGCCACCACCACCATGATGCCCGCCTGCTCGGCCGCCCGCAGCGCCGCCAGGTTCTCCGCGCTCACCCGGCCATTTAGCCCCAGCAGAGTGCCGTCCATATCCACCGCGATCATGCGGATCGGTCTCCGCCCCGCCTCGTCCCTCAGTATCGGATTCACCCCAATATTCTCTCACCCGCCCCGCATAAATATTCATAAGTAACTGAATACATTGTATTTATCGGAAATTAACTCGACTTTAATCAAGTTCCGCGTCAGACTTTAACTAGCAGCACAAAGGTGTTTTATGCTTCACAAGATCGTTTCAAACTCCCTCGGGAGTCTTCATTCCAGCAGTCCTCTTGGTCCACAGCCGTCTTCCAGCTCGTACTCGCAGACGTCCGCACCCCGCCTGGTTTTGGTCCCCTCCGGCGGCGGCAACGAGCCCAGTAAGACCCCCTCGCCGCTGATCGACCTGATCGCCATCTCCGCTCATCGCTGCAGCTCCTTCTTTGCCGAAGCTGCGGTGCTCGTCCTGGTTCTGGCCTTGCTCGACCGCTTCATGCTCAAGGGACATTTTGAAGCGGGATGGGTCCTTAGCGCCTTCTCGATCAGCCTCCTGCTGCTCGCCGCCAGCATCGCCACCGAGTTCTCCGCGCGCCGCTGGCTCAAAGCCCACTAGTTTCCCTCATGGACTGTCCTCAGTCTCGGTCGAACCCGCGACCGAAGCCCCTCCGCGTTCAAAATGAGCCGCGTGAGAATCTGGGTGCCCCATCTTCGGCGCAGCGGTATCGCGCTTGAAGGTGGGCATCGAGCGCAGCGAGACCGTTTTGTTTCTCCTGCCACCGACAGCGTCATCTCGTCCGAAGCGGCGGACAGCAGCACTGTCCGCCGAACAGTGGAGAGACCGTTGTGTTGGTTCTTATCTCGAGCCCCCCTCCCCCCATTCCGGTTCACGGCTCTTTAGTACCATAAGCATCATGCCCCAGATAACCTCGCTCGAATGTGCCCGCTGCAAGCACCACATCACTCCCGAGATCTTCCAGGCCACTCCCCAAACCCTCTGCCCCCTCTGCGCCGGTTCCCTCTACGTCCGCTACGACATGGACGCGATAAAGCGCACTGCCCGCCGCGAAACCATCGCCTCTCGTGCCGCCGCCTCTCCCGCCTCGCTCGGCATGTGGCGCTACGCCGACGTCCTGCCCTCCGGAACCCCGGATAAGCCCATCATCCCCGTCACCCTCGGCGAGGGCTGGACCCCCATGCTGCGCAGCAAGCGCTACACAGGCCTCTTCATCAAGGAGGAGGGTGCCAACCCCACCGGAACCTTCAAGGCCCGCGGCCTCGGCCTCGCCGTCACCATGGCGAAACATTACGGCCTGCAGCACCTCGTCGTGCCCTCGGCGGGTAATGCCGCCGGAGCCCTCGCTGCCTATGCTGCCGCTGCTGGTATCGCGGCCCACCTCTACATGCCGCAGGACGTCCCCCTCGCCAACTACCTCGAGGGCATCGTCTACGGCGCCGACGTCCACATGGTCGACGGTCTTATCTCCGATTGCGCCCGCCTCGTCGGCGAGCAGATCAAAGCCCAGAAGGCTGCCAATACCCCCACCGAGCAGATCTGGTTCGATATCTCCACCCTCAAGGAGCCCTACCGCGTCGAGGGCAAGAAGACCATGGGCTACGAGCTCGTCGAGCAGCTCGGCTGGCAGTATCCCGATGCCGTCTTCTACCCCACCGGCGGCGGCGTCGGCCTCATCGGCATGTGGAAAGCCTTCGACGAGATGGAGCAGCTCGGCTGGATCGAGAAGGGAAGCAAGCGCCCCAAGATGTACGCTCTCCAGGCCAACGGCTGCGCCCCCATCGTCACAGCCTTCGACGAGCACAAGCCCGCCAGCGAGTTCTTCCAGAACGCCCAGACCTTCGCCGCCGGCCTCCGCGTCCCCAAGCCCTACGGCGACACCATCATCCTCGACATCCTCGAGAAATCAGGCGGCAAGGCCATCGGCTCTTCAGAAGAACAGATCCTCCAAAGCATTCTGGACTGGGCCAGGCACGAGGGCATCTTCCTCTCCCCCGAAGGCGCCGCCGCCACCGCCGCCTACGACACCCTCCTCGCCACCGGCGAACTCAAACCCACCGACCGCGTCGTCCTCTTCAACACCGGCGCCGGCCTCAAGTACACCGACATGACCGCCGAGGCGATGCATCTCAAGCGCCCCGGCACCCTCCCCACCAGCAAACCCGTAGGCGGCATCATCCTCCCCCAATAACCCTGCGCAGGAATGGGGTAGGAATCTGGGTGCCCATTCATCGCGCCTCTGTCTCACGCGATGAGTGGGCATCGAGCGGAGCGAGACTGTTTTCTTTCGCGCTGCCACAGAAGAACGACCGAAGCGGCAGACAGCACCAGCTCCTGCTGAGCAGTGGAGAGAGACTCCTGTAATTATCTTGAGTTCAAGTCTGCCCCCGCCCTGCCCGCTGTTCTCCCCATTTTCCAGGAATTTTCCACGCCTTTCCCCCGCGCACCCGCTTCCCCTCTGCATTTCCGCGTCGTATCATAGTTCCATGGCCTTCCCCATCAAAGTCTGCATCGTCTGCGAAGAGGAGTTCGAGCTGAAGCCGGACAAGCCTGGTTTCGCGAACCGTTGCCCGGAGTGCAGCGCCCCCGAATCCAACGATTCGGGCTCCAAGCACTCCATGGATGCCGACGAGCGCAAGGCCCTCGCCGAGGCGAACGAAGCCCGCCGCGCGGCCATCCGCGAACTCCTCTACACCCGCAAGTAGGCTGCCCGGCTCTCGCCGCCGCTGCTATCATTACTCGACAAACGCCTGCCCGGCCCAGTGCCGGGTTTCGCCTTTAAGCCCACACGAACCCCGCGAAACCCCAGACAAGTCCCCGGCTTGGTCAGCCTTCATTTGGACTTAACAAGACCTTTATCTAGACTTTGGGATTTTGCCCGCGGGGGGAGGAGAGGGACCCGCAGATGTCTGCCATTCGCAACGAAATCAAACCCATGCTCGCGCTCGCCCTTCCGCTCGTCCTCGCCGAGCTCGGCTGGATGTTCATGGCCGTCGTCGACACCATCATGGTCGGCCATCTCCCTAACCCGGCCGTCACCATCTCCGCCGCCGCGCTCGCCCAGGTCATCTACAACACCCTCGCCTTCGGCATCGGCGGCGTCCTGCTCGGCCTCGACACTTACATCGCGCAGTCCCACGGCGCGGGCAAGCTGGATGATGCCAACCGCTGGCTGCTCCATGGCCTGGTTCTCGCCGCCCTGCTCACCGCGCTCCTGATGGCCATCGTCGCCGCCGGCCCCCTCGCTCTCCGTCACCTGCCCGTCCAACCCGCGATCCTCACCCAGGCCATCGGCTTCCTCCAGGCCCTCAACACCGGAACCCCCGCGCTCCTGCTCTATCTCACGCTGCGCCGCTACCTGCAGGCCTTCAACCACGTCCGCCCCATCGCTGTGGCCCTCATCTCCGCCAACCTGATCAATATCCTCGGCGATTGGCTTCTGCTCTTCCCCCACCACCTCGGTCCTCTCCACTTTGGCGGCTACGGCGTCACCGGCGCGGCTTACTCCACCTCCATCGCCCGCCTCTATCTCGCCGCCTCTCTGGTCGCCGCCATCTGGCACGTCAACTGCAAGCATCACTACGGCCTGCACTCGATGCCTCGTCACCTGGAGCTCTGGCGCCTCAAGCGCCTCGCCTTCCTCGGCGCCCCCGTCGGCGGCCAGATCTTCGTCGAGATCTCCATCTTCGCCGCCGTTACCGCCCTCATCGGCACCCTCGGCCCGCTCCCTCTCGCCGGCCACGAGATCGCCCTCAACTGCGCCAGCACCACCTTTATGGTCCCGTTTGCCATCTCCGCCGCCGCTGCCGTGCGCGTCGGCCAGGCCATCGGCCGCCGCTCTCCCGAGGGGGCCGCCGTCGCCGGCTGGACCGCCATCGTCCTGGGCGCCGGCTTCATGCTCACCGCCTCGGCCGCACTGCTCGTTCTACCCCACGCCATCGCCCGCGCCTTCACCGCCGACTCTGCCGTCATCGCCGCCGCCGTCCCGCTATTGCTCGTCGCCGCCGGCTTCCAGTTCTTCGACGGCCTCCAGATCACCGCCAGCGGAGCCCTCCGCGGAGTCGGCAACACCCATGCCGGCCTCATCGTGCAGCTCATCGGCTACTGGGTGGTCGGCCTTCCTGTCGGCGTTCTACTCGGGTATCACTTCAAGCTCGGAGCCGTCGGTCTCTGGCTCGGCCTCTGTACCGGTCTCGTCATCGCAGGCGTGGCCCTCATTCTCACCTGGCGCCGCGCCGCCCGCTCCCTCGCCATCCACTCCGTGACCCCCTAAGCATCAGGTGATCGGCAGCTGCTCCCTCTCCTTCACCTCGGTCTTCGATCCGGTCGTCAGCGTAATCGCCGAAATCAGGATTAGCCCTCCGCCAATCCACGCGCTCGGCCCCAGCAGGTCGCCCATCACAAACACCCCCAGCAGCGATCCCATCAGCGGCTCCATGTTCAAAAGGATTCCCGCCTGCGACGCCGGCACCTGGGTCATGCCCCAGTTCCACAGCAGCGTCGTCGTCGCCGTGCACAGCACCCCGCTCGCGGCCAGCGCCAGCCAGGCCTTCACCGACACATGCCCCGAAGCAAAGGGCACCGGCGGCATCCCGTACCGCAGCGGAACCAACACCAGCAGCATCAGCGTTCCCAGCAACGTGCCGTAGGCCGTCACCGTAGCCGCGCTATGGCCCTCCATCAACTGCTTGTTGAGCAGAATCCACCCCAGCGCGATCGCCAGCGACACCACCACCAGCAGATCCCCCGTCAGCGACGAGTGATCGCCCGCGCGATGTCCGCCGCCCAGCGCAATCAGCGCCGCGCCGGTCGTCGATCCCACCAGCGCCGCCCAACCCAGCCGGTCCATGCGCTCATGCGCAAAGATCGCCGCGCCCACAGCCAGGATCACCGGCATCGTCCCTACCATCAGCGACGCATGCGAGACCGTCGTCAGCGACAGCCCATAAAACTGCAGCAGAAACTGCACCGGCACGCCCAGAAACGACGCCAGCGCCAATACTCCCCACTCTTTGCGCGTGAACTTCGGAGGATGCGTAAACAGCAGTGGCAGCAATCCCAGCACCGCGAACAGGAACCGATAGAGCACCATGTGCCCCACACTCATCTCCGCCAGTGCGATCTTCCCGAAGAAAAACCCGCATCCCCACAGCGAGCCAGCCGCCGCACACGCGGCAAATCCCAACACCTTCCTGTTTCCAGGCTTCTGATTAACCTCTGAGACCATTCTTCCACTCTCGCACACACGAGAGTGGAAGAAGGTCGCAGCCTGCCACCGCCTGAATCAGCAGGCGCCGTCTACCAGACGCGGCAACTATTCACCGGCACCATCGGAGAGCCCTTCTTGCATCCGAACGCTGCGGCAAATCCCGGCTGGTTCACAATCGCGCCGTTCGCGCGGAAGTGATCCGGCGAATGCGGATCGGTCAGCACCTGGTTCCGCACTTGCTCCGGCCTTGCGTTCTCGCACCAGTTCTGCGCAAACGCAATGTAGA
>FSWS01000107.1_pt1 | contig 23031 bp, 15 predicted proteins | sample 1638091 | NCBI WGS metagenome assembly FSWS01 (sample SAMEA3914788, study PRJEB12502) | metagenome | biome: forest; material: soil | place: Canada | collected 2011-07-03 | depth 0.1 m
CCTTGGGGGTGTCGGGGATGGGGGCGGTGTTGGAAGACTGGGAGTCGATCTGCTCGGCGTGCTGAGTCGTCTGGTCGGTCTTGCAGCCGGTGGAGAGGATGGTTGCAGCCGCTAGAATACAGAGAAGCCACGGTTGGCGCATTGGTCCACTGTATCAAAGGCAGCGAGTAGGGAATAGGAAACAGGGAGTAGAAGAGCGGACGTTTGCTGGCGCAAACGAGGTCAACCTTCGCGACGATAAGGCCGTCGCGAAGATGGGGCACCTGATAGAGCACTTCAGGACAGGATAAGAACAAACAACGGCACGCGGATCGCTGCTGGGGAGAAGGTTTCGAGTGACTCAAGGTTCGTCGGCAATGATCGAGGTTCGGGAGCTGCGCAAGTCGATTCGCAATGGGGCGCGCACAGTGGAGATCCTGAAGGGAATCGACTTCAGCGTGCCGGCGGGACAATTCGTGGCGATCATGGGAGCCTCCGGATCGGGGAAGTCCACGCTGCTGGGGCTGCTGGCGGGGTTGGATACGCCGACCGGTGGAGACGTGCACCTGAATGGGACCGCGATCAGCTATCTTCCGGAGGACCGGCTGGCGCAGGTGCGTGGGAAGACGATCGGGTTTGTGTTTCAGTCGTACCAGCTGATTCCGACGCTGACGGCGCTGGAGAATGTGCTGCTGCCGCATGAGTTGAATGCCGATGCGAAGGACGGGGCGGCGGGGATGGTTCGCGCGCGGGAGCTGCTGACGAGCGTGGGGCTGGGCGGGCGGATGGATCATTATCCGGTACAGCTTTCGGGTGGGGAGCAGCAGCGGGTGGCGCTAGCAAGGGCGTTTATTCTGCGGCCGCCCATTGTGCTGGCGGATGAGCCGACGGGGAATCTCGACACGACGAACGGGGCGCATGTGCTGGAGCTGCTGCTGCAGCTGAACCGCATCGAGGGCACGACGCTGGTGCTGGTGACGCATGATCCGGTGCTGGCGGGATATGCGAACCGGAGGATCGTGCTGCGGGATGGGGCAGTGGTGTCGGATGAGATCAATGCGGATCCGACTGCGAACGATGCGGCTTCGGCTTCGGTGGTGGGGTAGCGATGGCGAGTCTGTCGTACCGGTCGGCGGCGAAGATTGCGGCGCGCGAGATGCGGTCGTCGCGCGGGAAATTCTTTTTTGTAATCCTTTCGGTTGCAATTGGAGTGGCGGCGCTGACGGGCGTGCGCGGGTTCAGCGCGTCGTTTCGCGGGACGCTGCTGCTGCGGGCGCGGAGCATCATGGCGGCGGATCTTTCGGCGCGGATGTTCCAGTTACCGACGCCGGAGCAGCAGAAGGGGCTGGACGCGATCGCGGCGACGGGCGTGGAGATGACGCCGGTGACGGAGCTGCTGTCGATGGCGAGCTCGGCGAAGACGATGGACCCGCTGTTGGTGTCGTTGAAGGCGGTGGATCCGGCAAAGTATCCGTTTTATGGGACGGTGGACCTGGAGCCGGCGGGGGCGCTGTCGGCGGTGCTGGGGCCGGATACGGTGGTGGTGGCGAGCGACCTGCTGCTGCGGCTGCATTTAAAGGTGGGCGATGGGCTGAAGATCGGGAACAAGGAATTCCGGATCGCGTCGGTGGTGACGAACGAGCCGGACCGGCTGAGTGGAAACTTTGCGGCGGGGCCGCGTGTGCTGCTCTCGCGCGAGGGGCTGGATGCGAGCGGGTTGGTGGCTCCGGGGAGTCATGCGGGGCAGCGGTATTTGTTCAAGGTGCCAAGGCCGGCGAGTGGGGCGGCGATCTCGGATGCCGCGGTGGAGCAGTTGAAGGATCGGCTGGAGAGGCTGCTGCCGGAGGCGCAGGTGATCGACTATCGCGAGACCAATCCAGCGCTGACGCAGGGGTTGGATCGGGCGACGAGCCTGCTGTCGCTGATGAGTTTGGTGGCGCTGGTGCTGGGGGCAATCGGCGTGGCGATGGCGATGCGGGCGCACCTGCAGCAGCGGCTGGATACGATCGCGATCATGAAGTCGCTGGGGGCACGGTCGGGGCAGATCATGAAGATCTACCTGATGCAGACGCTGCTGCTGGGGATTGTGGGCGGGCTGCTGGGGGTGGCGCTGGGCGTGGCCGTGCAGCTGGCGTTTCCGGTGCTGCTAGCGAAGCTGATCAATGTGCAGACGGACCTGCAGATCCAGTTGCGGACGGTGCTGACGGGGCTGGGCGCGGGGGTGCTGACGACGCTGCTGTTTACCGCGCCGCCACTGCTGGATATTCGGCAGGTGAGGCCGCTGTTGATTCTGCGAAGGGCGGTGGACGAAGAGGCGAGTGGAGGGCAATTTGTAACCAGCGTAGTTCGCAGGCTGCGGAACAACGGGGCGCAGATCGCGGCGGCGGTGCTGATTCTGGCAGGGCTGGCGGCGATTGCGACGACGCTGAGCGACTCGGCGGAGGTCGGGAAGGTCTTCTCGCTGGGGCTTGTGGTGGTGCTGGCGGTGCTGCTGGGGGCTTCGGCGGCGGTACTGGCGGGGCTGAAGTGGTTTCTGGCGCGGACGCGGCTAAGGCTGCCGTCTTCGTTGCGGCATGGGCTGGCGAATCTGTATCGGCCGGGGAATCCGAGTGCGGCATTGCTGGCGGCGCTGGGCATGGGCGTGATGCAGATCATGACGGTGTACTTTGTGCAGCAGGCGGTGGTGCGGGAACTGCATGTGTCGGCGGCGCCGAATCTGCCGAATGTGTTTTTGGTGGACATTACGACGGCCGAGGTGGAGGGTGTTCGCAAGCTGCTGATGGCGCAGGCGGGGGTGACGGTGGGGCCGGAGCTGGTGCCGGTGGTGTCGTCGCGGATTGTGGCGATCGATGGGATTGCGGCGAAGGATTTGAAGCTGAAGAACCTTCCGCGGCACATGCTGCAGTCGATCTCGCTGAGCTGGTCGGACGCGCCACCGGTGGGAACGAAGGTGGTTGGCGGCAAGTGGTGGGCCGCGGATGAGAAGACGGCTGAAGTCGCGGTTGCCGACCGTGCGGCGGAGCGGCTGGGGGTGAAGGTCGGATCGACGATTGTGTTTGCGGCGCAGGATACGCAGCTTGCCGCGAAGGTGGTTGCGCTGACGCGGGCCGATGGACAGCATGCGTTTTCGCGAGTGGAGTTCACGCTGCCGGAGCAGGCGCTGGCGGGGCTGCCGGTGGTCTGGTACGGGGGGGTGCATGTGGACCCGGCGAAGGTGGATGGGGTGCAGCGGGCGCTGTATAACGCGTACCCGACGGTGACGGTGATCAACGTGGCGGCGGCGCTGGAGACGGTGCGGAGCGTGGTGATTCAGATCACGTATGTGATTCAGTTCCTGGCGGCGTTTTCGATCTTCGCGGGGGTGATTATTCTGGCGAGCTCGATTGCGGGGACGCGCTACCGGCGGATTCGCGAGGTGGTGGTGCTGAAGACGCTGGGCGCGACGCGCGGGCGGATCGCGACGGTGTTTTCGATTGAGTTCGCGGTGCTCGGGCTGGTGGCCGGCGTGGTTGGCGTGGGCTTTGCGCTGGTGATCGCGCGGGTTCTGCTGCACAAGATGGAGGTCGCATTCCATGTGCAGTGGCTGTGGACGATCGGGGCGTTGCTGGGGACGGCGGCGCTCACGGTGGGAACGGGGTGGGTGGCGAGCCATCGCATCCTGGGACAGAAGCCGCTCGAGGTGCTAAGGGAGGAGTGAAGAAGGCAGGGAGTTGGGAGCGGGTGTCGGCGCTGGATTGGTTCGGCGAAGACGGTCTGGATTCGTTGATGACTGCCGGATTTACAGAGGGTGCCGATCTGTTAGGCTCTAGGCTCGACGGTTGTTCGGTGGGTCGTTGCTGGGGCGTTGGGAGTTCGAAGTCCGAAGGAGGAGACCATGCAGACAGCGTGCACGCATCTGGATCAGATTCGGAAGGTGGCTCCGCGTACTCCTCGAGGCTGTGAGGAGTGTTTGAAGATCGGGAGCCGGTGGGTTCACCTGCGGCTGTGCCTGGAATGCGGGCACGTTGGCTGCTGCGACTCCTCACCGCATAAGCACGCGACCAAGCACTTCCATCACACGGAGCATCCCATCATGAGGTCGTTCGAGCCGGGTGAGAATTGGGGCTGGTGCTACGTCGATGAGGTGGAGTTGGATCTACCTGCGTGAAGGTGATTTGGGTAGTTGAGTGGGTGGAAGCGCTCAGGGTCTGGGTGGGGTGTGTTGTTGCCGCCCTCCAGCTTTGCTACGCCAAGCAGAGGCTTGCTCGGATGCCGGGGGTGGTTTCCAATGCGGTATGGCGAAAAAGCTTTTGGTGAACCCGACCCTTGCAGGCGCATTCTCGGTTCTTGTCTGGGGAATGGCTCTGCCCATCGTGAAGGTGGTCGAAGATCAGATAGGTCCGCTGGGCTTCATGGGATTTACCTATGCCGCAATGGTCTGCTTCGGCGTCATCAATCATTCGATCCGTCGCCGTCCCCTCCCTGAAGAGACGATCTTTCGCAATCCCTATTTTTATGCACGAGGGCTGTTCTTTGTCCTGCATGAAGGATTGCTGATTACGGGAATTTACATCGTGCAGAAGCAGCATATGCCCTTCGTCATTCTGATCAATTATCTATGGCCGACGGCGATCATCCTCTGCTCTGTTCTGTTGGCGGGCGTAAAGATCACTCGATGGTGGGCATTTCTCATTGGATCGCTTGTTGTCATCCTGAGCATGTTGCCGGAGATCATCGGGTCTGCCGGTCTCACGACGAACCTGTTTTCCCGCAGGACAGATTGTCTGGCCTATCTTGTTGTTTTGATCGGAGCAATTTCGTGGGGCATGTATTCGGCGTTGTCACGTCGCGAGGGCGATGCGACTGGCGGCGCTACTGTGCTTCCGATATTCCAAGCGGCCCTCGGCCTTGCACTGCCTATCTCCTTTTTGCCTGGTATGGCCACATGGACGCGGCTCACTCCAGTGTCTGCCCTTCTTCTTGTGGCGTATTGCTTTTTGTTGTTCCTTGCTTATGTCGCATGGGATCTCGGTATGCGTCAGGGCAACGTTGTTGTGCTCAGCCTATTGGCGGATCTCATTCCCTGGTTTTCTCTAGCGGTAACCAACTTGATGTTGCGTATCGATATCGGCCGCAACGCTGTATTTTCTGCTGGCGTGCTTGTATTGGGCGCGACTCTCGCTCGCTACGGCACATTACAGAAGGCGCCGGTTTTGGGAGTGTATGAAGAAGTGGGAATCTAACGACGGCGTTGTACTTAGCGGCGGTCGGGGTGGCGGGTGAACTGGCTTTCGAGGACCATGCGGACCAGCTGGCTGCGGGTGCGGACGCCGGTCTTGGAGAAGAGCTGCTGCAGGACGGCTTTGACGTAAGCCTCGGAGATGTTGAGCTTTGCGGCGATCTCCTTGTTGGTGAGGCCGTTGAAGATCTCGTCGAGGACGCTGCGCTCGCGGGCGGTGTAGTTGGCTTCGCCGGTGGCCTTATCGGGCGCGGGGGTGGGGGCCGCGGCGAGAGAGCGGGCGGTCTTGGGATCGAGCCAGGTTTCGCCGTGGGCGACGTGGCGGATGGCGGTGAGCAGGTCGGTGGGCGAGCTGTGTTTGAGGAAGATGCCAGAGGCGCCGAGGGCGAGGGCGGCGCGAGTCTCCTCTTCGCTCATGCCGGCGGTGATGAAGAGGATCTTGCCGGAGAAGCTGGTTTTTTTGAGGGTTTCGAGGAAGCTGAGGCCGTTCTGGGTGCCGAGGTCGTAGTCGAGCAGGAGGACGTCGACCTTGAGGGAAATAAGGGCGGCGAGGGCCTCGTGGCCGGAGTGGAAGTCGGCGACCATGTGGAAGTCAGGCTCGGCCTGGAGCAGGCGGCTGAGGCTCTCGCGGAAGAGAGAGTGGTCGTCGACGAGGAGGAGCCTGATCGTTTTTCGAGTTTCCATAGGTGTCAGTTGGGGGATGCCGAGAGTTTGACAACGAAGGTGGCGCCTTCGGTGCCTTGGGGGGAGGGTTGGTAGTCGAGCTCGCCGTGGAAGGAGCGCATGAGGGAGCGAGAGATGCAGAGGCCAAGGCCAGAGGTTCCGGTGTGGGGCTGGAAGGGGCGGAAGAGAAGCTCGGGGTGGGCGACGCCTTCGCCGTTGTCGATGACGGCGATACAGATGGACCCGGGGCCTTCGGTGACGCGGAAGGTGAGGCTGGGGTGGGAGATTTGCGCAAGCGCGCGGGAGCTGTTGCGGACGAGGTTGAGGAAGACCTGCATGAGGCTGTGGCGGTCGGCCCAGACTGTGGGCAGGGTGCGGGGGACGTCCCAGCGGACGGCGATCTCTGCTTCGAGGAGGGCGGGTTCGACGACGATGCGGAGTTCCTCCATGAAGGAGGCGAGGTGGACGCTGGCGGCGAACTCGGGGGGCTCACGGAGATCCATGGAGGCGATCTTTTCGAGGGCCAGGACAAGGGTGCCGAGGGCTTCGAAGTCGGGGTTGTGGGAGAGGTCGTCGGAGCGGACGAGGTTTTGATGGACCATGGCGATGGCGCCGCAGACGTTGCGGATCTCGTGAGAGATGGCGGTGACGACGATGCGGGAGCCGGAGAGGAGTTGCTGCAGGGCGTCCTCCTCGCGATCGCGGAAGTCCTCGGAGGAGTCCACGATCATGGCAGAGATGCGGGGGCCGAGGCTGGTCTGGTAGGTGGAGAACCAGACGTCGGCGATGAAGAGGCCGCCGTCGGCGCGGTGACCTTTGCACTGCATGAGGGTGCGGAATCCGCGGTCGGTGTCGCGCAGGTGGGGGACGGTGGCGAAGGCGGGCAGCAGGAGGCTGATGGAGGTGCCTTTGAAGGCGTCGGCAGAGGCTCCGAAGAGGCGGTGAGCGGCCTCGTTGGCGAGCAGGATGTGGCCATCGCCGTCGGCGCTGACGATGGCGACGGGGCTGGTTTCGATGAGGTGCTCGAGCTGCTCTTCGAGGCCGCGGCGGACGGTCATCTCGGCTTCGAGCTGGCGGAGATGGGAGGCGGAGAGCTGGCGGCTGAGGTTGACCTCGTAGACGAAGGAGCCAATGCCGGCAAAGGCGGCGAAGTAGAGCATGTCGCGAGGCAGACCGGTGCTGAGGTTCCAGACGTAGCCGTCAAACTGCTCGGACAACACCATGCAGAGGAGGGCGAGGAGGAGGATCTGATAGCGCTGGAGGGAACGGCTGGCGAGGAGGATGGGGAAGAGGTAGAGGAAGCCAAGGGGGACCTCGGCGGAGATCTTCCAGTCGGCGATAGAGATGAAGGCGACGATGCCGCCGACGCGAAGGAAGAGGGCGATTTGGCTGCGCCCGAAGAGGAACCATCGCATGCCGGATTGAAGACGGTCGAGCACGATCTCAAGGGTATCAGTGTGTGAGGCCGGGAACAGGGATCGGGGATGGGCACGAACTATACAGGGGGCTCGTCCACGCGCCGGACGATGATGCCGTCCGGCGCGTGGACGAGATGACGTCCCCTCACTGGGGTGGATTTCTGGCGGTTATTTGGTGGGGTGGGGGGCGTCGGTGAGGACCATCATGGAGCGGCCGCCGAGGATGACCTTGGCGCCGATCTCGGCGGGAGAGAAGGGATCGTCGATGTTCTCGGTGTCGATGAGGTGGCGCCACGGGTTGCCGTTGGGGTAGGGCGGAAGGGTGAACTCGACGCCCTCGTGCGCGGCGTTGACCATGAGCAGGAAGCTGTCGTCGAGGACGGGATGGCCCTCCTCGTCGGTGACCTGGAGGGTCTTGCCGTTGAGCATCACGGCGAGGGAACGGTTCCAGCCGGTGTTCCAGGCGTCCTCGGAGAAGAGCTTGCCGTCGGTAGAGTACCAGGCGATGTCGCGGACGATGCGGGTGGGGGCGCTGGCCTTGTCCGAGGCTCCAGCAGAGTTTCCGTCAGGGACGCTGCGAATGACGCGGTCCTGGAAGAACTTGCGGCGGTGCAGGTTGGGATGGTCGCGGCGCAGTTGGATGAGCTTAGCGGTGAAGTCGAGGAGGCGCTTGCGGCGCTCGTCAAGCTTCCAGTCGTACCAGGTGAGTTCGTTGTCCTGGCAGTAGGCGTTGTTGTTGCCGCGTTGGGAGCGGGCGAACTCGTCGCCGCCGGTGAGCATGGGGACGCCTTGCGAAAGCAGCAGGGTGGTGAGGAAGTTGCGGGTCTGGCGCTCGCGGAGCTCGTTGATGGCTGGATCGTCGGTGGGGCCTTCGGCGCCCATGTTCCAGCTCTCATTGTCGGTGGTGCCGTCCTGGTTATCCTCTCCGTTGGCCTCGTTGTGTTTCTCGTTGTAGCTGACCAAGTCGCAGAGGGTGAAGCCGTCGTGGGCGGTGATGAAGTTGATGCTGGCGTAGGGCTTGCGGCCGTCGTACTGGTAGAGGTCGCTGGAACCGGTGAGGCGGTAGGCGAGATCGGAGAGCTGGCCGGCGTCGCCCTTCCAGAACTTGCGGACGGTGTCGCGGTACTTGCCGTTCCACTCGGCCCAGAGGACGGGGAAGTTGCCGACCTGGTAGCCGCCTTCGCCGACGTCCCAGGGCTCGGCGATAAGTTTGACGTCGGCGAGGATGGGGTCCTGGTGGATGGTGTCGAAGAAGCTGGAGAGGCGGCTGACGTCGTGAAGCTCGCGGGCGAGGGTGGAGGCGAGATCGAAACGGAAGCCGTCGACGTGCATCTCGGTGACCCAGTAGCGGAGCGAGTCCATGAGCAGCTTAAGCACCTGCGGATTGCGGACGTTGAGGGTGTTGCCGGTGCCGGTGTAGTCCATGTAGTACCGGGGATCGTCCTCGACGAGGCGGTAGTAGGTGGAGTTGCAGATGCCTTTGAAGCTGAGGGAGGGGCCGCGCTCATTGCCCTCGCAGGTGTGGTTGTAAACGACGTCGAGGATGACCTCGATGCCGGCGGCATGGAGGTTCTTGACCATCTGCTTGAACTCGGTGACCTGACCGCCGCCGTCGCCCACGGAGCTGTAGCGGGCCATCGGGGCGAAGAAGCCAAGGGTGTTGTAGCCCCAGTAGTTGGAGAGGCCCTGGTCGACGAGGTGGCCGGCGTCGATGAAGTGATGGACGGGGAGGAGCTCGACGGCGGTGATGCCGAGCTTCTTGAGGTAGTCGATGCTGGCAGGATGGGCGAGGCCGGCGTAGGTGCCGCGGAGGTTCTCGGGCACGTCGGGATTGCACTTGGAGAAGCCTTTGACGTGTACCTCGTAGATGACGGAGTCGGCGAGCGGAATCTCGGGCGGGCAGTCGTCGCCCCAGTCGAAGTGGTGATCGACGACGATGGCTTTGGGGACGCAGGCGGCGTCGTCCTTGTCGCAGCGCTCGAGATCGTTGCCGGTCTCCACCTTGTAGGCGAACACGGGGCCGTGCCAGTCGACCTTGCCGCAGATGGCCTCGGCGTAGGGATCGACGAGGAGCTTGGAGGGGTTGAAGCGGTGGCCTTTCTCGGGCTCCCAAGGGCCGTCGACGCGGAAGCCGTAGCGCTGGCCGGGGCGGATGTCGCGGAGGAGGCCGTGCCAGACGAAGGCGGTGCGCTCGCGCAGGTCGACGCAGTCGGTCTGCTTGCCGGACTGGTCGAAGAGGCAGAGCTGGACGCGGGTGGCGTGCTCGGAGTAGACGGCGAAGTTGGTTCCGATGGAGCGGGCCTTGGCGCCGAGAGGGTAGGGCTTTCCGGGGAGAAGGGTGTAGTTCATGGGCCTCAAAAAGAAGGAGTGAGATGCGTGCGCTCAATCTTCTGAAGTAGATGCGGGATTTGGGGGCGGTGGTGTCTGATGCTGGCGGACGGCAGCGAAGGTACTTGCGCCCCCTTCCCTTGGCAAGTCCAAAAGTCCAGATGGGAAAGGACTTTAAGTCCAAACAAAGTCTGGGCTACGGAACGGCGGATTCTCGGTTGAGAAAGAACTGCCTTTTGGGGGAGGTTGAGCCTTAGTTGTATCGGCGGCGTCAAGGGGGATCTGTTCAAAGACAGAAACAGATCCCCTTCGGGGATGACAACGAAACGGGATGATAGCTGCTAAAGAGGTTACTTGGCGCCGAAGTCGGGACCGAAGTAGCAGAGCTCGACGAGCATGCAGAAAATGTGCTCGAGGGCGAGGTGCGACTCCTGGATGTTCATGGTGACGGTGGAGGGGACGATGATGTTGAGGTCGCAGAGCTGGGCCATCTGGCCGCCACCGTTGCCGGTGAAGCCGACCGTGGTGAGGCCCTGCTCGCGGGCCTGATGGAGGGCGGCGAGGATGTTCTTCGAGTTGCCCGAGGTGGAGATGCCGAGGAAGACATCGCCGGGGTCGCCGAGGGCTTCGATCTGGCGGGAGAAGATGTTGTCGAAGGTGTAGTCGTTGCCGATGGCGGTGAGGATGGAGGTGTCGGTGGTGAGGGCGATGGCGCGGAGGGCGGGGCGGTTGACGGTGAGGCGGCTGACGAATTCGGCGACGAGGTGCTGGGCGTCGGCTGCGGAGCCTCCGTTGCCCGCGACGAGGAGCTTGCCACCGGCCTTCATGGAGGTGGCGGTGAGCTCGGCGAGTCGGGCGAGGGTGTTGGCGATGGAGGCGTCCGCAAGCACGGCCTGCAGGGTGGTGACGGACTGCGTGAGTTGCTTGTGTACGACGGCCGTCAGCGAGGTCTCAGAGAGGTTCACCCCCTGATTTTATATGTTCGGGGTTAGCGGAGGTAGGCGTCGTTCTTGTCGATCCAGTCCTGGCGCGGCGGGGAGAAGATGTCGAAGTCGATGGTCTCTTCGAGGGCCTCGGCGGAGTGGGGGAGGTTGGCGGGGATGACGATCATCTCGCCGGCGTTGACGATGTGGACCTGGGGCTCGTCGCCGGGGTAGCCGAGGGTGAACTTGAGGGAGCCCTTCTCAATGTAGGCGATCTGCTCGTTGGGGTGGGAGTGGGTGGGGACGATGCAGCCCTTGGCGAGGACCAGACGGGCGAACATGGCCTGGGCGCCGGTGACGTACTGGCGGGTGATGCTGGGGTTGAGCTGCTCGCTGAGAACCTCGCTCCAGCGATAGAGGGCGGCTTGGGTGTTGCGGTCGGACATGTGGGAACCTTTTTGGGTGAGAGTTGCGGTGAGCCGGAGTGGCTTAGTTGTCGCGAGAGGCGTACTGTTGCCGGAGCGGATTCCGGGCCTCGAAGATGAGTGTAGAGCAGACGGATCGGCCCTGGGTGTGATTGTCGACGATTACAATCGGAAACAGTTCAAGATAATCATGTGTTGGGCCTCGGCGTGGGCGGTGCGGGCACGTTGCGCGGCGCGTTGAGAGGCCGAGGAATATGCCGGTACGATGCAGTGTGCAGGACGGAAAGGGTCAGGTATGACGAAGATCGAAGCGATAATTCAACCCTCGAAGCTGGACGCGGTGAAGGACGCGCTGGTGGAGCTGGGAGTGGAGGGCATGACGATCCTGGAGGCGCGTGGACATGGCCGCCAGAAGGGGCACACGGAGTTCTACCGTGGGCGGGAGTACTCGGTGGACCTGCTGCCGAAGATCAAGCTCGAGGTGGTGACGAGCGATGAGCGGGTGGAGTCGGCGATTCAGGCGATCATTCAGGCGGCGCGTACGGGGACGATCGGAGACGGGAAGATCTTTGTGTCGAAGGTGGACGAGGTAATCCGGATTCGGAATGAGGAGCGTGGGGAGATCGCGCTGTAGGGCGAAGCCGCGAACGGAATGTGGGGCCCAGTGCTATCGGTGTTCGAAGGTATGGAGGCAGACGGCGCGATTCTTTGTTGGCTTCTCAGCGGGGTGCATGCTTCTCGCGATGGCTGTCTGTGCACAGGGAAAGTCGGCTGAAGTTGAGCATGGAGCTGCTGCGAATCTGGAATATGCGGCTGTGTTTTCACGGTTGGCGACTCCATGCTCGGATGACTATTCGACGACTCCGCATGTGATCCGCATGAGTAAGGAACTGGGGGCATCGAAGTGTATGTAGACGCCTGTTGGTCAGGGTGCGAGTAATTGCTGGACGGCGGCTTCGAGCTGAGCGGTGAGGTGTTCGGGATCTGTGGATTCCTCTATTGGGATCGGTGTGCCGATGCGGATCTCCAGCTTGCCGGAGCGGAACCAGGACTCTTTGCGGGCGCGGAGTTCGCCGAGGCCGAGGAGCGCGATGGGCAGGATGGGAACCTGCGACTCCTGGGCGAGGAGACCGGTGCCGGGGCGGAAGCGCTGCAGGTGGCCGGTTGGGCTGCGCGTTCCTTCGGGAAAGATCAGGACAGAGTAGCCGCGGTCCATGGCCTCGCCGGCGTGGGCAAAGGCGCTACGGAAGCCGCGTAGACGGGGCAAGGGGAAGACGTTGAAGAGGGCGGTCACGAGCCAGTAGGCGGCGGGGGCGAGTGCGTTGAGGAAGGCGTTGGGTTGGTTGCGGGCGTGCTTGTAGTCCTCGAGCATCTCGCTGGACATGGCAATGCCGACGTGACGGCGGAGGCGGGGCGGGAGCGCGTAAAGGACGAGGGCGCCGTCGTAGGCGGTGACGTGGTTGGCGACGATCAGGAGGGGGCCGGTGGGGAGCTTGTCGAATGGGAAGTTTTGGGTGACTTTGGGTGCTCCCAGGAGCCAGACCAGTGGACGCATGATGAGTTCCAGGAAGACGACGCGGACGGCTTCGATGGGCCAGGTCCAGGGCCAGTGCGGGTAGGTGGGCGATGGTTCGGGGCTGCTTGCTGGTGGCTTTGGGGAGGTGGCTGGGGTGGTCGCTGCTGGCTGGGGGGTGGTTTCGAGGGGCTGGTTGAGGAGCGAGCGCAGGGCGCCGATCGTGGGGGCGGTGGCGATGGCTTCGTCGGTCAGCGCGTCGGTTAGCTCGGCGCCGAAGCGCTGCTCGAGGGCGGATTGCAGTTGCACGCGGCCTAGGCTGTCGAGATGCAGGTCTTCGGAGAGGCGGAGGGCGTTTGGATCTGCGGTGGTGGGGAGGGGCTCGTCGGTGATCTCGGCGATGAGGTTGAGCAGGGTGTCTTGCTGTGGAGCTGAGGGGGCGGGTTGGCTGGAGGCGATGGCTGCGCGGGCCCAGACCGCGACGTTGCGGCGGAGCAGCTTGCCGGTAGAGGTGTAGGGGAACTGTAGCTCGGGCCAGCGGAGGACGCGACGGATCTGCTGGAAGTCGGCGAGGGTGTGATTGGCCTGGGTCACGGCGGCTTGGAGCTGCGCTTCGTCGCCATGAAAGATGACGGCGGCGACGGGCTCAGGGCCGGCCGGGGTGTCGCAGCCAACGGCGACGCAGGCACGGACGCCGGGCTGCTGGAGCAGGGCGGCTTCGAGGTCGGCGGGATGGATGTTCAGGCCGGCGCCGGTGACGATGACGTCGCCCATGCGGCCGAGGAAGCGAAGCTCGCCGGTGGCGTCTTGTGAGGCCAGATCGCCGGTGGCGAGCCACTCTTCTGGACGACGATGCATGGCGCCAGACTGCCAGGTGGAGTGGGCGAGCATGTCGCCGCGGACGTGGATCTCCCCCTGGTCGCTGATGCGGACCTCGCGGCCGGGGAGGGGCTTGCCGATGGTGCCATGGCCGATACGGAAGGGGTGGTTGAGGGTGACGAGAGCGGTGGTCTCGGTCATACCGTAGCCCTGGATGAGGGCGAAGCCGATGCGGTTCCAGAAGGATTCGAGTTCGGTGGGCAGGGTGGCGCCGCCGGAGATGACGGCCCAGAACTTCCATCCCAGGGCGTGGTGGACCGCACGGAATTGCCACCAGCGCTTCCAGACGGGGAGGGTGCTGGCGGGTTCGAGTTGCGCAGCGAGGGTGGGGAAGCGAGAGAGGAGATGGGCGCGCAGGAGCTGCAGGACGCGGGGGACGGCGATGAGTACGGAGACGCGCTCGCGGCGGATGAGATGGATCGTGCGGGCGGGCTCGAGCTGGTCGCTGAAGTGCAGCTCGGCGGAGAGGATGGCAGGGATCCAGAGGCCCAGGAACTGGCCGAAGACGTGGCTAAGAGGGAGGGTGTGGAGGAAGCGAAGAGGGTGGAACCAGCGCTCGTAGCGGCGGTATCGGGCGATCTCGTTTTCGATGGGCTGGAGGCTGGCGAGGACGTTGCCGTGGGTGTGGACGATGCCCTTGGGATCGGAGGTGGTGCCGGAGGTGAAGATGATCTGGAAGGGAGATTCGCGGGTGACGGCGGAGCTGACGGTGTAGCTGGGGGTGGTAGGGACGTGGGTGGCGAGGTCGTCGAAGGCGAGTTGGTCGGCGGTGAGGGTGCGGAGGAGGTCTCGGTCGCCCACGATGAGCTTGGGGGCTGTGTCGGTGAGGACGCGGGCGGCGAACTCGGGCGAGCCGGACACGTCGAGCGGGACGACGAGGACGCCGCGGAGAAGGCAGGCGAAGAAGACGGCGATCCACTCGGCGGAGTTGTCGCCCCAGAGGAGAAGGCGGTCGCCGGGGACGAGGTTGCGGCGGTCGAGCTCGGCGGCGACGCGGCCGGTGAGGAGGGCGAGCTGGCCGTAGGTGGTGGGGTAGCGGCGATTGCCGCGATGGGAGACGATTGCGATCTCCGTTGGGTGCTGGCGAAAGTCTGCGACGAGACTAGCGAGATGAGGGCGCACGCACTGATGATAGCCGCAGGGCTGAGGCGTGCATCCAAGAGCGCAGTACGGGTTTGGAGTTCACGGCTGGTGGAGGACGGCGGTCTCGCTGCGCTCGTTGCCCACTCATGCGATTAAGCCGCATGAATGGGCACCCGGTTCTTGGGTGGAGGGGAGAAAGGGAGGGCGATGTGGCGGTGGATGTGGCTACTGGTATGGCACGGGTCAAACGGGCGCTGCTGCTTTGGGTTGATTCGCAGGGTGGTTTTGCGGACCACCTGGTTGCGCGGTGGCTCTTTTTACGGGCGCTTGGGTTGATCTACTTCTCGGCGTTCCTGGCGCTGGTCGACCAGGTGCGGGGGTTGATTGGGGCGCAGGGGATTCTTCCTGCCGGGGAGTTTCTGCGGTCGCTGCATCAGCTTGGGTGGCTGCGCTTCTGGTATGCGCCGACGCTGCTCTGGTTTTCGGGCGGCGATGGGTGGCTGATGGCGCTGTGCTGGGCGGGGCTGGCGGCTTCGCTGCTGGTGGTGGCGAATCTGTGGCCGAGGGCGATGCTGCTGGTGTGCTTTCTGAGCTTTCTGTCGTTCGTTGGGGCGGCGGAAGATTTTTCCGGGTACCAATCGGATGGGATGCTGCTGGAGGCGGGGTTTCTCGCGCTGTTTCTGGCTCCGGCGGGAGTGCTGCCGGGATGGGGCGCACGGCAGCCGGGGTCGCGGGCGGCGATGTTTCTGCTGCTGTGGGAGTGGTTCCGGATCTACTTCGAGTCGGGGGTGGTGAAGCTGGCGAGCGGCGATCCGACGTGGCGCAACCTGACGGCAATGTACGAGTACTACCAGAATGGGCCGCTGCCGACGTGGATCGGGTGGTATCTGCAGCATCTGCCACACTGGTTCCATATCGCGACGGCGGGGCTGACGCTGGCGATGGAGCTGGTGCTGGTGTGGATGGCGTTTCTGGGGCGGCGGGGGCGGATTGTCTGCTTCTTTGTGGTGACCGCTTGGCAGATCGGCGTGATTGCGACGGCGAATTATGCGTTCCTGAACTACCTGGTGCTGGTGCTGGCGGTGCTGCTGCTGGATGATGCGTTTCTGGCGCGGATGATTCCGATGCGCTGGCGGCGGGGCGTCGCGCGGCTGGGCATGGACGAGGCGACGTTGCGCGAGGCGGCTGACGGGAAAGCGGAGGCGCGCGAGGTGCACGGGCTGGAGGCGCTTGGCGTGGGCGCGCGGGCGGTGGTGTTGGCATGGATCTTCTATGCGACGACGCTGCCGCTGCTGCAGATGTTCTGGCGCGAGGTTCCGCTGCCGGAGCGGCCGGTGGCGCTGCTGGAGCCGCTCCGGATTGCGAATCAGTATGGGCTGTTCGCGGTGATGACGCCGCACCGGTATGAGATCGAGTTTCAGGGATCGAACGATGGGGAGAACTGGGTCGCGTATCGGTTTGGTTACAAGCCGCAGGCGGTGAATGAGCGGCCGCGGATCTATGCGCCGTATCAGCCGCGGTTCGATTGGAACCTGTGGTTCGCTTCGCTGGGGGCGTGGCGGGAGTATCCGTGGGTGGCGCGGACGGAGGAGCTGCTGCTGGAGAACGATCCGGCGGTCCTGGGACTGTTTGGGGGGAATCCGTTTACGGGAGCGCCGCCGCGGATGGTGCGGGCGGTGCTCTGGCAGTACTGGTTCAGTACGTCGGAGGAGAAACGGACGGAAGGGGTGTGGTGGACGCGGCAGCTGGTGGGAGCTTATGCGCCGACGCTGGTGCGGCTGCCGGAAGGCGGGTTTGGGGTGATGGGGACGGATATGCCGGCGAGCGAGGAGCCGCAGCGGTGATCTGTGGAGCTTGCGCTCTTCGAGATCACCGCGTACGGAGCGGGTTATTCGGCGTCGAGCGGAGGGGTGATGGCGGTGACCTTTTCGGCGATGGACTTGGCCTGCGTGAAGAGGAGCAGGTAGTCCGGGCCGCCGGCCTTGGAGTCGGTGCCGCTCATGTTGAAACCGCCGAAGGGGTGGGCTCCGACCATGGCGCCGGTGCACTTGCGATTGAGATAGAGGTTGCCGGCCTGGAACTCGTCGCGGGCACGATCGAGCTTGTCGCGCGAGGTGGAGTAGACGGCTCCGGTGAGGCCGTACTCGGTGTTGTTGGCGATCTCAAGAGCCTTGTTGAAGCTGGTGGACTTGATGATGGCGAGGACAGGGCCGAAGACCTCCTCCTGCGCGAGGCGGGCTGTGGGGGCGATGTCGGCGAAGATGGTCGGGGCGATGTAGTAGCCCTTCTCCGGGGTCTCGACGGCGTGTCCGCCGAGGAGCAGACGGCCCTCCTGCTTGCCGATGGCGATGTAGTCGAGGACGCGCTTGTGGGCGATCCCGTTGATGACCGGGCCGGCGTAGAAGTTGGCCGCGGGCGCGCCCTGCTTGATCTGGGCGACGCGGTCGCGCAGGCGGTCGCAGAAGACGTCGTAGATGGACGCATCGACGATGGCGCGGGAGCAGGCCGAGCACTTCTGGCCGTTGAAGCCGAAGGCGCTGGCGGCGACACCTTCGACAGCGGCGTCGATATCGGCGTCAGCGTCGACAATGATGGCGTCCTTGCCGCCCATCTCCAGGATCGTCCGCTTGATCCAGATTTGGCCGGGCTGGGTGCGGGCAGCGCTCTCGTGGATCTCGAGGCCGACCTTCTTGGAGCCGGTGAAGGCGATGAAGCGAGTCTTGGGATGGGCGACTATGGCGGAGCCGAAGCCGGGGCCTTCGCCGGGGCAGAAGTTGACGACACCGTCGGGTAGGCCGAGCTCTTCGAGCAGGGTGAAGAAGCGGGCGGCGATGGTGGAGGCGTCGACCGAGGGCTTGAGGATGACGGTGTTGCCGGTGACGATGGCGGCGGCGGTCATGCCGGCCATGATGGCGAGGGGGAAGTTCCAGGGCGGGATGACGGCAGCGACGCCGAGGGGAACGTAACGGAGCTGGTTACGTTCGCCGGGGAACTGGATGGGGGTGGTGGCGTGGTCGAGGCGAAGGGCCTCGCGGGCGTAGAACTCGAGGAAGTCGATGGTTTCGCCCACGTCGGCGTCGGCCTCGGCCCAGTTCTTGCCGACCTCGAGGGTGAGCCAGGCGCAGAACTCGAGGTGGCGGTCGCGGATGGTGGCGGCGGTGCGGAGGAGGAGGTCGGCACGGTCGGCGACGGAGGTGCGGCTCCAGGAGAGGAAGGCGGTGTGGGCGGCCTCAATGGCGGCATCGGCGTGCTCGGCCTCTGCGCGCTGGTGGATGCCGATGACCTGGGCGGGGTTCGCGGGATTGGTGGAGACGATCTTGCCGGCTGTGCGGAGACGCTTGCCGCCGACGACCATGTCGTACTCCTGGCCGAGGTGGAGGGAGACGCGCTCAAGCGCTTGCTCCATGGCGGCGCGGTTTTCGTGGGTGGTGAAGTCGAGGAAGGGCTCGTTCCTGAACTGGGGAAGAGCTGCGAGCTTGGGCGGAAGTGTCAAAGTAGCCATCGAATTTTCATCTTACGCCGGGTGCGGTTTTGATGTTTTGCGAGGGTGACAGAAGGCGGGTTTTGGGCGGTTTGGGCTCGCGGAAACGGGACTGCCCCCTCCCCCGGCAAAGCACCCAAAGTCTTCGCAACAGGGGTGTTAAGTCCAAGTGGAAGTTCCCCTTTTCGGGTGGACTTTCGGACAGGGCCGGCGGAGGGTGCTATCGGGAAGGGTGTTCTGGTGGGGTGATTGTGTCAAGCGGTGGTACTTTTCGGGGAGGAGGGCGGCGGGAGAGAATGAAGGGATGACTGGGACTCGGATAGACAAGTGGCTGTGGGCGGCGCGGTTCTTCAAGACACGGGAGCAGGCGTCGAAGGCGTGCGACCTGAACCGGATTGCCTCGAATGGGCAGTCGGCCAAGCCGGCGCGCGAGGTGCGCGCGGGGGACATGCTGCGGATCAAGAACGAGGGTGGCGAGTTCGAGATCGAGGTGCTGGCGTTGAGCGAGGTGCGGGGACCGGCGGCGGTGGCGCAGACGCTGTATCGCGAGACGGAGGAGAGCAGGGAGGCACGGAAGAAGGCGGCGGAGGAGCGGAAGCTGTTGGGGCCGCAGGCGTTTACGCCGCCGACCAAGCCTTCGAAGCGGGACCGGCGGCTGATTCATAGCTTTCGCGGACGGGACTAGGCGTGTTTTCGGAGCTTTGGCTTGGGTTAACGGGCGGGTGACGTGACTTTCGGCGCGTCCGCTTGATTACTTAGGTGTGATTTCTGGGGCCGATCGGCGACTTTTCTTTCGACTTGGAAAGCTGCGCGAGCTAGAGTGCCGGACTATGTCGACTACCCACTTGGATCGCGAGAGCATCCCGCAGGGTTCCGTGCATATGGACGCGCTCCGCGGACTTGCGGCTTTGATCGTGTTTGTGAGTCACACACGGGCGTTGTATTTTTCCTCTGGCCTGCCTGGGACCGTACCAGGCGAGACGATTGGCGCGCTGAGGGAGCCACCCGCGCTGGGGATGCTGCAGGGGAGGGTGAACTTCTCGAATGAGGCGGTGATCCTCTTCTTCGCGCTGAGCGGCTACCTCGTGGGGGGAAGCGTGCTACGTGCGCTTCGCGGGGCGCGGTGGTCGTGGAAGACATATCTGAGCAAGCGCTTGACCCGGTTGTGGCTGGTGCTGGTGCCGGCGATCGTGCTGGGGGTGGTGCTGGATCGTCTGGGCATCCGCTTCTTCGGCCATGAAAGCATCTACGACACGAGCGCCGCGATTCCCCTGTCGGATATGAGCAACGTCGCGCCGCGACTGCGACCGTCGGTTATTCTGGGGAATCTTTTTTTCGTGCAGACGATCCTGGTGCAGCCGCTGGGGACGAACCTAGCGCTGTGGAGCTTGGCGAGTGAGTTCTGGTACTACATGATCTTTCCGCTGGGGGAGGTCGCGGCTCTGCCTTTGAGCCGCCGCACTACGCGGATCTGGAGCGGGCTTGGGACGGTGGTGCTGCTGCTGTTTGCAGGGTGGAGGATCGCGGCGTTCTTTCCGGTGTGGACCCTGGGGGCGCTCATCGAGGTGATGCCGAAGCGAAGCACGGCCGAGGCAAGCCGGCGGTACGCAGGTCTGCTGACCGGGCTGCTGCTGGTGACGATGCTCTCGGTGCGCGTGGCGGGGCTGGATGTCATTCCCGCGCTGACGCTGATTGGGGTCGTTGCGTGCGGGCTGATCTACTTCCTGACGCAGATGCGGACGCCCTCGCGGCGGGGCATCTACCGGAGGGTGGCGGGGTATTTCTCGCACATTTCCTACTCGCTGTACCTGTTCCACCTGCCGCTGGCCGTGTTTCTGTGCGGGTGGATGAATCACCCGTGGCATCTGTGGCCGAAGACGCCGCGGAACCTGGGTATCTGGGTGGGGAGTGACCTGTTTCTGCTGCTGGTGGTGACAGGGCTGTGGTATCTGTTCGAGGCGCGGACGGATACGGTGCGAACGTGGGTGTTCCGCGAGGGCGCGGCGCGACGGCGTGGGAGCGTGGAGCTGGTGGGGGCGACGAGGTCGGGAGTGCTGGCTGGGGGGAGTTCGATGGATGCTGCGGGGCAGTAGGGGAGGGAGGTCTCAGCCTATTTTTCTGGGACCGTGGTCCAGTGCGATCCGATCTCGACGGCGCTTGGTTCGCCGGTGGCGTAGTGGTTGAAGCTACTCCGGGGATAGGCTTCGGGTTGGGGACGAGGCCACGGGTCACCGGATTGCGATGGATGTAGCGGATCTTGTCGATATGCTCGGCCTCCGAGAAGGCGTTGAAGTCAAAGTCGCGGGGCTGCCAAAGATGATCGAGGGGGGCCTTCAAGCGCTTTGAGGATTCGCCTTTGATGACGCGAAGGGAGGTAGCGAGAGTCTCTCTTTCCGGTTCGCCGATGAGCGAGATGGATGTGCTGCGGCATCAGGACGTAGGCGGTGAGAAAGAAGTGGTGGGAGCTGCGGGGTTGCTCGAGAACCTGGTGGAGGAGGTCCCTGACTGCGGGAGATGCGAAATGTTGTAAGCGGTGATGACGGCTGAAGGTGATGAAGTGAAGATTGCCGGTCTGCTGGCAGCGCTTTAGACCGATTTGCGGGGGAATTGTAGCTTGTCGGAGGAAGCCGGTTTTGCGCTGGCGCACGAATGCCCATTCATCGCGTGAAACAAAGGCGCGATGGATGGGGCACCCGTTGTGTGGGTTGGGATGGTGGGTTAGCCGGCGGTTAGCTTTTCGGTGGAAGCGGACATTTTGGCGGTGCGATCGAGTTTGTCCCAGGAGAAGGGCTTGCCGTCGATGGCGCGCTTGACCGTCTTGAAGAGGACGATGGAGAAGACTTGACGATAGCTGAAGCGCTGAACCCAGATGTGGAAGAGCAGCCAGCCGTCGCCCTTGCTGGCCGGATGCTTGCGCTCGAGGGTGAAGGCCAGGGCCGAGGCGATGAAGTCGATCACCATGAAGGCGAGGAAGAAGCCGAGCAGCTTGTAGAAGCTGGCGGAGGAGGTGGTCTCCGGGTGGAAGTGCTTGTCGACGAAGTAGCGAACGACGCCGGCGAGGAACATCAGGTCGATCAGCGGCGAGAAGAGCGGTAGTAGGATCTGGAAGATGAGGATGTTGGGCAGGGCGAAGAGGCCCATAGCGCGGTGTTTGGAAATGGCGCCACGGTGCTTGAAGACGGCCTGAAGAATTCCAAACGACCAGCGGAAGCGCTGGCGCATGAGGCCGTCCATGTTGACGGGCGCTTCGGTGAAGGCGAGGGCCTGGTCCTCGTAGATGACGCAGTAGCCCTGCTCGAGGATGTTCATGGTGAGGTCGGCGTCTTCGGCGACAGTATTGGTGTGGTAGCCGTGGCCTGCCTTGACGACGTCGGTGCGCCAGGCGCCGATGGCTCCGGGGACGACCATGACGACGTCGAATAGGTCCAAGGCGCGGCGTTCAAAATTTTGGCTGGTGATGTACTCGAGTGCTTGCCAGCGGGTCCACAGGTTGACGCGGTTGCCGACCTTGGCGTTGCCGGCGACGGCGCCGATGCGCGGATTGGCGAAGTGGGGGACGAGGCGCTCGATGGCGTCGTGGGCGATGATGCCGTCGGCGTCGATGCCGATGTAGATCTCCTCGTCGATGTGCTCGAGGGCGAAGTTGAGGGCATCGGCCTTGCCGCCGTTGGGCTTGGTGAGGACGGTGAGGCGGCCGCTGGCGAGGTCGTCGGGGTAGGCGGCGCGGGCAATCTCGAAGGTGTTGTCCTTGGAGCCGTCGTCGACGACGAGGATGCGGATGTTCTTGTAGGAAGAGAGCATGACGGACCGGATGGTCCGGACGATGACCTTCTCCTCGTTGTAGGCGGGGATGACGACAGCGACGCTCGGCTGGTAGTCGGGGGTCGCGTAGTTTTTGCGCGTGCGCAGGCGGTCGATGATGGCGAAGAGGCCGATGATGATGAGGCGCGCGCTCATCAGGACGTCGCCGACGAAGAAGACGCCGATGACGAAGTGGTTGAAAAAAGAGATGAAAAAGAAGGCGACGGAGTCGACGAAGGCGAGCCAGTGGGCCTTCCAGCCGGTGATGGGCGGCATGACCTGCTCGCGGGTCTTGCCGACGAGCTGGCTGACGGGGACGATCTGGTAGCCGCGGGCGCGGAGGGCCTGGATGAGGACGGGAAGCGCGGCCACGGTGGCGGAGCGGTCACCGCCGCCGTCGTGGAGCAGGATGACAGAGCCGCGGGCCCAGGGCTTCTTGGCCATGGCGTCGATCTGCTGGAAGACGCTGTCGGTGATCTCCTGCGGGGTCTTGCGGGGGTGCTCGTCCCAATCGTTGGTGTCGATCTTGTTGCCGACGACGACGTAGCCGAGGCCTTGGATGGCGTCGATAGGGGCGGCCTGATCGTTGGTGTCGGGCTCCTGGTCGATGGAGTAGGGGGGGCGGAAGTAAAGGGGCTGGACGCCGAGCTCGGCGGCGAAGAGGCGCTCGGTGAGGGTCAGCTGGAGGTCGAGACTGCCAACCGAGATCTCGCTGATGTCGGGGTGGGTGAAGGTGTGGTTGCCGATCTCGTGGCCTTCACGATAGAGACGCTTGAGGAGACCGAGGTTGTCCTGGGCCTCTTCGCCGATGATGAAGAAGGTGCCGGTGACGTTGTACTTCTTGAGGATGTCGAGGATCTTCGGGGTCCACTCGGGATCGGGACCGTCGTCGAAGGAGAGGGCGACCTGCCTGGGGCTGTAGCCGACGTACTGCACGGTGTAGGGCAGCGGGTAGGAGACCATCTTTTCGCTGACGATGGAGCGGTAGTCGAGGGGGATGGTGTCGTCGTCGTCGAGGGTGACCTCGCGGCGGCCGGGCTGGGGCTTCTTGGTGACGCGCATGACGTCGCCTTCGCCCTCGTCGTCGACGTCGTAGCCGGGTTCGACCTGGGTGAGATCCTTGACGGGATTTGCTTTGAGGGGAGCGTCCCAGATCTTCCAGAGGGAGTCGTCCTCGGAGCCGAGGCGCCAGAGGGCGATGGTCTGGATGCCGAGGGCGCGGGCGGCGCGCATCTGGTTGAGGACGGTGGCGGCGTCGAGGAACCAGATCTGATGGCGGACGTGGGCGTCCTCGTCGTCGTAGGCGAAGTGGGCGTTGAG
>FSWS01000099.1_pt1 | contig 22905 bp, 19 predicted proteins | sample 1638091 | NCBI WGS metagenome assembly FSWS01 (sample SAMEA3914788, study PRJEB12502) | metagenome | biome: forest; material: soil | place: Canada | collected 2011-07-03 | depth 0.1 m
GCAAAGTCCGGCATTCCCGGCATTCCGCCGACGACCACACTGCGCAGATACTGATCGCTGATCAGCGCCAGGTACGACGGATCGACGATCGATCCCATCCCATGGCCGTCCGCGGTTCGCTTGCCTTGGCCTTGATCGCCATGGCACATCGCGCAGGAGCTGGTGAAGACCTTCTGCCCGTCTGCCGCATTGCCCGCCGCGGCCGGGTGGTACGCCGGAGCAGTCGCGCCAGCCAGTGCATCCGGCTTGCCCCACTCGGTGACCATGCCGTGCGCCAGTGCATCCACCTGCTGATCGGTCAACATGCCGCCCGCGCTTTGTGCGAACGCCGGCATCAGCGTGCCATGCACGCCATTGGCGATCGCGGTGCGAATGTTGGCCTCCCCGGCATAGGCCAGGTAGGCCGGCTTCGCCAGTGAGAGCGAGGCGCCACCCACCCCGTGTTCGCCGTGGCAGGCAGCGCAGTTCTCATGGTAGAGAGTTGCGAAGTTGAGGACATTCTCCGGCCGTGGAACCTCGGGCTCGGGCCCTGGCTTGCCAGAAAAGTGATCGCAGCCCGTAGCTGCCAGACATGCTGCGCCGAGCAGCATCATCAGGCTCAAACTTGCCTTCATGCGGGGCCGTCCTTCTTGTCGTTTTCGTTGTTCTTGTTGAGACCGGAGTTCACAAAGCCCGTGTGGGTGGAATCCTCCGGCTGATCGAAGCGGCTGTCCACATGCAGACCCGCACGCACCGAGAAGGGCAACGCGCGGAACTCCTTCGAGCGAACCTTGACCTGGAGGTTGATTACAAAGCCAGCCACCAGACCGAAGAGGATCTGCGAGATCGCAAACCACAACCAGTCGATCCGCTGGTCCAGGATCGGGCTGATGATCCCCAGCGAGGCATGCAGCAGACCGGTCCACACCAGCGGCGCGATAAAGCCCGCCGTCAGGATCGGCTTCCTGGGGAACATCGGCAGCATCGCCGCGTACAGCAGACCCACCAGCACCGACGTCGTGCCATGGATCACCGCGCCGGCCAGCAGGCCCTGCATATGAAACTGCGCCAGGAACTCGTTGCTCGCGTTGGCCCAGCTCGTGAAGCCGCCCGCTGCCAGCAGATTGATCGAGTACCAGATGCTGTGATAGCGGACGACGCCGTACAGCATCGCCGGAACCGTCATGGCCACCGCGCCCGCCACACCGCCCGAGATGCCGGCGGTGAAGGTGTTATACGTCGGCACCGGATGGACCTCGTGCCGTGCCGCATTCGCCGGCTGCCGGGCACCGATCGCCGCATACGCGTGATCGATCGTCAGCTCATGCGTGCTCACCGGAACCGGTGCATGATGCTCGTGCGGCAACACCTGCTTAAACCAGCCCACGGCTGCGGGCAGAATCATCAATATACCCAGCAGCGTGATCGCCCAATGCGTCACCAGCCCGGTCAGGGCCAGCGTGAAGCCGAGCGCCAGAACGATGGGCCATTTTGTGGGCGCTGGCAGCTCGACCACGTCATGCCGTGCATGTGCGTTGTGCTGACTCATGCTTGCCTCCTTTCGTCGATCGGAAGTTTCAACTCGTCGATCGCATTCATAGATTTAACGACCCAATACATAGACCACCGCGAACACAATGATCCACACTGCGTCGACGAAGTGCCAGTAGAGCGACAGCACTTCCAGCTTCTCCGCGTGGTGCTCGTTCATCTTGCCGCTCAGCGCACAGAAGAACGCGATCGTCAGCATGCACAGACCCAGAATGACGTGGCTTGCGTGCAGTCCCACCAGCGAGTAGAAGGTGGTGCCGAACAAGTTGGTCTTGATGGTCAAGCCTTTGTCGTAGATCAGGTGTTGCCACTCAATGCCGGTCGACGTGATAAAGATGCCGCCCAGAAGGATCGTTCCGCCCAGCCATGCCGCGCACGCGCGCACGTTGGCCTTGCGCAGCGTCGATACTGCAAAGTGTGCCGTGATGCTGCTCGACAGCAGACAGATCGAACTGAAGATCGGCAGCTCCAGCACATCGGACGGCTTGGGTCCGCTCAGGCTCTTGCCCAGGTAAAAGATGTAGGCAACAACGAAGATGATGAAGATCGCCGCTTCCGCAATGATCAGGCAAACCATCGCGACGATGCCGCGGTCAGGGAGGACCCACGGCTTTTCATCGAGTTCGTGACTTAGGGGTATGGTGCTCATAGTTCTCTCGCTCTCCGGATCTCAGTCGTAACGCGTCTCATTCGTAGTTGGAGTCCGGATCCTCAGGGTGCTTCAGATCCCACAGCGGACGGCGGCTTCCGACCGAAGGCTCGGTCGCAAAGTTATAGCTCGGCGGTGGCGAGGCGGTGGACCACTCTAGCGTCCATGCATCCCAGGGATCGCGCCCGGCAAGCTCGCCGTGCTTGTACGACTTGACCAGGTTGTAGGAGAAGATCAGGATCGCGGCTGCCTGGAAGATCGCGCCCACTCCGACGATCAGATTCCACATCTCCCAGCCACGGCCGGCCTCGTAGGTATAGATACGACGCGGCATGCCCAGAATTCCGGGAATGTGCATGAAGTCGAAGGTCAGGTGGAAGCCGATCAACATCAGCCAGAAGTGCCACTTGCCCAGGCGCTCGTCCAGCATCCGGCCGATCGCCTTCGGGTACCAGTAGTAGAAGGCGCCGAAGATGCAGAACAGAATCGCGCCCACCAGAACATAGTGGAAGTGAGCGATGACGAAGTACGAGTTGCCCAGCTGCCAGTCGAACGGAGCCGCCGACAGCATGATGCCCGTCAGACCGGCGACCAGGAACTGGAACAGGAACGCCAGGCAGAACAGCATCGGCGTCTTGAAGCGGATCTTGCCGCCCCACAGCGTCGCCAGCCAGTTGAAGATCTTGATGCCGGTCGGCACCGCGATGATCATCGTCGACAGGGTGAAGAAGGTATTCGCTCCCGGTCCCATGCCGATGGTGAACATGTGGTGCGCCCACACGCCCATGCTGATGAAGGCGATCGAAACCGTCGCCGCCACCATGGCGGGATAGCCGAAGATCGCCTTGCGCGAGAACACCGGAATGATCTCGTTGGCGAATGCGAACGCCGGCAGCACCAGGATGTAGACCTCGGGGTGGCCGAAGATCCAGAAGAAGTGCACCCACAGGATGGCCGAACCGCCCGCCTGCGTATCGAAGAAGTGCGCGCCCACATAGCGGTCCAACAGCAGCATGATCTGCGCCGCGGTCAGCGGGCCGATCGCCACCAGCGCAAGGAACGAGGTTACGAAGTAGAGCCACGGCAGCAGCGGCATGCGGGTCATCGTCATGCCCTTGCAGCGCATGCAGATCATGGTCGCCATCAGGTTGATCGAGGTGCCCACGGTACCAATGCCGGTCACCATCAGCGACAGCGTCCAGTAGTCGGTGCTATGACCGGGCGAGAAGACCCGCTCGGTCAGCGGAGCATACGCGAACCAGCCCACATCCGGAGCCGATCCCGCGCCGAACAGACCGTCGCCGCCGATGTAGCTGTAGTACAGCAGGATGCCGCCAAATGCCGTCATCCACCAGGTGAACGCGTTCATGCGCGGAAACGCCATGTCGCGCGCGCCAATCATCAGCGGCACCAGGTAATTTCCAAAGCCAAACAGGATCGGCATGCCGACGAAGAACACCATCGTCGTGCCATGCATCGTAAACAAACGGTTGAAGGTCTGCGGCGAAATAAAATGATTATTTGGAACCGCCAGCTGAATGCGGATCAGCATCGCCATCACGCCCGCAACCAGCAGGAAAATCAAGGAGTAAGCGATGTACATTATGCCGATCTTCTTATGATCGACGGTGGTCACCCAGTCGTACACATGCTCGAGCCAAAGGTATTTCTCCTTCGGTTGCGCCGTCAGGTCGACCGCTTCTGTAACTGCCATTTTAGGATCTCCTCTCCGGCGCCTCTAGCGCAGAGTGGTCATGTACTTCGTTACTGCGTCCAGGTCGTGATCGTTCAATCGCATCGCTGGCATCAACGCGCCGGGCTTCAGCGAGTTTGGATCGGCAATCCACTTGCGCAGATTCTCCGGAGAGTTTTCGACTGCGCCGGAGGCGATGGTGTCGCGGCTCGCCACGTGGGTCAGATCCGGTCCAAACTTGCCCTTGGCCACCGTGCCCTGCACCGTGTGGCAGTTCATGCATGCGTTCTTCTCGAAAACCTGCCGGCCCTCGACCACCGCGGGAGCGGTCGAGGTTACGCCCTCGGGCGCCGCCTGCTGCTGCTGGACCCACTTGGCAAAGTTCTCCGGAGTATCAACATATACTCGCAGCAGCATCTTCGCGTGCTGGGTACCGCAGTACTGCGCGCACTGACCTAGGTACAGGCCCGGGGTGTTGGGATCGAACCACATCGTGTTCACGTGCTGCGGCACCACGTCCAGCTTGCCCGCCAGGCGCGGAACCCAGAAGCTGTGAATCACGTCCGCCGACGACATCTCCAGATAGGTCTGCTTAGGATCCTTCGGGTCGCTGACCGGAACGTGCAGCTCGTTGGCGGTCACGATGCCCAGCTTCGGATACCGGTACTCCCACCAGAACTGGTGGCCGACCACCTGAACATCCATCGCCGACTTGGGCTTGGGAATCGCCTCCGTCGCCAGGATCACGCGCGCCGCGGTCAGGAACAGCACCACCACGATCAGCAGCGGGATCACCGTCCAGGACGTCTCGATCTGGGTCGATCCGAAGATCTGCGCCGGATCCCCGCTCGTATCCGAAGGCCTCTCCCGGAAGCGGATGACCGCATACGCCAGAAGCCCGGTTACAACGACGAAAATAGCGCCGGTGATCGCCAGTACAAACATCGACAGGCCGAAGATCGAATGCGCCGGAGTCGCCGCAGGCCGGAAGATACTGGTAGGAGATCCACCATCAAACGCCAGCGCAAACAGCCTCAATGAACGATGGAAGTCCATCGCCCCTCCTAATCCGACCGCTCCTAGCGGCCGCTCCAACATGACTAGTAAACTCAATTCCTACCTCGCGAGCTTCAGACCATCGATCCGCATCGTGGTCGGGCTCTTTGACCCGCTACTAGATACTTTTGACTGGCTACATCGTATGTCTACTAGATGGGACGATTGTCCCGCCCGACTCAGAGAGTCGGGCTATTGTTAGTGTGCCTCATCGGGGTTGCCTGTGCAAAGTGACCTCTATCATTGATGTTTACACACTTCTATTTACAAACCTTGGTTTTTTAGATACCGTTACGGATTTGTTGTATGAGATCACTTCGGTGCGGCCTATCGGGCGGCGCCGTATTTGCTGGCTAATCCCTCGTCGATTGCGGTATCTTTCTCCGTGAACCGGTAAAACTGATCGTCGCTGCACCCATGTCGCTGCAGCGGATTACCTCTCGATCCCTGAGACCGTGGCTCATCCGGGCTGCTCTGGCTTGTCTTCCCGCTTTTTGGTCTCTCCGTCACACGCTCGCCAAATCCACGCGAAATCCCCAATCCTCTCGGAACCATCGATCCATGGAGACATGAATCATGTTCAGCCGTATCCGCACCCTCATCTCCCTTTCGTTTCTGCAACTTCTGCTTCTTCCCAGCCTCTGTCTCGCCCAGCAGACCCTCGGCAGCGTCACCGGCGAGGTGACCGATCCCGGCGGCGCCATCCTGCCTGGCACCACCGTCACCGCGGTCGGCGATCAGACCGGCCTCAAGCGCGTCCAGACCTCCGGCAGCAACGGCTTTTACGCCTTCCAGGACCTGCCCATCGGCACCTACATCCTCACCTTCGAGAAGGAAGGCTTCGAGGTCGAGCGCTTTCCCAGCATCCTGGTCCAGGCCAATCGCACCGTGACCCTCCCGGCGCAGCTCACCGTCGGCGCTGTCTCGCAGTCCGTCACCGTCGACGTCAATCCCCTGCTCAACGCCACAGACACCACCAACGGCTACGTCCTCGACAAGACCCAGATCGAGGCCATCCCGCTGCCCACCGGCAGCTTCACCGGCGTTGCCATCCTTTCGCCCGGCGTCAACGCCGAGCTGCCGGGCGGCACCGGCGCCAACTCCGGCCTCGGCAACGCTCCCATCTGGGCCAACGGCCAGCGCGACACCTCCAACAGCTTCCTGCTGAACGGCGTCGACGGCAGCAATCTCTTCAACGGCAAGAGCACCAGCCAGGTCGCCAGCGCCCGTGTCGTCAACAACACCGGCGTCGGCAACACCGGCGCCGGCGGCGTCATCCAGTCCAGCGCCTCCATCTATCTCGCCATCGGCAACGCCCTGCCCACCCCCGCCCCTGAGACCATCCAGGAGGTACGCGTCAATGCCTCCATGTACGACGCCCAGCAGGGCGCTACCTCCGGCGCTCACATCGACCTCAGCACCTCCTCCGGCACCAACGACCTGCACGGCTCCGCCTACATCCATCGCGGCACCAACTGGCTCAACGCCGCGCCCTTCTTCTTCAACCAGGACGCCGACGTCCCGGCGAACATGAAGAACCCGCAGCTCCACCGCTACATCGCCGGCGGCACCGTCGGCGGCCCCATCATCAAGGACAAGCTCTTCGCCTTCCTCGCCTACCAGCACCTCCACATCAGCGACCAGGAGATCGGCGACTCCTTCCTCGACGTTCCCGTCGGCCTCAGCGACAACCGCAGCGCTGCCGGCCTCGCCGCCGTCTCCAACGCCTCCTTCTGCCCCGCCGCCAGCGCCACCGCCGGCACCTGCACCCCCACCACCGCCGTCGACCAGACCGCCCTAGCCCTCTTCAACGCGCCCGCCCAGCCCGGCGAGCCCGGCAAGTGGCTCATCCCCAACGACTCCGGCGTCACCCCCACGGTCATCCATCCCGACAACGCCTTTATCCCCGGCACCGCCTACTTCATCGGCGACCAGGCCGTCGCCAACCTCGACTACAACGCTACCAGCAAGGACACCCTCGCCCTCAAGTACTATTACCAGCACGATCCCACCACCGCGCCCTACGCCTACTCCAACGTCCCCGGTTTCACCCAGCGCCTCGACTCCGGCGCGCAGGTCGCCTCCATCAGCAACACTTACCTCGTCAAATCCAACCTCTCCACCCAAGAGACCCTCGGCTTCCTCCGCGAAAAACTCTACAGCTCCAACGAGCAGGCCTTCACCCCGCAGAGCATCCCCGGCGGACAGTACGGTACCGGCAGCATCAATATGTTCAACTCCACCTACTTCCCCGGCGTCTCCATCGTCGACGTCCTCGGCAGCAGCAAGATTCCCGGCATCCCCGACCATCTCAACATCGGTCCCGCTGCCAGCACGCAAGGTCCCAACACCGGCGTCTTCCAGAACCGCATCGAGCCCTCCGGCAACGCCATCTGGACCCTCGGCAAGCACTCCGTCGGCTTCGGCGGCAGCTATAGCTACACCCAGCTCAACACCATCGACCGCCGCACCGGCACCGGCACCGTCGCCACCGCCGATCTCAGCCAGATGCTGCAAGGCCTCGTCACCACCAACGACGACTACTTCACCACCACCTTCCTGCAGGGCGACGCCAGCCGCTACTACCGCGCCAACCAGCTCGGCCTCTACCTTCAGGACAAGTTCCAGGTCCGGCCCAACCTCACCCTCACCGCCGGCATTCGCTACGACTGGGACGGGGGACTCACCGAGAAGTACGGTCGCATCTTCAACTTCGATCCCGCCCTCTACAACTACAACTCCAGCGCCGACTCCATTGCCAACCCCGGCCTCATCATCGCCGGCAATAACGCCAACGGAACCGGCGGTGTCAGCAACACCACCCTCACTGGCCGCCAGTGGGGCATCGGTCCGCGCCTCGGCGCCGCTTGGCAGCCCACCCGCTTCAACAACAAGGTCGTCGTCCGCGCCGGCACCGGCATCTACTACGATCGCGGCGAGCTCTTCAGCTACTTCTCCCCCGGCTACGCCATCGGCGACGTCACGGGCGGCCCCTTCGGCGTCAACCAGCAGCTTCCCTTCGTCACCGCCCAGACCTGCCAGAACACCCCCAGCGCGGCCAGCAGCGTCACCTACTATCAGGGCTACATCCCCACCTGCGGCGGAACCGCCGCCACCGGCAACCTCGAAAACCCCTACTCCAGCTCCCAGAACCCCGGCCCCGTCAACCCCAAGGCTTCCGACCTCATGAACTATCTCCCCAATGAGGCCGGCATCCTCGCCGGCGGCCAGCCCATCTCGCTCGGTGTCTACGATCGCAACAACAAACTTCCCTACACCATCAACTACACCTTCGATCTGCAGTGGCAGCCCCGCAACGATATCGCCATCGACCTCGGTTATGTCGGCAACGTGGGCCGCCACCAGGTCATCCCGGTACCCTTCAACCAGCCCGGCATCGCCGCGCCCGGCGCCCCCATCCACGGCCAGAACTACACCTACGGCTACACCGTCGAAGGCGCGAACCTGCCCGACGGAACCCCCTACCTCGCCAACTACGAGGGCGGTAACGTCGACCTCCGCGTCCCCTACCTCGGCTATGCCGCCGAGTCCATCGACTACAAGGCCGCCGGCGTCGAGGCCTACAACGCCCTCCAGGCCCACGTCGACAAGCGCATGAGCCACGGCTTCGAGGTCTCCGCCTCCTACACCTACTCCCACGCCCTCGACGAGCAGAGCGGACTCGGCCTCTTCTACAACGGCAACAATCCGCTCAACCTCCGCGACGGCTACGCCAGCTCCGACTTCGACCGCACCCACGTCGTCAACTTCACCTACATCTACAAGCTGCCCGACTTCTACACCAAGTACACGCTCGCCAGCTATGTCACCAACGGCTGGCAGCTCGACGGCCTCACCGTCCTGCAGAGCGGCCAGCCCTTCAGCGTCGTCGACTACAGCGGCGCCGTCGGCAGCATCTACTACAGCGTCTACGACGGCATCACCAACCCCATCGTCCCGCTCGACTACTCCAAGTGCAGTCCAAAGACCGCCACCACGGGAGCCTCCGGAGCCTTCACTGCCAGCGGTGGCCAGCCTTATCTCAACGGCAACTGCTTCACCGTTCCCCTGCTCTCCGCCGGCTCACTCAATGGTGCCATCCCCTCTACCGACTCCTTCGAGACCAACTTTACCAGTGGCCAGCGCAATATCTTCCGCCAGGCCTTTCAGAAGCGCGCCGACATGTCCCTGATCAAGATCACTAACTTCAACGAGCGCTTCGCTCTCAAGTACACCTTCGACGTCTACAACATCACCAACACCACCAGCTTCGACATCACGGGCGACGACGTCAGCCAGAACCAGTACTACAACCAGTTCCCCGTAGCCGGAACGACACCGTTGCCCACCGGCTGCAACGTCACCACCGGCTCCCAGACCAATACCAGCTTCTACAACTGTCCCACCGGCCTCGGCGTCACCAGCCACGCCATTGGTAGCTCCCGCCAGGTCCAGATGTCCCTGGCCCTCACCTTCTAACCCACCCCACCACCAACCCCCGGGTGCCCCATTCATGTGCAGTTAGCGCGCATGAGTGGGCATCGTTTGCGGAAGCAAACGACCGTTCTACTACTGCCCACCCGTACGCCGCCCACCCGCCGCGTCGTTGCCTCTTTTGGTTGTCATCCCCGAAGGGATCTGCTTCTGTCGTTGCCGTTGCCGTTGCCGTTGTCTTTGTCTTTGTCTTTGCCGTGTTTGTCCTTAGATGTAAGCAATTTAGAATGAGAGCTTTGGCGCGATCAGGAGCCCGTGCCCATAGCAAAAAAAGCTTGCGTGCAAACAGTGGGGAGGAGTAACCCTCTCCGCAAGGCATTTTCGGGACCCTTCGGTTACCAATCGGAAACGTACCTGAAGTTGTCACAAATCTGTAATCGTAGCGTCACCCTCAGTTCACAATTCTCGGCTACTCTCCGACTGTTCCTGAAAACAAGAAAAGACAGGCCGGAGGCAACTTGGGTTCCTTGTATTTATACAAGCGCGGTAGGCTCGCGCTCGCTTTAGGTATCGTCGCCACATTCATCACCGTTCTTCCGCAGCGCGCGCACGCGCAGCAGCCTTCGACGATCAGCGGAACCGTTCTCGACCCACGTGGTGCCAACCTGCCCAACGCCGTTCTCGAGATCAAGAATGAGGCCACAGGCGCTACCGTCACGGTCAAAGCCGACGCCTCCGGCCATTTCACCACCCCGCTGCTTGCGCCGGGAAAATATGACGTCCAGGCCACCGTCAGCGGCTTCGCGCCCGCGACGCAAAAAGGAATCGTCGTCGATCCCAACGCGCCGTCGCATGACCTCGCCATTCCGCTGAGCGTCGCCAACGCCGCCGATGAGGTCACCGTCGAGTCCGCCGCCTCGGGCTCCATCGCCGCCGCGCTCGCGCCAGTCGGATCGCTGCTCGAAGCGCGTTCGGCCCGCTCCGAGATCACGCCGGAGTTCATCCAGCAGTTCACACCGCCCACCGCCGACTTCGGCGAGATCTCCCAGATCGTTCCCGGCGTGGAATCAATCAACTCCAACGGCATCGGCCTTGGCCAGAGCGCGACCTACTTTCGCGGCTTCCCCGACGGCGACTACGACATCACCTGGGACGGAATCCCCTTCGAGGACACCAACACGCCGACCCATCACTCCTGGGCCTTCTTCCCCGGCCTGTGGATCGGCAGCGTGGACTTTGACCGCAGTCCCGGCGATGCGGCGACAATCGGACCGAGCCCATTCGGCGGCTCAATCAACCTGCTCTCGAAGGACGTCCCCGCGCAGCAGTCGGTTCGCGGAACCGTCAGCTACGGCTCCTTCAACACCACGCTGGTCGACGCCCAGTACGACTCCGGCTCGCTCGGCGCGAACCACAAGACCAGCATGACCGCCGATGTCCACGACATGACCTCAAGCGGCTTCCAGACCCTCAACAACCAGCAGCGTTGGGGCGGAGACATCAAGATCCAGTACAAGTTCTCCGACAAGACCGTGCTGACCGGTTACAGCGGAGTGATTCACCTGACCTCCAACTCCCCGGACAACGGCGCTCCGACGCGGAATCAGGTCGCGGCGTTCGGGTACAACTACCTGCTTCAGAACACCGATCCGACCAGCCCTTACTACTACAAGTACAACTACTACGTTGTTCCCACCGACTTCGAGTATGTTGGCCTGAAGTCGGAGCTGGGCAAGGGTTGGTTCATCGACGTCAAGCCCTATACCTACAACTACGACAACAAGGAGTACTACGCGACCCCGGCGAAGGGTTCCAATCCCTCAGCTGCGGACTCAGGTGTCGTCACTCCTACGCTGTGCGCCGCTTCGCCCAGCAAGTACACCTGCTTCGTCGATAAGTACAACAGCTATCGCAAGTACGGCGAGACCAGTACCATCAGCCAGGTCTCGAAGTTCGGTACCTTCCGCACCGGCCTTTGGTACGAGTGGTCGCTGACCAACCGGCACCAGTTCCCGTCCGATATGTTCACGCATCAGGACAGCGTGCTGCCGAACTTCAGCGAGAAGTACTACTTCAACGACTTCCAGCCCTACGCCGAGTACGAGCTGCATGTCATTCCGAAGCTCACCATTACCGGTGGAACCAAGTATTCGTACTACGGCATGGACTTCATCCAGTACGCGGACAACGGAGGCAAGATCGGCTCCACGCTTCCGAACGGCCAGACATTTACCTCGATCACAAACACTGCGGCGTACAAGCAGTGGCTGCCTTCGGCGGATGCGAACTACCGCATCAAGCAGAACTGGTCTGCCTACGCGCAGTTCTCCAAGGGCAACATCATTCCTCCGACCAGCGTTTACGACGTCGCCGCGACAACGCCTGTCGAGACGCTGCCGAAGCCCACGGATGTGTCCACCTACCAGACCGGTAGCGTGTATAAGGCCAAGCGCGTCACCTTCGAGGGCGACTACTACTACATCAAGTATCAGAGCTCATACTCGTCCTCCACCACGACGATCAATGGCGTCACCGATACGTTCTACTTCCTGCAGCCGGACGCAGTGAGCAAGGGTGTTGAGCTCGAGACCAACGTGTATTTCGGATATGGTCTCAGCCTGTTCGCGAACGGCACGGTCAATCGTGCGGTCTACGTCGGCAGCGGAGTTCCCAACAACCTGTTCGTGCAGGACTCGCCGGATAACACCGAGGGCTTCGGTCTGACCTACCAGACGCGCAACCTCGACCTCGGCTTCTTCCACAAGCGCATCGGTGAGCAGTGGAACGACAACGGTGCGATCCACAATCAGTTCGATTCGGTTCCGTTCAACCTCGACAACCTGTTCCTCAACTATACGGTGCGCAACGACTCGATCCTGGATCGCACGCACTTTGCGCTCGCCGTCAATAACCTGTTCGACACGCGCAACGTGGTCCAGATCGGCAGCTTCGGCAACAGCCCGGTTATGGCCGCGGGTTCCTCCTATATCGGGACGACGGCGCTGAGCGGTGGCGATCTGCTGACGCAGACGCCGGGTCGCAGCATCTCGCTGACGATCACGCTGGGCTACACGCCGAAGAACGAGTAAGCAGAGCAGGCAGTACGCAAAGGCCGCGGCGAAGCTTCGCCGCGGCCTTTGTGCGTGTGGATCGCACCCAAGGCCGAACAGGCTAGAATCACGGCAGCATGATTGCTCATCTACGCGGTCTTCTCCTGAGTAAAGCTCCGAACCAAGCGGTCATCGAGTGCGCTGGTGTTGGGTACGAACTGGCGATCTCGGTCACAACCTTCTCCGCGCTGGCGGCCGAAGGCGCGGAGGCTTCGCTGCACGTTCACACGCATGTGCGCGAGGACCAGATTGCGCTGTTTGGCTTCGCAGAGGCGCAGGAGAAGCGGCTGTTCGAGAAGCTGCTGACGATCTCGGGCATCGGACCGAAGCTGGCGATCACGGTGCTCAGCGGCATCTCGGCCGATCGGCTGGTGATGGCGATCCGCGGTGCGGATCACGCGGCGCTGACGAAGGTTCCTGGCATCGGCAAGAAGACCGCCGAGCGCGTGGTGCTGGAGCTGAAGGACAAGCTTGAGGACATCGCCGTCGCGCAAAACGTCGCGGGAACGGTGCATCATCACGGCGCTGCAGGAGACGACGCGCTGTCGGCGCTGATCAATCTCGGCTATCCGCGACCTGCGGCGCAGAAGGCGCTCGATCTGGCGATCGAGCGCAATCCGGAGCTGGCGAAGGACTTCGAGACGCTGTTTCGCGCGGCGATGGCTTCGATTCGCTAGCTCTGGTTACTTCGCTGCCGCTCGCTCGCGAATGCGAACGAGCGGCGAGTCGAGAGGGCTAGTTGCGACGACGATAGCGAATGGCGAACTCGTAACCATTGTTGGGTGGGAAGAGGCGCGCGACCAGGCGCAGGCGCTCGGCGAGCGGCTGCGGCGCGAGCAAGGGATACTCGCGCTCGCGCAGCTCCGCGTAGTCGAAATCGACGGCGAGCGAGAGCTGATAGATGGCGATGGCGTCAGAGAAGGCGGCTTCGAGGTAGCTGCTCTTGGCCTTCTCGTCGATCTGCATCTTGCCTTCAGTCTTGCGGGCGGCGAGCGCGGCGGCTCGATTCTCCCAGGCATCGTGGCTGGTCTCGCCGCGTACGTCGGCGAGCGCTTGCGCCCAGACGAGCTCGGAGAAGTGTTCGGGAACGCCGGCGACGTCGACGAAGGCGTGACCGACGTTGATGAAAAATTCGAAGGCGAGCGCGAAGCGGTCTGCGAGCAGGCGGGTGGAGATGAAGATGCCTTCCTTGTCGCCGAGGCGGACGTCGCGGTGACAGACGGCCTGGTCGCTCCACTCGGTGGAGAAGGCGGCGGCGATCAGGGTGTCGCCGGGCTCGGAGACGCCTTTGGGCAGGTCGCCAGAGCGTTCGGCGAGCGCGAGCGGGACGAAGTAGAAGGCTCGTTTGAGCAGCAGTGAGGCGATGGTGGAGGGAACCGCCTGGACCATGCGCTCTAAATCGGCGGGCACAAGGTTGGTGTCGCCGAACTCGGCGAAGCGCACACCGTTCGGGGACTCTCTTAGATCGCTTTCCTGGGCCACAAATGCTGCATGGGTTAAACCGGTTTGCACGCTTTCAACCATAAACCGCTATTCTATCGTGCATGCAGACCGAGAGGGATCACGTGGAGACAAACGGCCGGACGGAGCAGAGCGCAGCGACCCTTTTTGGGATTCCAATCGGCGAGCTGGGATGGTTCGCCAGCCTGCTGATGGGCACGGCGACGGGCTTCGCAGCGTTCTTCGCGGCGACCTTCTGCGCGATCTTCAGCATCCTGATTTTGAACAGCGCGGGGCACCGGAGTATCGATTTTGCGCTCAGCTACCGGAGGGTGGGCTTCCCGGTGGGGATGGTGGTGCTGGTTACGGCGTGGAGCTACCTGGGAACGCTTTGGGCGCGGCGGCAAATGCGACGCTCGTAGGGGGGCCTCCCCGCATCTTGGACGCGAGTAGCTTATTTGCTATGGGTTGCGGTATTTTATTCGCCAAAATATTCATTCTAAACTAGTTACTGCTAAACCTTTCTAGGCAAAATGGTGGTTGCGATTTCGGGTCGCGCCGGCTTTTTGGGTACGGCTGGGCCTGAGCGCGCTGCGTTTCCACTATGAACAGTAGGGCCTGGGTATGAATGGGGCACCCGGTTTTTGGGTCCTTTGGGTCTGGGAGAGCTTGGAGTTGGTGTGTGGGCTAAAGTCCTAAGGATTTAGTTGACAAAACGGCAGGGAGTGGCGCTTAATCTACGAAGGCTTTAGGAGTTGGTGGGAGCCGAGGCTGAAAGTGGAAGTGAGGGCGTGACGAACATGAAGCAGAGAGAGGTCGGGGAAGTCGAAGGGGGACGGGATGGGGACGCGGGGGCAAAGCAGACGCTGACGCCGCTGGAGCTGGAGATCATGCAGGTGCTGTGGGAGGTGGGGCCGTCCACTGTGTCGGAGGTACAGCCGCGGTTGAAGGCGGAGCTGGCGTATACGACCGTGCAGACCATGCTGAATGTGCTATTGCGCAAGGGGAAGGTGGCAAGGGCGCAGGAGGGGCGGGCGTTTCGGTACCGGCCGGCGGTGAGCCGGGAACGGGCGACGGGGAGCGCACTGAGCGATCTGGTGCGGCGGATGTTCGGGGGGTCGAGCGAGGCACTGCTGATGGCGATGGTGGATACCCGGCAGATTACGGCGAAGGAACTGACACGGGTGGCGGAACGGCTGAGCGCGGCCGAGTCGGCGATGCCTTCTTCCGAAGGTGCGGGAAACGGTGGCGCGGTGGACGGCAGCAAGGCTGCGGGCAAGGTTGAGGTTAAAGTTGCGGGCGAGGAGGCGGGCCGATGAACGCTGGGACGGGAGTGGAGCGGGCGGCGATCGAGTATCTGGTGAATGCACTGTGGCAGCTGCCGGTGCTAGCGGCGGGGGCGTGGCTGCTGGTGCAGGGTTTCCGGCCGGGAGTGTTGGCGCAGCACCGGGTGTGGCTGGCGGTGCTGGGACTGGCGGTGGTGCTACCGGGGTTAGGGATGGGACGGGATGGGGCTTCGGCTGCTCCGGCTGCGTTGGGGGCTGGTGCGGGGATGGCTCGGGGTACCGATGTGGGAGACGGCATTGCTGCGCGCGGACTTGCGCGTGAGGACGGGGCTGGGGCTGCGGCGCGCGGGGCGGGGGTGGCGACCGGGTCTGGAGTGGCCGGCCGGGAGGCGGCGGTGTTGGCGGAGCTGGTGCGGGTGCGCCAGGTACGGCTGACGGCGCGGGCGACGCATCTGCTGGTGGGGCTGTATGGGGCGACGCTGGCGTTTGGGCTGCTACGGATTGTGCGGGCGTGGATGGCGGCGCGCGGGCTGGTACGGCGGTCGCGGGAGGCTGAACTGACGGAGTGGGGGCCGCAGCTGTGGCGGCGGTCTGGCGGTGAGCGGCTGCTGGGGCGGGGCGGGCTGCCGGAGCTGCGCGAGTCTGCCGAGGTGACGAGCCCGGTGGTGGTGGGCGCGTGGGCTCCCGTGCTGCTGCTGCCGGAGGGGATTGGACGGTACACGCAGGAGGAGGTGCGGGCGGTGCTGTGCCATGAGCTGGCGCACGTGGCGCGGCGCGACTACCTGACGAACCTGGCGTGCCAGGTGGCGGGCGTGCCGCTGGGCTGGCATCCGGTGCTGCATGCGGTGCAGCGGCAAATTCGGCGGACGCGGGAGATGGTATGCGACCGGATGGCGGCGCGAGCGATGGAGTCGGAGCTGGTGTATGCGCAGTGCCTGCTGCGGCTGGCGCGGGAGATGTTCGGGGCGGGACGGGTGGCGGATGCGGGGGTTGGGTTGTTCAGCAGCAATGTGCTGGAGGAGCGAGTGATGCGACTGATCGAACAGAAGGAGATGCGGGTGCGGACGAAGGGGTTTCGCATGGCGTGGGGCGTGGCGGCAATGGCGAGCGCACTGACGTTGGCGGCGATGGTGCATGTGACGCCGACGTGGGCGGCGATGGAGCCGATGGCGGTAGTTCAGGCTGACTCTGGAGTGAGCGCGGGGGCAATGCCGGTGCCTCCTGCACCGCCGGTTGCGCCTGCGAAGCGGGTCGCTGGCTCGAAGCCGGCTCCTAGACCTAGACCGACGCCTGCGGCTGCCCCAGTGCAGGCACAAGCTCCAGCGCCACTACCGGCGCCCCCCGTTCCGCCGGCTCCGGCTGCAGCTGCACCGGCGCATGGGGATGAGCAGGTCTCGATCGTAGATGGGGAGCAGCGGGCGCTAACGCCAGAGGAGCAGCGGGCGCTTGATCGGGAGATGGCGGAGATGCAGCGGTCGATCAAGGAGGCGACGGCGCATCTGCCGGGGTCTGAGTTCGATCGGCAGATGCGGGATCTCGATCGCAAGATGGCGGAGGCGACGGCAAAGTTCGACTCCGCCGAGTTCAAGCAGCAGGTAGCGGATGCGGAGCGGCGGGCAGCGGAGGCGACAGCGAAGGTGAACAGCCCGGAGTTCCGGGCACGGATCGAAGAGGCGGAGCGGAAGGCGGCGAGCGCGCAGACGCTCACGAACAGTCCCGAGTTCAAGCAGCGGGTTGCGGATGCGGCGCGGCAGGCGGCGAAGGCCGAGGCGATGGTGAATAGTCCGGAGTTCCAGCAGCGCTTGCAGAAGGCGCAGGAACAGATGCAGAGGGCAGCGCAGGAGCTGGAGGATGCAGCGCGGCGGATGCAGGCGGCTCGGCCTGAGGGTCCGGGAGCGGTGAAGTAGGCCGGGTGGCCAGCGGAGATCGCTGGTGCGAGGAGGGTAAGTACAGGGGTTTCTCCACTGCGCGACGGACGGTATCCCGTCCGTCGCTTCGGTCGAGAGGACGTGGTTTCTTAGTGGGTGGTGGCGCGGACGAAGTCGAGGGTGAAGGACTTGGCATCGTTGGTGAGGTAGTAGGTGGGGATGCGGGGGAACTGCTCTTGGGTGAGGGCGAGGGTGCGGAAGTCGAAGCTCTGGATCTCGGCGCGGTTCTCCATGTGGTACTTGGTGATGATGCCGCCGAGAGTGGTGACGAACGCCTGGGGATCGAGGGTGTGGTTCTGGAGCATGTCGGCGGGGAGGTTGGGGTAGGCTGCCTTGGCGGCGGCGACCATGGGCTCGGACATGATCTTGGTCTCGAGGTTGAAGCGGACGCGGCGGGCGTTGGCGGCGAGCTCGGCGGCGTGCGGGGTGGAGCGGCCGGGGCCGGTGGCGTAGAAGTCGGCGTAGAAGGCGACGAAGCGGAAGAGCTGCTCGACGTAGGTGGGGACATAGGGGCTAAGGAGGTGCTCCCGCTTGGCGAAGGCAACGGCGACGGGGGAGAGCGCGAGGTCGTTCTTTTGGTCGGGGCCGAAGTGGAGCTTGTCGCAGATGAACTGGTGCTGGGCGTCGGCGCTCGAGATGTCGCGGAGGTAGACGCGGTTGGCGAGGGTGTAGGGGGTGCCGTCGGCGCGGCGGCAACTCTGCGGGTTGTAGAACTGATCGTGCCAGATGAGGGAGACGCGGTCGGTGGAGACGGCGGTGTCGGTCTCGAGCTCGGAGGAGAGCTGGTCGAGACCGCTCTCGAAGGACGGGAGGGTGTTTTCAGGGCGTAGTCCGCGGCCGCCGCGGTGGGCGGAGACGACGAAGTGCTCGAGGCCCGGTTCGTTGGGGTGGGCAGCGCGCTCCTCGGCGAGGACTCGCTGAAGGAGGTCAGGGCGATCGGTGATGAGGCCGTCGACGCTGGTGCGGAGGACGGCACGCATCTTCTCGGGCTCGTCGGTGGTCCAGGGGATGACGCGGATGCCGAGGGCCTGGAGCTGCTGGATGGGAACGCGCGGGGCGGAGTCTGGAAGCACGGTGTTGTCGTAGGGAGAAAGAACCGGCGTAGCGGCGTGGTGTTGGCGGGCGTGGGAGGCGGCCTGGGTCATGAGGACGAGCCACGGGTTGTCGGCTGTGGCGGCGGGCGCGGGCTGCTGAGCGGGGAGGACAGTGGTGGCGAGCAGGGGGAGAACCAGGGCGGCAGCTAGGCGAGAGATCATAAGCCCTCATCTTCGCTCGTGGGGGTTACTTGGATGTGAATAGGCGGGTGTCGGTGTGGGAGGAAGCCCCATGTCTCAAAGGCGAGACATGGGGCTTCCGTTCTAGCGCCAGACGGTGAGGAGGCGGGCGGAGCTGCCGCGGAGATGGAGATGGGGCTGGGCGGCTTCGCCGAGGGCGCGGTTGGGGAAATAGCGGGCGTTGAGCTCGGGGGTGCCGAGGTCTTCGAGGCGGGAGAAGGCGGCGAACTCGTTGGCGATCTCGGTGGGGGTGAAGAAGAGCTGGAAGGGCTCGCCGGCCTGCTGGACGCGGGAGGCGAGGGAGTCGCGGGCGAGCTGCTCGAGGGGCGGGAGGGCGGCGCGGGGCAGGCCGTAATCGAGGACGACAACGGAGCCGGGCGGCTGGGCGGCGAGGAAGGCGACGGTGAAACGGAAGGCCTCGAGGGTGAGGTAGGGGACGACGCCGAGCCAGGAGAAAAAGGTGGGACGCGTGGAGTCGAAGCCGGAGGCGAGGAGGCGGTCGGGGAGGTTCTGGTGCTCGAAGTCGACAGGGACGAAGGTGAGGCTCGAGGGCGCGTCGAGGGCGGCGCGGGCGAGGAGATCCCGCTTCCAAGCCTGGGTGGCAGGATGGTCGACCTCGAAGACGCGGAGGCTGGGGTGGGGGTTGCGATGGGCGAAGGTGTCGAGTCCGGCGCCGAGGAGGACGTATTGGGCGACGCCGCTTTGGACGGCTTGGGCCAGGTTGTCCTCGGCATAGCGGCTGCGGGCGACCAGGAAGGCGCGCAGGGCGACGGAGAATGGCTTCTGGAGCTTGGTGGCGGTCTTGAGGAGGGCTTCGGCGTGCTCGCCGCGCTCGCCGCCGAGGATGCGAACGGCGAGGGGGTCGGGGAAGACCAGCGGAGGGGTGTCGTAGACCTGGTGGGCAGCGCGTCGGAGGGCGACACGGAGCGCGGTGCGGGATGGGAGGGCGGCTTGCATGAGCTGGATTGAGTTTAATGCGGGGCCGCTGCTGTGACACTCGCGAAGAGATTGCTGGAAGGCTTAGCATCTTCTCCTTGTTGCGCTCCCAGAATGGGGCGAGAATGATGGGGAGATCGTCACCGAGGCCGCTTATCGGCTGGGGGATGAGGCCGAGGGATGGGAAATCTGCTGTGGCACGGCTATCACAAGGTCGAGATTGTCTGGGCGACGGTGAAAAGCGACCTGCCGGAGCTTCGTTTGGCGGTGTGCCAGGCGCTCGCTGGGGCGGATGGGCCGAGCGAGCGCTAGGTCGAAGGAGCGTTCTGGGTCATCCAGGCTAGGGATTGGGTGAGGTAGGACTTCATCTCCTTGCGAGGGACGATGGCGTCGAGGAAGCCGTGCTCGAGGAGGAACTCGGAGCGCTGAAAGCCCTCGGGGAGCTTCTGGCGGATGGTCTGCTCGATGACGCGGGGGCCAGCGAAGCCGATCAGGGCGCCGGGCTCGGCGATGTTGAGGTCGCCGAGCATGGCGAAGCTGGCGGTGACGCCGCCGGTGGTGGGGTCGGTCATGATGGAGATGTAGGGAATGCCGGCGTCGTCGAGCTTGCCTAGGGCGGCGGAGATCTTGGCCAGCTGCATGAGGCTGGCAATGCCCTCCATCATGCGGGCGCCGCCTGAGGCGGCGACGATGATCAGCGGATGGCCGGAGGTGAGCGCGCGGTCTACAGCACGGGCGATGGTTTCGCCGACGACGGCACCCATGCTGCCGCCGATGAAGCTGTACTCCATGACGGAGAGGACGACGGGGTGCGGGCCGAGATGGCCGGTTGCGTTTACGATGGCGTCGTTGAGGCCGGTCTTCTTCTGGGCCTCGGCGAGGCGGCGCTTGTAAGGCTTGAGGTCGGTGAAGTCGAGGGGGTCGGTGGACTTCAGCTCGAGGTCGACGAGGGCGTAGCCGGGCTCGAGCAGGCTGTCGATGCGGCTCCGGGCGTCGAAGCGGAAGTGGTGGCCGCACTTGGGGCAGACCTGGAGGTTGGCCTCGAGGTCCTTTTTGAAGAGGGGCTGGCTGCAGGAGCCGCATTTGATCCAGAGGCCTTCGGTGCGGACCGTCTTTTCGGCATCGTTGACGATCTTGTGATCTTCGCGCTTGAACCAACTCATTGCTTGCTTCCCTCGTGGCGGCTGCTGCCGTGTTCCCGATTCATTGTATCGGGGTGGGTGGAATTCGTGGGCGACGGAGCGTTGTTAGTGGCCGGAGTGATAGGGGTGGCCGGCGAGGATGGTGAGGGCGCGGTAGATCTGCTCGGCGACGACGGTGCGGGCGAGCTCGTGGGGGAGGGTCATGGCGCCGAAGGAGACTTTTTTGTGGGCGCGGGCGAGGGCGGCGGGGGACCAGCCGTCGGCGGGGCCGATGGCGAGGACGACGCGGCGGGCGCCGTCGTCGCGGATGCGGCCGAGGTGCTGCGCGAAGCGCTCGGAGGTGAGCGATTCGCCGCGGGGATCGAAGAGGATGAGGTGGGCGGCTGGGCGGTTGGGCTGGCGGTCGGCGGCAGTGAGGAGCGCCGCCTCCGAGTCAAAGAGGGCGGTCTCGGTCGGCTCGAAGTGGCCGGCGCGGGTGACGTACTCTTGGGTGAGGAGCTCGGCGGGGCCGCTTTTGGGCTTGTGCTTGCGGCTGGAGATGGACGCGAGGATGAGCTGCAACGGTTCCCTTTCCCTCCGCATTCTACGGAGAAACGATGCGGCCTGCTTTGAGATGCCGGGTGCCGAGCGTTCCTCCCAACACGCGGATGGCCGGTCACCAGGGTTCGGTGGCCGGCCATTTTCTCGTTGCTGGAGCGCTTGCCGGAGCCGCTATTTGGTGCGGGCGGTCTTGACGGGCTTGCGCAGCGGACTGGTGGTCTTCTTCGCGGTGGTCTTTTTGGTGGCCGTCTTCTTGGCTGCGACGGCCTTGGTCGCGACCTTCTTGGTGGCGGCCTTCTTGCTGACGACGGGCGCGAGCTTGGTGGACTTGGCCGCGGTCTTGGCGACCGTCTTGGCTGGTGCCTTGGCTGCCTTGGTGGCGGTCTTCTTCACGGCGGTCTTCTTGGCTGGGGCCTTCGGTGCGGGCGCCTTGACAACGGGTGCGGCGGCCTTCTTGGCGGCAGCCTTTGCGGCACTCTTCGCGGCCGAGGGAATCTTGGCGCGGGTGCTGGCGATGAGGGCCTTGAGCTCGGCGTTGAGGTCGTCGATGCTGAGGGTCTTGGCGGACTTGCGCAGGCGCTCGAGGCCGTAGAAGGCGCGCTTCTCGGGGGAGAAGACGTGGACGATGAAGTCGACGTAGTCCATCAGGATCCACTCGCCCTGGCGGCGACCTTCGACGGAGTTGGGATAGAGGCCGTACTCGCGCTTGAGCCGGATCTCGATCTCGTCGGTGATGGCGACGTTCTGGCGCTCGTTGGTGCCGTTGCAGATGAGGAAGTAGTCGGAGAGGCCGCTCTCGGCGGGGTCGAGGGCGAGGATGCGGATATCCTCCGCCTTCTTGTCCTCGCAGGCGGCTGCCGCGGCGAGGACGAGTTTGTAGCTTTCAATGGACGCCATGCATTAAGTGTAGCGGATTGCGGGGGAAACGGGACTGGAGGGAGCGTTTCTATGGGCTGAGGACGGAAATTAATGGAATGTGGGTGGCAAGGATGGAGTTGCTGGGAGTCGGCGTGGCTGGGATACTGGCGGGACGGTGAGACGAATCGGACAGGAGCGACGGAGAGAGGCGGCGAGTTGGGTCGCGCTCGCGCTCGGTTTACTGCTGCTGGCCGTGATGGTGCACGGGGTGGTGCACCATCACTCGGCTGCGGTGGGGCTGGTCCTGCTGGCGCCGATCTTCCTGTTTGGCGCGGTCGATCCGATGCTGTCCCTGTGGGCGACGGATTGGCTGGGTGAGACGCTGGTTCCCGCGGAGCCGGTGCGGGGCGCGCTGTTTGGGCGGCCTCCTCCTTCGCAATTCTGCTGACGACAACCTGAGTTCGCTGTGGTGCGGTTGTGGGCCGCATGCGGCTTCTCGTGCTTTTTCTCCAGCGCGTTGCGGAGGTGTGGGATGAGTTTTGACACTCTGATTTTGGCCCAGTTGTGGGCAATTCTTGCGATCTTTGGGGCGGTCTTCTTGATGAGGCGGCTGGTGTGGCGGCTGCGCGGAAGGTTTGGGTTCTATCCCAGTGGGGCTGCGCTTGGAAATGCGCTGCAAAGGCTGCAGGTGATCGCGCAGCCGGAGGTGCGTTATGTGATCCGGGAGAAGGAAGGCGAGAGTGTGGATGGGGAGGACTCGGGGGATCCCGATTATCCGATCGATCCGATTGCGCATCTGCACCGGCAGGCGCGGCGGATACGGCGCGGGGAGGAGGTGGAGCGGATCACGGCGGTGGTCGAGCGGTAAGGTCGGATGCGAGAGCGTGGCGGAAAGGTGCGAGCGGTACGGGTGGCGTGGAGGGTACCGGGATCCTTCGCTGCGCTCAAGGATGACGGCAGGAACTTACAACGACAAGAACCGACAATGGCAAGAACAGGCAGCAGCAAGAACAGGCAGCAGCAAGAACA
>FSWS01000143.1_pt1 | contig 22788 bp, 23 predicted proteins | sample 1638091 | NCBI WGS metagenome assembly FSWS01 (sample SAMEA3914788, study PRJEB12502) | metagenome | biome: forest; material: soil | place: Canada | collected 2011-07-03 | depth 0.1 m
CGGTTGGGGGAGGATGGCGGGTGAGTTTGCGGAGGATGAATTCCTGGACGAGGGCGCCGGCGGCGTTGCCCGCGACGGCGATGGCGGCGTTGTCGAGGGTGTGTTGGACGCCCCGGTCGTCGGCGGGATAGTAGAGGTTGGAGATGGCGCCGGCGGCGAGATCTCCGAGGAGGTTCGAGTAGTTGGGCTCCCAGTGGCCGTCGTCGCCACGGGCGCGGAAGACGGTGGAGAGGGCGTAGAGGGCGCGGGAGGACACGCTTCCAGTTCCCTTATAGAAATAGCGGGGATCCTGACGAAAGACAACGGGCAGGACGGCTCCACCGATCATATTGCCGATGAAGCCGTCAGCGTAGGCGGCGCCGTATCGTTTGGCGAAGCCCGGGGCGCCCTGGCCGTACTCCTCGTAGGTATCTTGCGCCTGCTCGATTCCTGCGGCGACGCCGGCGGCGATGAAGGTGAAGGGGTCGACTGAGGCGCGCAAGGCGAGGTGGAACTTCTGGCCGGGGCTGAGGGGGGCGGCGTTCCAGACATAGCTGGCGTAGAAGTTGGGGACAACGCCGAAGATTCGCTGCTTCTCCTCGACCTGGATCTGCTGCGCGGCGATCTCGTGCTCGGAGGCGGCCTCGACGGTGGTGTCGACGGGAGCGAGTTGGAGAGAGATCTCCTGGAGATCGATGGCCTGGCCGGGCTGTGCGATGAGGATGCGCGGCCTGGGCGAGGAGAAGTCGATGGCGACGATGTTGAGAGTCAGGGTGCCGGGCGGGACAGCGGTGAAGGTGAAGATGCCATTTACGTCGGTGGTCACGGTGAAGCGGGCGTGGGCGGCGGAGTTCTCGAGCGCGACGCTGGCGCCGGCGATGACGGCGCCACTGGGATCGGTGACGGTTCCGGTGAGGGTGGCAGGCGTCTGTGGAACGGGGGTTGGCGGGGTGGGCGCGGCCGGAAGCGTGGCGGCTGGAGTCGGCGCGAGAGAGTTGGATCCCTGCGCGCGAAGCACGGCGGGGCCGAGGAGGAGCAAGAGCGCAACCGCAGACAGCCGGAGCCCTGCACGTGTTTGCTTGTCAGGGTCGGAGGTAGGGGGCATTCTTTGGGGACTTCCTCTGGAGGGTTAGACGAGGATTTGTCCCGCTTAGTTCAGGGAAGATATTGAAAGATTTGAAAATACTGGGGATTTTTGGGGAAGGCAGGCAGGTGGGACGACGAGGTTGGCTCGCCGCCCCGGATTGCCGGTTGGCGGAGTTAGTCGCCGTAGTATTCCAGGCCGAGGTGGGTGATGAGGTCCTCGCCCATGATGTGACGCAGTGTGTTCTTGAGCTTCATCTGCTGGATGAAAAGGTCGTGCTCTGGGTAGACGCCTTCGGCCGTCTGCGGGGCCTTGAAGTAGAAGCTCAACCACTCCTGGATGCCGAGGCCGCGGAGGCCGGGGGTACGGGCCGCGAGGTCGAGGAAGAGGCAGAGGTCGAGGGCGAGCGGAGCGGCGAGGATGGAGTCGCGGCAGAGAAAGTCCACCTTGATCTGCATCGGATAGCCGAGCCAACCGAAGATATCGATATTGTCCCAACCCTCTTTGTTATCACCGCGTGGCGGGTAATAATTAATGCGGACCTTATGGAAAATGTCCTTGTAGAGATCGGGGTGAAGATCGGGCTGGAGGATGTAGTCGAGCACACCCAGCTTGGACTCTTCCTTGGTCTTGAAGCTCTCGGGATCGTCGAGAACCTCACCGTCGCGGTTGCCCAGGATGTTGGTGGAGTACCAGCCGGAGATGCCGAGGAGACGGGTCTTGAAGGCTGGGGCGAGGACGGTCTTGAGGAAGGTCTGACCGGTTTTGAAGTCCTTGCCGCAGATCGGAGCGTTCATCTTCTTCGAGAGCTCTTGCAGGGCCGGGATGTCGACGCTGAGGTTCGGTGCGCCGTTGGCGAACGGAATGCCTTCCTTGAGGGCGGCCCAGGCGTAGAGCATGGAGGGGCTGATGCCGGGATCGTCGTTGACCATGCCGCGCTCGAAGGCCTCGAGGGTCTGGTGAACCTCGGTGGGTTCAAGGAAGATCTCCGTGGAGCCGCACCAGATCATGACCTGACGATCGGTCTTGGTCTTGAACTCGGCGATGTCGTTGCGGATCTGGTTGGCCAAGTCGCACTTGTTCTTGCCGGTCTTGATCTTCTTGCCCTCGAGACGCTTGACATAGTGCTGGTCGAAGACGGCGGGCATGGGCTCGATGGACTCGAGGAAGGGACGGATCTGCTCAAGCTGGTCGCGATCGAGCACCTGAGCGGTCTTGGCGGCGTCGTAGAGATTCCCGCCGAAGATATCCCAACCGGTGAAGACGAGATCGTCGAGGTGGGCGAGGGGTGCGAAGTCCTTGATGAGAGGGCTGCGCGCGTCGGTCCGTTTGCCGAGGCGGATAGTGCCCATCTGCGTGGTGGAGCCGATGGGCTTGGCCAGGCCGCGGCGAATTGCTTCTACACCGGCGATGAGGGTGGTGGCGACGGCTCCCATGCCGGGAATCATGATGCCGAGTTTTCCAGTTGCGGGCTTGATGCTGGCCGCTTGATCGTTGCTCGCGGCGCCGGGTGTAGACATGCTTTGCAGTACCCTTCTTTAGTTCGATTTTTCCGTTAATGCGGACAGGTCAGTATCGCCTATTGCAGATACGGGGTGCAAATGGCGGCGTTGTGATGGAGTGCTGCTTGAGATCTGTTCGTGCGTGGCGTATCATTCGGGGCTCTGCCCGGCCCCAGCAAGACAAACGCTCAAGACAGCCGCCCAATGAATGCTTACGACGAGACCCTGGTGTTCCGCTGATCAGGGGAGCTTCGGCTCCATGAAAGGAGACTCGGATGAATCGGAAGATAGGTCTGGTGATCGGCGTCCTCGTTGCGTGGATTGCTTGCGGCACCTCGGTGCCCGCCCAGAAGCACGACGCGCCCCACTTCTCCTACTCGGGCGATACCGGTCCGGGCTTCTGGCCGGAGATGAGTCCGGGGTGCGCTCCGTCGGCGCGCCAGTCTCCGATCGATATTGACCGCGCAGTCACGGATCCTAAGCTCGGGCCCCTGGATCTCAAGACGACTGAGGCGACCTTCCGTGTGAGCAATACCGGCTATACGGTCGCGGATTCGCCTGCGGCGGAGGGTGGCACATTAACGGTCGATGGCCAGTCATTCGTACTCGCGCAGTTTCATTTTCATACGCTGTCCGAGCATACGGTGAACGGAAGACAGGGGATGATGGAACTCCATGCCGTGTTCCAGAACTCCCCCAAGAATCTGGCGGTGATCGGGTTGCTCTACAAGATTGGGCGAGCGGATCCGTTTCTAGAACGGTTGCTCGATGCCGGGCTGCCTCCCAAAACCAACTCAGCGCCCGTGACCGTTCGGGGAGTGGATATGAAGCAGGCGTTTACGAGTCTCACGAGCTATTACACGTATGCGGGGTCGCTGACGACGCCGCCCTGCTCGGAGACAGTGACGTGGTTTGTGCTGAAGCAATGGGGCGAGATGTCGCAGCAACAATACGAGGCGTTTCGCCATATTCTTGGGAACGACTTCCGGCCCATTCAGAAGACAGCTGGACGCAGCGTATCCGCCACCGCGCGGTGAGCCGGTGCGGGGCAAGTTGCTTAGTTGGGCGATGGCTACTCGAGGTGGTTGAGAACGGCGACAGGGCGCGACCTCGACGTACGCGGGATAACGGCCACCATGGCGATGGTGGCTGCTCGAGAGCCCCCTTGTGATTATGGAATTGGGGAGAGACTTGAACCGCCCTCAAGAATAGCCAAAGTGCACTGGTATTTATTTCGGCTTCGAGGTGCTGTGCTTCGACTGCGTGAGCCAGAACTTGCCCTCATCCGGATCCACCTGGGCAAGACCGAACTCGACGGCGGCGTGTCCCGAACTGCCGGTGACGGTGACGTGGGCCGCAAGGTAGTAGACCTTGCCGGGCTCGAGGGTGAGAGTGGTCAGGTCAGTGGTGTTCTTTACCTTCTCCAGGGTTGCCTGCCAGTTGGCGCAGAGATGATGCTCGCCGGGGTCCACGTCGAGAGTGAAGTAGGAGTTGCTGTAGTCGGCGCCGACCCACGCTCCGTCTATGCCGAAGCGGACGGTAGCGGAACTGAAGGGAACGACCATCTGATTCTCGCGTTCGAGAAGGACGATCTGCGCCTTGCCAGGCGCCGGGGCCGCGGGCGATTGCTTGTCCTTCTGGGTTTTGACGTCGAATTTGATCTTGGGATCGCCGCAGGAGGCGGGCAGAGGAGCAGCCAAGGCACGGCCAGCAGAGGCAAGAAGTACGCAAAGAAAGAAGACACTCAGACTTACTTTCATATGGAATTCTCCTGCCAAGCAGGACGCACGCTCCAACTGTTTTGTTGCGCAAACGGACTAGAAAAGGAACATTTTATTGTTCAGCTTCCTACTCGACGAGGAATTGGGGGTCGATGGGGATTTGCAGTGCGTTGGCGAGGGCGTTGGTCTCGGCTGCCATGCCGATGACGGCGAGGAGCTCGGCGTGCTGCTGGTCGGTGAGGCCCTTGGCGCGGGCAGCGGCGGTGTGGGAGTGGATGCAGTAGGTGCAGCCGTTGATGGTAGAGGCGGCAATGTAGATGAGCTCCTTGGTCAGGGGATCGAGGGTGCCGGGCTCGATCATCACCTCCTTGATGGAGGCCCAGGTGCGCTCGAGGAGCGCGGGTTGGTTGGCGAGGGCGCGCCAGAAATTGTTCACGAAATCGGAGTTGCGAGTGGCGCGGATGTCGTCGAAGACGACCTGGATGCGGGGGTTGGCGGCGACCTCGACGTCGGTCCAGAGCTTTACGGTGGGCATGGAAGACCTTTCTCGGGAGACATAATGAACTTGGGTTGCAAGCGCAGACAGCTCGATTCCCTTTCCGATTCGAGTATCGAGTATAAGGAGGCATCGCGAGGAGGTGGTGATCGGTGCCGACATCAGCAAGGATACGCTGGATCGCACTGGAGGCAGCCTGCCGCACAAAACAGCGCGTGCCTGATGCCTTGCGTTCCTTGGAACCTACCGGGTACGCTCCAAGGTCATGATCAACCTTGAGCCAATCTCTCCGGGGAACGCGTTGCTCTTCAGAGCGGTTCGACTGCGGGCACTGCAGGATGCCCCAAGCGCCTTCGGTTCGACGTACGCGAAAGAGGTGCTGCTCACGGATGCGGAGTGGGTCAAGCGGGCCGCGCAATGGAGCAGCGACCGATCGGTTGGCTTCCTCGCTGTGGACCGAGGCGCGGCGTGCGGCATCGCGGGCGGCCTCCTGGATGATGAGGACGGTGCGCGAGCACACCTCATCTCGATGTGGACGTCCCCCGTCCACCGGCAGCGGGGCATCGGTCGCCTGCTGGTGGACGGGATCCTCTGGTGGGCTCACGCGCGACGGACCCATACTTTGCAGTTGACGGTGGTGTCCAGTAATGAAGCTGCGATGATGTTCTACCAACGCCTGGGATTCGTTCGGACGGGGCGGACAGAACCCTATCCGAACGATCCGGCATTGATCGAACATGAGATGGCGCGAGCGATCCGGTGACACTCCTCCTGGCGGCGTCGGGTGGTTTAGGCTGCCTCGGCGCGGATGCGGTTCTTCCAGTGGGACCAGACGAAGTAGACGATGCCCACGAGGAGGACAACTTCGACTGCGAGGTGGAAGCGGTTGAAGAAGGCCTTGAAGCGAGGGTCTGTGTTCCAGGTGGCGCCGAGCTTCATGCCGATGTAGGCGAGCGCGTAACACCACGGCCACGAACCGATGAAGGTATAGACGTGGAAGCGGAGCTGGTTCATCTTCGCGATGCCGGCGGGGAGCGCGATGAAGGTGCGGACGATGGGCAGCATGCGTCCGACGAGCACGGTAATGGAGCCGTACTTGTTGAAGAAGTGCTCGACCAGGTCGAGATCGCGGCGGCTGAGGAGGACGTAGCCGCCGAAGCGCTCCACCATGGGGCGACCGCCGCGTGCACCGACCCAGTAAGCAGGGATGGAGCCGATGTTGGAAGCCAGCGAGGCGATGGTCGCGAGCAGGATGAGCTTGGCCTGCGAGGTGGCGAGAACGAAGCCGGCGAATGGCATGATGACTTCGGAGGGGATCGGCACACAGGCCGACTGGATCGCCATGAGAAAGGCGACGCCGGAGTAACCACTGGCGGCGATGAAGACAACGAGGGCTGCGATGAGTTTTTCGGACATGCGCTTGCAGTATAGCGGAGACCCGCGCGGCGTCTGCTTTTGCTACGATTAAGTGTCAGGAAAAGCGCTGGGATAGATGAGACAGGGATCAGGGAACAGGGATCAGGGAACAGTAGGCAAGGCGGCGGTACGGGCTTTTCCTTCGCCCCTTCGTGCCAAGGCGCGTGCCATTGCGGTTTCCGAACCGACTTCGGCCAAGGTGCGGCCGGGGAAGACGAAGAAGCCACTGGCGCCGGAGCGGGTGGCGGCGATTCTGGATGCGCTGGCGAAGACCTACCCCGGCGTGGTGTGCGCGCTGAATCACAGGAATGCTTGGGAGCTGACGATTGCGACGATTCTATCGGCGCAGTGCACGGATGTGCGCGTGAACCTGGTGACGCCGCCGCTGTTCAAGGTGTTTCCGACGCCGAAGGCGATGGCGAACGCTTCCCTGCCCGAGCTGGAGGAGTTGATCCGGACAACGGGGTTCTTTCGCAATAAGGCGAAGTCGATTCAGGGAGCGTCGCGGGTGGTGGTCGAGGAGTTTGGCAACAAAGTGCCGCAGACGATGGACGAGCTGCTGCGGCTGCCGGGCGTGGCTCGGAAGACGGCGAACGTGGTGCTGGGGTCGTGGTTCGAGATCGCAGACGGCGTGGTGGTGGACACGCATGTGCTGCGGCTGTCGCGACGGCTGGAGCTGACGAAGGAGACCGCTCCTGAGAAGATCGAGCGGGATTTGGTGAAGATTTTGCCGCGCCAGCGGTGGATCGCGTTCTCCCATGAGCTGATCCATCATGGGCGGCAAGTTTGTATCGCGCGGAAGCCAAAATGCGTGGACTGCTCGCTGGAGACGCTGTGTAACTCGAGCGACAAGACGTGGAGCTCACACTAGCGGTTTGGTTCGTGGCTTGAAGTAAGAACGGCGATCTCGGTGGAAAGGTGCGTGCGGCATGGGTGGTGCCCGTCGGTACCGGGGTCCTTCGCTGCGCTCAGCGATGACGGCAATAACAAAGGAGCTGTGACTCCTGCGGGGAGTCTGAACTAGCGGGCCTGATGGTTGATCCACTTGTCGACGGTGGGGACGACGTAGGTGCTGAGGCGATCGAGGAGACGGGGGGGGTCGTCGTCGGAGAGTAGAAGATCGCGGTGGATGGGGCGCAGGAAGCCTTCGGCGACGGCGTTGTCGGCCATCTGGAGGAGCGGGCTGTAGTAGCCGTTTACGTTGAGCACGGCGCAGGCCTTGCGCTGGATGCCGAGCTGGGACCAGGTGAGGATCTCGCAGAACTCCTCCCAGGTACCGAAGCCTCCGGGGAGCGCGATGAAGGCGTCGGCGAGATCGGCCATGAGGGCTTTGCGCTCGTGCATGGAGCCGACGATGCGAAGTTCGGTGAGGCCGGTGTGGGCGACCTCTTTGTCGACGAGAAGCTGCGGGATGACGCCGAGGACGCGACCGCCGTGGGCGAGGCAGGAGTCGGCGACGGTGCCCATGAGGCCAACGTTACCGCCGCCGTAGACAAGCTCCGTTCCCTGCTGGGCGAGCTGGCGGCCGACGGTTTCGGCGGCGTGGGTGTAGATGGGCTGAGTTCCAGAACTGGAGCCACAGAAAACGCAGATTCGTCGCAGCATGGCTCGATTGTAGGGGATGGCTTGGGTTAGCGCGTTTGCGACGCGGCGATGGCTTCGACGAGCGCGGGGATTGTGGGCTCGGCGGCTTCGAGGATGGGGGCGTAGCCGAGCTCGCGCAGGGTGGCGGAAGTGAGGGGACCGATGGAGGCGAGGGTGGTGCCGGGGGGGAGTTGCAGGTTGGCGGCTTCGAGCAGGGCGATCAGGTTGCGGGCGGTGGAGGAGCTGGTGAAGGTAATAGTGTCGGGCGGGGTGGAGGGTGGAGTGAAGAGGCGCTGCAAGGCAGGGATGGCGTCGGGTGGGGTGAGGTTGCGGTAGGCGGGAGCGATGGCGATGTGGGCTCCGGCGGCGGCGAGGGCGTCGGGCAGGAGGTCGCGTGCGTCTTCGGCGCGGACGAGCAGGAAGCGGCGGCCTCGGGCGCTGGGAAGGAGGGCTTCGAGCAGGGACTCGGCCACGTAGGCTTCGGGGATCAGATCGACCTTGAGGCCGATGCTCTCGACGGCCTTGGCGGTGGCGGGACCGATGGCGGCGATGCGCGGGGGTTTGGGGGCTAAGTGCTGCTGGATGCCGGTCTGGGTGCGAGACTGGAAAGCTTGGACGGCGTTGGCGCTGGTGAAGAGCAGCCAGTCGAAACTGGGGAGGTCGGCGAGGGCCGCGTCCAGCGCGGCGAAGGAGCTGGGTGGGGCGAGCTCGATGGTGGGAAGGAGGAGGATCTCGGCGCCGAGGGCTTCGAGGCGGGTGGCGAGTTCGGACGCTTGCGGGCGGGTGCGGGTGATGAGGATTCGGCGATGGGCTAGGGGCTGCACCTGTGTCGATTGTAAGGCAGAGAGATTGGAAGGCAGACCGCTTCCGGCCAGTTGGGCTGCGTGGGACTTTGCGAGCGACTGGTGGCCGCGCCGAGTTGCCTGGGCAGGACAGGGAGGACGCGATGGCAATTCGCGGCATCGAACTGGACGGTACTTCCTTTCCGGGCCTTCCTTTACGGGAGTTCCTTTGAGGAGACTGAGGAGACGACAAGGACATGAGTTCTGCTGAGGCGAGGTCGCGGGGACAGAAGGCTTGGCGGTGGGTGGCGATTGTGGCGTTGCTGGCGGTGATCGTGCTGTCGTTTGTGGGCGAGCTGATGGTGCATCGGGCAGCGCCCATTCTGAAGGGGCGAGTGCTCGAGACGCTGCGCACGCGGTTCGACAGCCGGGTGGAGCTGGATGGGTTCGACGTCTCGGTACTGAAGGGCCTGGCAATCGAGGGAAGTGGGCTGCGGATCTATCCGCCAGAGGATGTGATGGCGGCGGGAGCGAGCAGGCCGCTGATCGCGATCCGGCACTTCACCTTCCACACGAACCTGGCGGGGCTGTTCCTGAAGCCGATGCATGTGGGGACAGTGGATGTGGACGGGCTGGTGATCGATGTGCCGCCGAAGACGGAGCGCGAGGCGGGAGCGAAACCAGAGCGTCGGCGCAAGGGAAAGATCACGATCGTGGTGGACGCAATTGTGTGCACGGGCTCGCGGCTGCTGATCGAGAGCTCGAAGCCAGACAAGGATCCGAAGGACTTCGCACTGGAGCGGATCGAGATGCACAACGTGGGGCCAAACCAGCCTTGGCGGTATCAGGCGACGCTGACGAATGCAGTGCCAAGGGGCGAGATCCACGCCAACGGGCTGTTTGGGCCGTGGCACACGGAGGACCCGGGCGCCTCGTCGGTGCTGGGCCATTACACGTTCGACGATGCCGATCTGGGGACAATCAAGGGCATTGGAGGGACGCTATCTTCGGTGGGGAACTTCAAGGGACAGCTAAACAAGATTGCGGTGCAGGGGACGACGAAGACGCCGGACTTTTCAATCGATACGGGGGACCACCCGGTGCCGCTGGAGACGACGTTCGACGCAGTGGTGGATGGGACGACTGGGGATACGTATCTGAGCCGGGTGGACGCGACGCTGGGGCAGAGCCAGTTCACGACGAGCGGGGCGGTGGTGAACCTCAAGGGGCAGGGGCACCGGATCGATCTCGATGTGGAGGTGCCCGGGGGCCGCATCCAGGACTTCCTGACGCTGGCGGTGAAGACGCGGCCGGCGATCATGACGGGGCAGATCGCGATGAAGGCCAAGCTCGTGATCCGGCCAGGCAAGCAGCGGGTGGCGGAGAAGTTGGGGATGCAGGGCGGGTTCTCGCTGACGGCGATTCACTTCACCAATCCGGAGTGGGAGGACAAGGTGGACATGATGAGCCTGCGGGCGGAGGGTCGACCGAAGGAGGCCAAGCCGGGGGCCACGGACGTGCACTCGGAGATGACGGGGCAGTTTGCGATGGACCGCGGCGAGCTGCGCTTCAAGAGCTTGAAGTACACGCTGCCGGGGGCGGATGTGGCGCTAGTTGGGGTCTACTCGATGGACGGCAACAAGTTCGACTTTACCGGAACGGTGCGGACAAAAGCGAGGCTGTCGCAGATGGTGGCGTCGCGGTGGAAGTCGCTGCTGCTGAAGCCGGTGGACCCGTTCTTCGATAAAAACGGCGCGGGAGCGGAGATCCCGGTGAAGATCAGCGGGACGAAGGGAGCGCCGAAGTTCGGTCTGGATATGCACCACAAGGGCGCGGCGGGATCGTGACGCGGGGATCGTCGGGGAGACTTTGGGTTTCTTCCCTCCCGGGCTGAAGTCCTAAAGTCCAGATTCGCGGTTGGGGGAAGTCCAAATAAAGTCTGATCTAAGTTGGGACTTGGTCCGGACCGGGGAGGTGCGTTTTCGGTCGGGAAGAACTGGGCTATTGGTTGGGAGGGGTGTCAAGGACGACAGGGAGGCAAACTATCGGTTCGGAGCGGCGTTCGTTCTGAGATCCCTCTGAAGCCTCTGCATGCTCTGTTGTCCGACGCGTATGAACCCCGTCCGTGGGGCGTCCAGCTCTAAGACCAGCGAAAGCACGATCGCCACAGTCAACGGCGACACTACCATTGCCAGGAAAAATCTGCGTCTCATGCTATATCCAACCACGAAACAGCTCAGCACAGATATCAGAATCAACACCGACCAGATCGTGGTGGGGATCCGGCTTTCATAGGCGGCGAATCTTTGCTCGTTCAGGTCGGACAGACGGCCTAAGCATTGCGTAAAGATCGGCGTGATGACCATGCTCGGGTATTGCTGGACCATCGCGACGTTCTCCTGCCACATCTCGTTTTGTAGCTGGCTGGCGTGCGCCACGGACGCTTCTACGGCAGGCTCATCCACGTCGCCTTTGGCGAACTCGATGCGAGCGTCCACGTATTCCCGCAGCAATTGGAGGATCTTTCCGCGAAACGGCTCTGGCAGGATCTGTGCACGCTGGTCGACCGTTGCGATGGCGTTGGCTTCGCCGATCATCAGATTTCTGCGCTGCTCGTAGTGCGGAAGAGCCATCGGAAGCGCGAACCCCAGCAAGAAACTCAGGAGTACGGTGAGTCCATCGCGTGCCGACGTGATGAGCAGCTGTTGTTCGTCATCGATGTTCGATGACGCTCGCCGGGCGCGTAGGCCGATCTCCATCGCCATGAGCAAACCGAGGAACAACACACCGAACAATACCCACGGATGCGAAATTAACGAAAGCATGTGCCTTCTCCGGAAACGCTGCACCTCGTCTTCTTTGCCGATCGCTTGCGTCGCAGCGTGCCGGAGAATTCTATCCGACTCCTCCGGAGACGGTGCTCGCCACTACCCCGGTGGGCCGGGAGAAACCGCTGCTCCTTTTTTCTTTGTTGGTGCGGCCGCTCTGAGCGGTGCAACTTGTCCTGAATCTTCCCGTCTATCCCCCGCATGCGAGGACCGGCCGATGGAGCTGGAAACTCTAGAAATACGCGGGTCGCAGCAGCCTGAGCAGCTGCGGAACGAGAAGAAAACGGGAGAATGCGCAGCGATGAGAAAGCGAGTTTTCAGCCTTGCATGCGGCATGATGCTCATGCTCGGAGTCAGTGGCCTTGCCGCCGCCCAGAATGACCAGGACAACGCTGGGCAGCCGCTGAGTGCCCGGCAGGAGCTTCAGCACATCCACACCCCGCAGTCGATCGACCAGGAGTTGGCTCGACTCACGAAGGATCTGGCGCTGACACCCGCGCAGCAGAAGCAGGTTCTACCTCTGCTCGAGGAGCACCACGACAGGATTCAGGTGCTGCTCGATAAGAATCCCAGCGCCTCGCGGCAAGCTCTCGGGCCGCAGATTCACGCGGTCAGCGACGAGACCCATCGCGAGATCCATGCTTTGCTGAACGAGCATCAGCAGGAGCTGGAAAAGGCGATGCAGCAACGTGAACACAATGGGGAGGAAAGCCGGCGGCCGGCGCCGGCGGACGCGGGCCCGGCGGCGCCTGGAGGGATCTGAGAACTTCCTTGGAGCCTGATTCGTTTGCGGTCGTTTGCTTCCGCAAACGAGGCCCACTCATGCAATGAAGCCGCATGAATGGGACACCCGGATCTTTGGTGGTGTGGGTTAGGCGGGGTTGGCGGTGAGTTTTTTGACGATGTTCGTGGTGGAGAAGCCCTCGACGGTGGGGACTATCTCGACGCGGCCGCCGTAGGCTACGACGTCTTCATGGCCGACGACCGTGTCGATGGTGTAATCGCCACCCTTGACCAGGACGTTGGGCTTGAGGGCACGGATGAGCTCGAGGGGGGTGTCTTCGTCGAAGAGGACGACGGCGTCGACGGCGGCGAGGGCAGCCATGACGCGGGCGCGCTCGCGTTCGCCGACGATGGGGCGGGTGGGGCCCTTGAGGCGGCTGACGGAGTAGTCAGTGTTCAGGCCGAGGATGAGCTTGGAGCCGAAGCGGCGGCAGTCCTCGAGCAGGGTAATGTGGCCGACGTGGAGGAGATCGAAGCAGCCGTTGGTGAAGACGATGGTCTCACCGGCGGCGCGCCACTCGGCGGCGCGGGTGGCTATGCGGTCGCGGTCGAGGATCTTCTCACCGGCGGTGATGCTGGAGCTGCGGGTGAGGGCGGCGATGAGCTCGTGCTGCGCGATGGGGACGGTGCCGACCTTGCCGACGACGATGCCAGCGGCGAGGTTGGCAAGCTCGACGGCGGTGTGGATCTGGAGGCCGCCGGCGATGCCCGCGGCGAGGGTGGCGATGACGGTGTCGCCGGCGCCGGAGACGTCGAATACCTCGCGGGCGCGGGCCGGGGAGTGGAAGGTGTTATCGCCAGGGATGGGCTGGAGGACGGTGATGCCCTTCTCGCTCATGGTGACGGTGAGGAACTTGAGGTCGTGCCTGGCGAGCAGGACGAGGCCGGCGGCGAGCAACTCGTCGTGGTGGGCGGCGTCGGCGGGGACGCGGGTCGCCTGGGAGAGCTCGGCGAGATTGGGGCAGACGGTGGTGGCGCCGGCGTACTTGGTGAAGTCGTCGCTCTTGGGATCGACCAGGACGGGGATGTTGTGCTCGCGGGCAGTGCGGATAACGGCCTGGCAGAGCGCGGGGGTGAGGGTTCCTTTGGCGTAGTCCGACAGGATGACGGCCGACATCTTGGGGACGAGTTCGACGACGCGGTCGAGCAGGCGCTGGTTTTCGACGGCGGGGCGGGGGTCGCGGGACTCGATGTCGAGGCGGAGGAGCTGCTGGACACGGCCGACGATGCGGGTCTTGGAGACGGTGGGGAGCGATCCGGTAACAACGCCGAGGGTGTCGACCTTGGCGGCGCCGAGGATGACGGCGAGCTCGGAGCGCTCGCCGTCGTCGCCCCAGAAGCCGGCGAGGAAGGCCTGGCAGCCGAGGCCGGCGAGGTTCATGGCGACGTTGGAGGCGCCGCCGGCGCGCTCGTAGCGCTGGGCGTGGCGGAGAATGGGGACGGGCGCCTCGGGGGAGATGCGGTCGACCTCGCCGAGGATGTAGCGGTCGAGCATGAGGTCGCCGATGACCAGGACCTTGAGCTGGGCGAACCCGCCCTCGAGCAGATTCAGGATGGAAGCAAGTTCAGGAAGCATGGGTGATGAGGTCCTCGAAATCGTCGTTTCTATCATCGCATCTTCCAGTTAGGGCTCGCTGTGGGGGAGCTGAGGGACAAGAAGGCGGTTTTTCCGGCTATCGCCGGCGGGGCGATTCGCCGGTCGTTGGAGGAAGAAATTTCTGCTTCGGCGAGAGTGCTGATACAGTTCTGAGTGCACCATCCCATGTAGAAGCGACCTATGCCTGAAGTTGGTTTATCGTCACCCGTAATTGGTTCCACCATGTCCGCAGCTGTTTTGTCCATGATCGACGCCCACGAGATTGCCCGGCTGCACGATCATGCGACGTCTCTTTGGCACAGTGAGGCGGGCGGGATTGAAGCCGAAGGTTTTCTTTGCTTTGTCCTCTCCCAGCATCACGCCAACTTCGATCTTTGGCACGAGGAGGATCGGGCGCGGGATACGAGCGCGACGGCGGAGCATATCGCACAGGTGAAGCGGGCGATCGACCGGCTCAACCAGCAACGCAATGATCTGGTCGAGCAGATCGACGAGGCTCTGCTGGCGGCGGTCGAGCCGCAGAACGCTCAGGCGCCGCTGCACTCGGAAACGCCGGGGCTGATCGTCGATCGGCTCTCGATTTTGTCGTTGAAGATCTACCATACGGGCGAAGAGGCGCGGCGGGAGACGGCGACCGAGGCCCATCGCAACCGCAACCAGAGCCGCCTGGCGGTGCTGCAAGAACAGCGCAATGACTTGGCAAATTGTTTGGATGAGCTTTGGCGACAGATTGCCGGCGGAGAGCGACGATTCAAGCTCTACCGGCAGATGAAGATGTACAACGATCCGGAGTTGAACCCGGTTCTATACCGTCGCGTAGGGTGTTGACCTGACGCATACATTCTGCGTATAAAACCGAGACAGCCTATTTCGATGCGAGGGGCCCACTGTGTCGAAAGCAGTCGGCGACTTATGGAGTAAGAGAATAAAATGGCCCAGACGAAGGCAGCAGCCGCTCCAGTGACCAAGAAAAATCCACGTACCCTGGCGGGAGATGTACCCACCCCTGTAGACGGCGCACGCGCACAGGCGTTGAGCCTGTACGAGGCCGCGTTGCGGCTGATGCAGGAGGGCAAGTACGAGGCCGCGCACACCAAGTTCAATCAGCTTCTGACCGAAAGCCCGGGCGATTTGGCCGATCGCATCCGCATGTACATCAATGCATGCCTGATGCAGGCCTCGAAGGGCAAGACCGACTTCAAGAGCCATGAAGAGCGCTACGACTACGCGATCTCGTTGCTGAACACGGGACACTACGAGGACGCGCGCGAGGAGTTGAAGACGATCCTGGCGGACAACCAGGGCGCGGACTACGCGTTCTACGGGCTGGCGGTGCTGTCGAGCATGACGGGCGACTCGCACACCTGCCTGGAGCACCTGTCGGAGGCGATCCGGTTGAATGCGCGGAACCGGATCCAGGCGCGGTCCGACTCGGACTTCCAGGACATGGCGGACGATCCGCGATTCACGGAGCTGCTGTATCCCGAAGTATGATGGTGCTCAGGGGTCGAATCGGCCGCAAAGGCCGGAGTTGAATTGACCGGGCTTGCCCGCAGCGATTTCGAGGTTATTCGAGAACCACGGCTGTTTGGGCACCAAGCCCGGGGAATGGCAACGACCCCGAGCATCTTACATATCAGGAGTCTCACACTTGGCCAAGCTGAACATGCTTCCGCCCGACCACGCGCCGCTGCGCGTTGTCGCCATTGGCGGCGGCACCGGCCTGTCGACGCTACTGCGCGGCTTGAAACGGTATGTGGCGGCTCCGGCCGGCACGCAAGCGGTGCCGGTCGGGGCGCGCCCCGACCCTGGCGAGGCGATGCCGCTGATTCGGGACCTGGCAGCGGTGGTGACGGTGACCGACGATGGCGGCTCTTCGGGGCGGCTGCGCGAGGATCTGAAGATGCTACCGCCCGGCGACGTGCGTAACTGCATGGTCGCGCTGTCCGAGGATGAACACCTGCTGTCGCGGCTGTTCCAGCATCGCTTTGCGCAGGGGGACCTGCAAGGGCACAGCTTCGGCAACCTATTTGTCGCGGCGCTGACGGAGATTACAGGCGACTTCGCGCTGGCGGTGCAGATGGCGTCGCAGATCCTGGCGACGCGGGGACGGATCTATCCGGCGACGAACTCCAACGTGACGCTGGCGGCGCGGATGGACGATGGCTGCACCGTGCGCGGCGAGACGAATATCACGGCGAGCAAACGGCGCATCGTGGAGCTGATACTGGATCCGCCGACGGCCGATCCGCTGCCGGAGACGCTGGAGGCGATCGCGCAGGCGGACCTGATTACTGTCGGGCCGGGGTCGCTGTATACGTCGCTGGTCACGAACCTGCTGGTGCGCGGGATACCCGAGGCGCTGGCGGGGGCGAAGGCGACGCGAGTGTATATCTGCAACCTGATGACGCAAGCGAACGAGTCGCTGGGGCTGAGCGCGGCGCAGCATATCGAGAAGATTTTGGAGCATGTGGGCGCGCTGAAGGAGCCGATCTTCGACTACGCGCTGATCAACACGGCGCCGATCTCGCCGGCGCTTTCGGCACGGTATGCACGCGAGGGGCAGGAGCCGATCGAGGCGGACTTGGCGCGGATACGGTCGCTCGGCGTGGAGCCAATCACCGGGGCGTTTCTGCACGAAGGCGACGTGCTGCGGCATGACTATGATCTCCTGACGGAGAAGCTGCTGGAGCTTTGCCAGGCAGCGACGGCGGCGGCGCGGCGGTAAGGACTTATCGCGAGAGGATACGGCGATGATCGAGGTTCCGGTTCTGGAGGGGGCGCGGGTGCGGCTGGAGCCGCTGACACTGGGGCATCTGTCGGCGCTGGAGAGGATTGCGTTCGACGAGCGCATCTGGCGGTACATGATCATGTGGGTGAGGACGCCGGCGGAGCTACGCAGGTGGGTGGAGGCCGCGCTCGAGGGAGTGGCGGCGGGGACTGCCCTTCCCTGGGTCACGGTGCTGCGGGAGAGTGGGGCAGTGGTGGGGTCGACGCGGCTGTTCGACCTCAGGCGCGTCCATGGGACGGTGGAGCTGGGACATACTTGGCTGACGCCGGCGGTTCATGGCGCCGGAGTGAATGCGGAGGCTAAGCTGCTGCAGCTCGCCTATGCGTTCGACACGCTGGGGCTGCGACGCGTGGGGTTCAAAACGCACCACGAGAATCTGCAGTCGCAAGCGGCGATGCGCAAACTGGGGGCGGAGTACGAGGGCACCTTCCGCAACCACTACGTGATGCCGGATGGCAGCCAGCGGCACAGCGTGTGGTTCTCGATCGTCCGCGGGGAGTGGCCTAGTGTGCGATCGAGACTAGAGGCGAGGCTGGCTGGGCTGGCGGCGGGGTCTCGAGCGTCCGCTTGAGCTGGCCGCAGGCGGCGTAGATGTCGCGGCCGCGGGGACGACGGGTGAAGGTGGGAATTCCCGCTGCGAGCAGGCTGGCGTGGAAGAGCTTGACGGCCTCCGGGGCGGGCTCATGAAAGGGCATCGAGGGGCCGGAGTTCCAGACGATTAAATTTACCTTCGAGCGGATGGGGGCGGTGGGGGCCTTGAGCAGGGCGATCAGTTCCGCGACATGCTGGGGCTGGTCGTTGATGCCGCCGAGCAGGACGTACTCGAAGGTGACGCACTCCTTGGCACGCAGGCGGACCTGGCTGAGTGCCTCCATGAGGGCGGCAATGTTCCACTTGCGGGTGATGGGCATGACAGACTCGCGGACGACGTCGTTGGAGGCGTTGAGCGAGACGGCCAGCTTGGGGCGGACGGTCTCTGCCGCGTAGCTCAAGATGCCGGGGAGGATGCCGGAGGTGGAGACGGTCATGCGGGCGTCGGGGATCTGCATGTGGCCGGAGAGCAGATGGACGGCGGCAATGAAGCCGGTGTAGTTGAGGAAGGGCTCGCCCATGCCCATGAAGACGAGGTTGATGCGGGCGGGAGTGGGGTTGCCGCGGCTGCTGCCGAGATTGACGTTGTGTCGATTGAGCACGGCGGCGACCTGACCGGCGATCTCACCGGCAGTGAGGTTGCGGCGGATGCCGAGCTTGGCGGTGAGACAGAACTGGCAGTTGACGGCGCAGCCGACCTGGCTGGAGATGCAGATGGTGGCGCGCTTATAGGTGGAGGGGCTTCCCTGCCCCGCAGCTTGCTGCTCTTCGGCGATCTCTTCGTCGGAGGCTTGCGTGCCGTCGCCGCGCTCGCCGCCGTCGCCGTCGGGCATCCAGACGGTCTCGACGGTCTCGCCGTCCGCCATGCGCATGAGGTAGCGCTCGGTGCCGTCGGTGGAGCGGGCGGACTGGACGATCTGGGGGTGGCCGATGTCGTAGCCCTCGGCCTGGAGCTGCTCGCGCAGTTCGGCGGGGAGGGTGGTGATGGCGTCGAGGGACTCAACCCTTTGCTTGTAAAGGGCTTCGGCAAGCTGGGCGGCGCGGTAAGGGCGCTGGCCGAGGCGCGCGACGATCTCCGTCAGCTCGGCCAGGGAGCGGCCGAAGAGGGCCGTGGTTGCGGCTGCGGGGAGGCTCGCCCCGCCCCCGTCGAAAGTATCCAAAATCTTCAAATGAATGGCCTTAAGTCCAAACCCAGGTCTCACCTCGACGGGACCTGATCAGTCGCGCGCGGTGGAGGTGCTGGCAGGGGCTGCCGGGAACGGGCTTTGTGTCAAGCCCCCTGCTCTCAGTATACCGGGATTCGATGGAGTGGTGCCCCTCAGTAGAGGAGGACGGCGATGCTGTAAGTGCTGAACGCGCTGGTGTCGTGGACGGCGCAGGCGCCGACGACGGCCTGGGTATAGTGGCCGGTGCGGAGGTGGGTTTCGAGGGCGACTGGGAGGTGGCTGAGATCGGTGCCGGTGTAGCGCATGATGAAGAGCGGCCTGTGGGAGCCGGTGAAGCCCATGTCGGTGGCGCAGGTCTTGCGGGCGTCGGTGGTGGAGGGGAGGACCGAGAGGCCGAAGGGGGTGAGCAGGTCGGCGACGGTGGCCTCCTGCTGGATGAGGGTGAGGTGCTGGACGGTGCGCTCGAAGTCTTCGACGGCGAAGAGCCGGTCGCCCTGGGCGACAACGGCGATGCCTACGGCGTCGACGGAGGGGTCGAGGAGATTACGGCGATGGCCGGGGGAGTGCATCCACGCATCTTGGATCTCGAGGGGAGAGGGGCCTTCGGCGACGTTTTCGGAGATGACGCTGAAGCGGGCACCAACGGCGGCGGCGCGGTCGGAGAGTTCAAGTTCTCCTGGATATTGATGGGATATATTGTTGTGGGCAAGCATGATGCGGGCGTGAATGGTGGCAGCCTGGACGAGTGCGGGATCTCGGCGGAGAGGCGGAAGATGGAGTGCGGAACGCTCCTGGTCGGCGGCGGACTGGAGGTACTGCTCGGCGATGGTGGGAGGGCGCACGGCGACGGTTTCCGCGGAGGCAGAAAGCGTGGCGAGAAGCAGAAGTGCGGAGAGACGCATGGCTTATTAGACCCGAATTGGGTGGGGAAGATGTGGCAAAAACAGGGATCAGGGAACAGGGATCAGAAGGCAAGCCCGAGAGAGCTCTGGGTTGAAAGATACGAACGGTATGCGCGGTGACCGAGGGTACCGGGTCCTTCGCTGCGCTGATCCAGAGATACAAGGATGACCGCAAAAACTTACAACGGCAAGAACAAGCGACGACAAGAACAAGCGACAGCGAGGCCGGGCAAGCCTTACTAGGAGAGGCGATGAGCGCGTCCGGTAGAGGAGCACACGGCGGGGCGGTATGCTTGCATTGGTGAGCGAAAAGGACGGAGTTGGGAGAGGGCTGGTGGGGCGGGTGAGGCGGCAGCCGCTGGCGGCGGCGGGGCTACTACTGCTCGTGGTGTTTACGCTGTGCGCGGTGTTCGCGCCGTGGCTGGCACCGCAGGATCCAGCGCAGATCGACCTCACGGGGCGGCTGCTGGGGCCGGGGCATGGACACTGGTTCGGGACCGATGAGCTGGGGCGGGATATTCTTTCGCGGACGATCTACGGGGCGCGGATATCGCTGATTGTGGCGGTGTCGGTGGTGGGATTGTCGCTGGCGCTGGGGCTGGTGGCGGGGTGCCTGGCGGGGTTCTATGGCGGGTGGATCGACACGGTGCTGAATATCTATGTGACGAATGCGTTCTTGGCGCTGCCGGGGATTCTGCTGGCGATTGCGTTTGTGGCGTTTCTGGGGCCGGGGCTTCTGAACCTGATTGTGGCGCTGGCGATCTCGGGCTGGGTGGGGTATGCGCGGCTGGTGCGGGCGCAGGTGATGGCGGTGAAGGAACGGGAGTTTGTAGAAGCGGCACGGGCGCTGGGAGCCAGCGACCTGCGAGTGCTGGGGCGGCATATTCTGCCGAATATCCTGCAGCCGCTGATTGTACAAGCGGCGATTGGGATGGCCGCGGCAGTGCTGGCGGAGGCGACGCTGAGCTTTCTGGGGCTGGGGATTCCGGCGCCGGCGGCGAGCTGGGGCGCGATGCTGAACGATGGGCGGTCGCACCTGTTCGACGCGCCACACCTGGTGTTCTTTCCGGCCATGGCGGTGATGCTGTGCGTGCTGGCGTTCAACTTTATTGGGGATGCGTTGCGAGACTATCTGGACCCAAGGACGCGCCTGGCAGCGGGGCTGTAAGGCGCACATACTCTCTGCGGCGAGAGTATGCTGGGCGGAAGAGGTGACGCGATGCGGAAGCAGATGATGGATGAGGGCGCGAAGACGGTGGAGCGGGGCGGAGCGGCGACGAGCGACTGGATCGATCTGGAGGCGGTGGCCGCGGTGGAGATCAGCTCGGAGGAGCAACGGTGTCCAATCGAGCAGGCGCTGGGGCTGGGAGCCGAACGGCAGGTAAGCACAGGATGGCGGGCGGCGACGACGGGGCCGCAGACAATTCGGCTGCGCTTCGATCGGCCGACGGAGATTCGCAGGATCTATCTGCACTTTGTGGAGGGGGCGAAGGAGCGGTCGCAGGAGTTTTCGGTGCATGCGGGAAGCACGGAGGGCGAGCTGCGGGAGGTGGTGCGGCAGCAGTTTGCATTCAGCCCGAATGGGGCGACCGAGGAGGTCGAGGACTACCGGGTGGAGCTGAAGGACGTGAGGGTGTTCGAGCTGCGGGTCGATCCGGATCGGGCGCATGATCCGAAGCAGAGCCGGGAGTATGCCTCGCTGGTGCGCTTGAAGGTGGCGTAACGCAGATGCTGATTGGGGTGATCTCGGACACACATGGATTGCTGCGCCCGGAGGCTTTGACGGCGCTGGCGGGGGTGGAACACATTCTGCATGCGGGGGATGTGGGGGCTGTCGGGATCCTCGGAGCCCTGCGGGCGATCGCTCCGGTGACCGCGATTCGGGGGAATATCGACACCGAGGGGGGGTGCGCGGAGCTGCCGGCGACTGAGATGGTCGAGCTGGGGGGGAGGATCTTCTACCTGGTGCATTCGATCGCGGAGCTGGACATCAGCCCGAAGGCGGCGGGGGTGGATGTGGTGGTCTTTGGGCACTCGCATAAGGCTTCGGTGGAGCGGCGCGGGGAGGTGCTGTATCTTAATCCGGGGAGCGCGGGGCCGAGACGGTTTCAGCTGGGGGTGACGCTGGCGCTGGTGACGGTGGCGGAGGACGGGGTGGAGGCTCGGGTGGAGCGGCTGGTGTAGGATGCCGGCGCTGGATGCCGCTGAGCACGGGCCGCGCTGGTTGTAGGCTGAAGGGTGCGGGCGGTGTCGGCGATGCGGAGGGTACCGGGGCCCTTCGCTGATCTAGAGATACAAGGATGACGGCAAGAACAAACAGCGGCTGCGCTGGCACCATACATTTAGGGGGCTAGGGTGAGGGAGTTGAGGATGGATTGCTCGCGGGTGCGGATGTCTTCGCGCTCGGCGTGGGTCATCTCGCGGACGCCGCTGACCTCGCCGCTGCAGAAGGTGTTGAGGATCAGGTCGAAGCGGTAGCAGGCCTTGTTGCGGAAGGCGGTGTAGACGTCGTCGCGGGACTCGATGCAGATGCCACCGTGCTCGTCGGAGCCGTGGGCGAAGGTGATGCCGCTGATCTCGGTGGTGGTGGCCGGGCGGTGCAGGGGGAGGAAGGACTGGGCGGCACAGGCGGCGTCAGTGGTGCGGGGGGAGACGCTGAAGTAGACCAGGGCGCCGGTGAAGTTCGACTGCGGGAAGGGGTTGAAGGCGATGGTGGCGACGGCGCGGAGCTGCGAGGTGGCGGGCGCGGAGCGGGCGTCGAGATGGAAGGTGCTGACCTCGCCGTCGCGGCGGGTGAGGGTCCAGGCGGCGGGGATCTGGAGGGCGACGTGGTAGCGGGGGTCGGTGAAGCGGCGCGCAGCGGGGGTGGTGGGCTCGGGCGGGGTGGTGCGCTTCTGCAACTGCGCATGCAGAGGCTGATCAAGAACGGAGCTGAGCACAAGGAGCAAGAGCGCGGGCTTGAGCGACATTCGGTAGAAGGCTTCCTGCAGCATGCGTGAGTCGAAGGGATCGGGGTCCTTCGCTACGCTCAGGATGACAGCAAAAACAAACAACAGCAAGGGAAAGCAACGGCACGAACAGAACGCAGATCCCCTTCGGGGATGACAACCCACAAAAGCAACCGCAACGGCGAAATACAGAGGCGCGTGGGGACGGCTCGGAGCGGTGGGTTAGGAGCGCATGCGGGGGTTGACGAGGGTGTAGGCGACGTCGGTGAGGAGGTTGACGGCGACGTACGTCAGGCCGATGGCGAGGATACAGCCCTGGACGAGGGCGTAGTCGCGGTTGGAGATGGCCGAGAGGGTGAGGCGGCCGATGCCGGGCCAGGAGAAGATCGTCTCGGTGACGATGGCGCCGGCGAGAAGACTGCCAAACTGCAGGCCGAGGATGGTGAAGACCGGGATCAGAGCGTTGCGCAGGGCGTGGCGGTAGACGATGGTGGTCTCCGAAAGGCCCTTGGCGCGGGCGGTGCGGATGTAGTCCTGGTTGAGTTCTTCGAGCATTGCGGTGCGGACCATGCGGGTAAGGACACCGGCGAGCCCCATGCCGAGGGTGATGGCAGGGAG